>Ga0105093_10000640_pt1 | contig 13366 bp, 18 predicted proteins | sample PPLLak3March2015_2_FD_79111 | JGI IMG/M metagenome (GOLD analysis project Ga0105093, IMG submission 79111) | Freshwater sediment microbial communities from Prairie Pothole Lake near Jamestown, North Dakota, USA - PPLs Lake P8 Core (3) Depth... | ecosystem: Environmental > Aquatic > Freshwater >... | reverse complement strand
TTCTCTTACTACTGGTATTGAGTATGTTCCTATTGATGCCATTATTTCGAATGCGCGTTCATATGTGTCGTTTTCTATCGATACTGTTTCTATGTTTTTTGTCATGATTTCTTTGGCTTTGGCAACTTTTGGGTCTTTTTCTTCTGCAATTACTCGGTTGTTTAAATCTACTGTTGAGACTATGCCTACGGGTTTGTCAGTATTGTCCAGTACAAGTATGTGTCTTGTCTGGGTGTCTCTCATTATTCTTGATACTTCGAGTATTGTGTCATCTTCCCTGCATATTACTGCATCAGTTAGATGTTCCTTCTGGATTTTCATTTTTGCCTCCGCTCAGGTATTGTTTTCCCTTGTTATATAAAGTTTTTACGCCTTTTACTGCTTGTTTCGCGCCATACCATGCTCCTGTTGCTGGCAGGCAGATTAGTTTTGATATTTGGTCATCTGCAAAGCCCATTCCGGGTATTGATCTTGTTAGTCCTTTGTATGCTAGTACTGCTGCTGCCGCTACCACAAATGGGTTTGTTGCAATGTCTACTAAGTTGTAGCCAAGGTCATCTTTCATCGGGACTCCTTCTTTCTTGATTTCGCTTCTTAGCTCTTTGCCTTGTTCTCTGTAAAGTTTCACGTTCTTTTCTGCTCCTTTTACTTCTTCTTCTCTTATGTTGATTCCTCTTGATTCAAGTTCCATTAGGATGTCTTCTATTTTGTATCCTTTTTTGACCATATCGATTATCTGCGGGAAGTATGATTCCAGTTTCTTGTTCTGGTCTGCTACCATTGTTTCGTTTTTTCTGAGGAAGTCGCAGAACTCTTTAGTTGTATTTTCACTTAGTTCTTTTCCATCGTAAAAGTCTTTGATTATGTTGTATATTTCTCCTACAAGTTGATTGTCTTTTCTTGCCTGGTTCAGCATTTCTAGACTGTTCATTCCTCTGTATTTTTCATATGCTGGATTTTTTATGGCCAGCATGACTTTTATGTATCCTAATGCGACTTGTGAATCTGCCCTGTCTATGAATGGTATGTCGTTTCCTATTTCCATTAAATTCTTGACCATTCCTCTCATTTGCATGGCTATTCTGTTGCATACTCTTGCATAATTTTCGTTTTCTTTGTAAACGTCTACAAGTTCTTTTACGAACTCTTTCTTTGAGGAATAGTAGTCTTTGAGTGTTTGTGCTGCTTTGTAGTCTGTTGCGCTTTTTTCTTCCAGTATTTGTATTGCTTCTTCTAGCTTGATTGCTGCAAGCATTCCTTCTGGTCCGCCTTTTGCCGCGTCTATCATTGTTTTTGTTGCAAACCTGCCGTATTGCATTGCGCTTTTTGCGTGCTTTAGAGGATCTTTGAATAGTTTGAGGTTCTGGAAAGCCAGTCCTGCTACAAGAATTTCTAATGGTGTTGCTATGACTTGCTTTTTGTTAGGTACTACTGCGTTAAAAATGTTTGAAACTGTGAAGTTTTTACGTGCATAATCTCGGGCTGCGTTTTTGCATCTCCTGAGTATGCTGTTGTTTTTGGCTTCGTCGTAATTATTTCCGTTTTTTCCGTAGTCTTTTTTTATAGGTTCGTTAGTCATTTTCCATCCCTCGAGAGTATAATATAGACTTTCAAGTATATAAATCTTTCGATTTTGTTACCACCATATGGTGACTACATAAACAAAAGATTTATAATCTGGAACATCTTCCCTTCTGGTATGTTGTTCGATAAAGATGGTTTAATCTCAGTCTGTTGAATATCGCAGCAGCTTTAGCTTTGACAGCTTGTGACAAGCCAGCTCCTTCTTTGGAGTCTAAACTTGCGCCTGTTCAGGTTGAGCAAAAGGCTGAAATTCCTGAATGGGATAAATACCTCTTGAAGGATTATCGTGAATATAATGCGCTTTTGCCGACGATATTTCAGGAGAGCAAAAGAACTGGTGTTCCTTTGGAGTACCTTGCGATTATTTCCTTGACTGAGTCTACTGGCAAAGGTGGTCAGCGTTTTGAGCCTAAATTCAAGCAAAAGTATGTTGACCCTAATATTGATAAGTTTCTGCCTGTTTTTGATGAATTGAGCAAAAATGATTCTTCTTTATCTTTGGATGTTTTTAGGAAACAGCTTGCTACCAGCACTGGTCCTTTCCAGATTATGTACTTGACTGCTGTTGAGCTCGGCTTTAGAGGTTCTTTTGAAGAGTTATCAAATCCCCGGGTTAATGCCAAATGGGCTGCTGAGTATCTTCGCAAGAAGGGTGTTTCATCTGCCACTTCTTTGAAGTCAGCTTTGACTATATACAATACGGGTTCTCCTAATGGCAAGCCTCATGCTGGTTATCTTGATCGTGCTATGGCTTACAGGGATATGTTTTCTGAAGAGCATAGGGATTTGTTCCCTGTAGAAGGCAATTAACTTATATATTGCAAATAATTCTAAAGTTATCACTATCAAGTTACTATAAAAACGAAACATTTAAATACTAAAGAGTCTATTAACCACTGCATAGAGATTACACATCGGGGGTGTGACTATGAAACACTTGTATTTTTTATTGGTGCTGGCCGTATTCGCAGCTGGTATTGGAATTGGCAGTTTGGTTAGTATCGGACTGTCAGGTGATAATGCTGTTACTTTTGAGACTAATACAGCTACAAGCCGTGGATTGAGTTTTAATCCTGTGACGCTTGCAGATGCTATCATTCAATCTGAGCCTTTGCAGGCTATTGCTAAACAGCCTGATTATGGTGGTCCTGTTGAGCGTGATTCTCCTTCTGATTGGGTTGCAGAATCAGAGATTGAGATGAGGCCTGATGGTGTTTTTATCAAGTTCAATAACCCTCAGTGGGCTATCCTTGCAGATACTAATAGTATGGATCCTGTTTTTGATACAGGTTCACATCTTATTCAAGCTTTTCCGACAAATCCTGAGCAGATTCACGTTGGCGACATTGTAAGCTACAATTCGCCTGTGGGCTTCACTATTGTCCACCGTGTTATCGAGATAGGCAATGATGAGGAAGGCTGGTATGCTATAATTAAGGGTGATAATAATCCTACTCCTGATCCTTGGAAGGTCAGATGGGATATGGTTACTCGTGTTACTGTAGCTGTTATTTATTAATATCTCCACTCCCCGACCGTTAATTCTTAACGGCAGGCGTCCGGCGTCAAGCCGGCGCTTTTTTTTAAATATATGTTCTGGTGCAATAATGCTTTTTAACTAGTTATTTAGGCTTTGTCTGGTGGACAACTTTGACTTTGACTGGGTTTACAAGTTTAATTCCTTATTGTTGGAGCGTTTTGGTTTTTCTGACAAAAAGCGCGTTCTGAGTCTTCCAGTCAGCGACTTTTTCGATTTCATCAGGCGTTCTGATGAGCTTTTCCTTTCCTCTAGGTTGTGTATTGACAGCATTTCTTCTGTTTCAGGCTCTCTTGTGGATGTTGTCAGTGAGAATGGCAAGATTGTTTGTTACGGTATTACGGGTGATGCTCAGGATTTTGACAGGATGGAGATTTCTCCTGAGGGCTTGTTTTATGTTGTTAATCCTAATCCTCTTATGAGCTATGTTGCCTTGTTCGGTGATGGTCCTGATAAGAAATGCATTTTGTTATATCCTCACGGCTCTTCTTTGATGTCTGACAGGCACAAGGCGCGTGTTTTGGATGATTTGCTTGTTGAGTCTCATAATGCTCTTGCCTTTGTGACTTTTAATCATTTTTTTAAGGAGTGGGAAAAATATATGAATTTTGATGAAGTGGCTCTTGACAGGTTTGTTTCCTCGGTTTACCACTTTCTTGAAAGGGATTTTCCTGATCTTGAGATGGATGTCGTGATGGATTCCAGGTCTTATGATGATTATGGAGGATCGCACCCTACTGATTTTTTTGTTGCAAACCTATCTTTTTATCATTCTTGTTCTACAGACCGGGAGAGTCTTGTTTCCAGGCTCTCTTCTGCGATTAAGCGTTATTTTCCTTTTGATGTTGCAATTTACGATTTTGCTTATAACAAGCATGTTACTGAAGCTTCTCTTTTGTTTCTAGTCCCTGAAGAAATCTACATTGAGGAACAGTAACCTTTAAAAACCCCCTTTGTTGGTTTGCCTTTATTCGGGGTGGTTATAGTGAAAAACGAAATTACAGTGGCAATTATTATGGCAATGTTTGCAGCTTTAGCTGTTGGTGTTAGCGCGTTTCTATAATAAATAAGAAATAAAAAATTTATTTGCACTCTATAAGCGCTAGTTTTTGCCCTATCTTGTCCATGTTTTGGGTAAGGACTTTTACTGCTTCTTCTGCAAGGTCGTATTCTTCTGCGAATGTCGCAAGCCAGTTTTTCAGGTCTCTGAGAGCGTTTGACACTGGTCTTACTGAATTCGGGTCTGCTCCTTTCGAAGTGCACTTGAGTCCTCTCATGTTGTCGCTTATCTGGTCGAGTTTTTCGTGCAGTTTCTTGACTGCTTCATCTGGCACGTCATATTCTGTTTTGAAGACTGCCAGCCAGTTTTTTGTGTCTCGTACAGCGTTTTCTGCTGCTGCAACTGTTTCAGGTCTTATTTTTTCCATCGTGAACACCTCGTTTGATAGTATTGCTAACTGTTAGGGGTTTAAAAGATTTTAGGTCTTTAATACAATAATTCTTTTAAGCTGGCAGTTTATTGCTTGTTCAGATGGATGCAGTGAAGCGGTTGGAAGATTATTCCTTGATTGTTGTTAAGCGTGTTGAGCAGTTCGAGATTCCTTCTCATGTTTCTTTTTTTTATCAGGATGCTGATATTTATGTTGGTCCTAATTCAAGTTCTTCTGTTCATAAGAGGGTTCCGAATGCTGTTGTTGACTTTTTCAGGGCAAATGCAAAAAAAACTGTTTTTGAGCACGCTGGCTGGGAGTGGGCTATACGTGGTTACGCTGATGCTGGTTTTTACACGCGCACTCAGGACAGGCGTGGGATTATATTTGACAAAATTACTCCTTATGTGAGTAGGTTAAAAAGTTTTGAGAAGAAAAAGGTTGCTTTTAACGAAGTGCTTCCTCCTTTTGAGAAGAACTGTTATCGTGATAGCGCTTTTGATATTGCTGATACTGGTTTTCACCTTGTTCTTAATGAGCGTGCTGGTCTGGTGAAAATTGTTGTTGCTGAGTTGGATGTTGGTTTTGGAGTTTTGAGAGATGTTGCTGCTATTGCCAGTTTTGAGTATGAAGGTTCTATTTGAAACTGTAACCGCACGTCTTTTTGGTTATCTGTTCTTCTTCTGTTCTTGGGTATTTTCTGCAGTTTAACGGTCTTATCGGGTGTATTGAGCAGTATGATTTGCCGTTTTTGTATTTGAGAAAGACGCATTTGTTTGGGAGCTTGCAGCATTCTCCGCAGTTGTTGCATTGTCCTTGCCTGTTTTTTGCTACTGGGAGTATTGAAGTGATTGTTCTTTTGAGTTTTGCTCTCCAGGTGTTTTTTTCTTCGTTCATGCTAGTTTCAGCCCGTTTGGTACTTTTCTTTCTGGTTGTGCTATGACTACGTCTCCGTTTTCGAGTACGAATCCTGTTGTTAACACCTCAGATATATAATTTCCTATTTGTTTTGGCGGGAAATTTGTTACGCAGATGACCTGCTTTCCTAGTAATTCTTCTTTTTTGTATAGAGTTGTGATTTGTGCGCTGGATTTTCTTGTTCCGAATTCTCCGAAATCAATCACTAGTTTGTATGCTGGTTTTTTTGCTTCTGGAAAGTCTTCTATTTTGATTATCGTGCCTACTCTTATGTCCACATTTTCGAATTCTTTCCAGGTTATCATGTTTTTGGCTTCAATTTAGGTTTTTATAAATTTTGGGGTTTGCTTCCGCACATTTTTTATGTTTATCGTTTTTCCTTGTGTGTTATGAAAGTGTTTGTTTCGTACAGGTTTACTGGTGAGGGCAAAGAGCATTTGGACAGCATGCCCATGATTTGTGATATTTTGAAGTCTGCAGGTTATTGTCATTATTGTTCTATTTTTGATTCTGACCAGTTTGAGAGTGAGAAATGGAGTGGTAAAAAAATCATGCAAAAGGCTTTTGCAGAGATTGATAGTTCTGATGTTGTGCTGTTCTTTGTTAGAACGCCTGATATCAGCCAGGGTATGCTGGTTGAGCTTGGTTATTCTCTTGCTAAAAAGAAAAAGCTTGTTTTGCTGATTAAAAATGATATCAAGGTTAGTATTTTCAGGAGGCAGATTGATGATGTTGTGGAATTTGAGGATTTGTCTGACTTGAAAGAAAAGCTGGTGAATTTGAAGTTATGAACATTTACGTCTGTGGCAACCCGTTAGTGAAAGAAGACTCTTTGCCTTTGCGTATTCTTCCTGAGCTTAGGAAAAGGTTTCCTGAAATTAATTTTGTCGAGTTCGAGCCTACTGAAGACCTTCCTGAAGAGGAAAATCTTGTCATTATTGATACAGTGATTAATGCAAAGGACGTTATGCTTATTGACAACATTGACCAATTCGTTCAAACAAAAGCTCTTTCCCTGCACGATTTTGATTTGGGCTTGAATTTGAAGCTTGCGAAGAAGCTTGGCAAATTAAAGAGCGTGAAGATTATTGGTGTTCCGGCTAGAATGCCTGAGGGTGCTGTTTTGAGCAGGATTGGTGAACTCTTGAGGGCTCATTCATTTAGTTAAATTTAAATATTTGAATGTGGTTTTAATGTTTATGTTGAACATAATTTTCAGGATTGTTTATATGCATAAAAGAAAGGGAAAATGAAGATTACTTATTCTGTTTTGTGGGAGCTTGTTTTGGTGTTCGCCTCTGTGCTTATTTTTAGAAGTGCCTGGATGTTGTTAGATCAAATTTCTGTTTTAAGTACGCCTGCTGTTTTGTTTTTTTCTTTGATTGTCGGAGTTGTTTTTGGTTCGCTTTCTCTTCACCGGCTTTATGTTATTAAATAGTTATTGCCAGTTTATCTTCAAGAAGTGTGCTGCGCAGCTCATGCAGGGGTCGTATGCCCTGACTAGTTTCTCTATTTCGAATTGTAGTTTGTCTTTTGGCAAATCTATGTTTGCTTCTATGAGTGCTTTGATATCCTGCTCGATATTAATCTGGTTTTGTCCTGTTGGGACTACTATGTCTGCGTGTGTTATTTTGCCGTCTTGCCCTACTTCTGTCAGATAATAAAGCGTTCCTCTTGGTGCTTCTACCACTCCTACGCCTGTTCCTGCTGTTTTTGGCGCAATGATTTCTTCTTTTTTGAATTTTGTTTTCTTCAGAATTTCTACGCTTGCGTCTATTGAATGGAGTATTTCTATTGCTTGCGCTAAATTATTGTGGTATATGTTGTTTGATGGGAATATTTCGAGTGCTTTTTTCGCGCTTTTTCTTGTTTTCTCGTGCAGGTATGCCTCGTTCATGTTGATTCTTGATAGTGCTCCTACGAGGTATGTTTGTCCTTCGAATTTGTATCCTGATGCCTGTGAGTATGGTATTACTTTGTGCATTAGGTGTTCTCCGTATTTCTCCCATGGTACGCATTTGTATTTTCCTGTGCATATGTGGTCTCCTGTGTAGAAGTTGAAGTCTGGGCTTGTCATGCAGACATATTCTGTTTCTGTTGTGAAGTTGAACTTTTCAGGCATGAAAACGTCTATGAGCTCAAGTATGTCTTCTCGTACGTGTTCCAGTTTTTTTATGACTTCCTTTGTTTGTTCAGGGTCTGGTGTTTGTGTGAACCCTCCTACTATTGGGTATGGTGGGTGTACTGGTTTTCCTGCTATCAGCGTGCTTAGTGCGTTTCCTGCTGCCTTTACGTCAAAGCATTGGTGTAATAGTTTGTGTTCTTTTTCGTTTTTTTCGTCAAAGTCGAGTATGCTGTCTTTGCCTATTACGTCTGGCAGTGAGAACATGTATAAGTGTAATGCGTGGTCTCGGATGTACAGGCCGTACATTGCGAGTTTTCTTAATAGTATTGTTTGTTCTGTTGGTTTTATTCCTAGTGCATTTTCAACTGCTTGTATGCAGCATATGAGGTGTGCTATGCTGCAGGTTCCGCATATTCTGCACATTAGTTGTGGCGCTCCTATTGCTGGCTTTCCTCTGATTGCCTGCGTGTAGAATCTTTTGTTTTCAGATATTTTCAGTTGCACGTGTTCTACTTTGTTGTTTCTTACTTTTACGTCTAAATCAGTGTGTCCTTCTATTTTGCTTAGGTTTTCGATTGTTATGTCGAAGTTGTGCATCAGTTCACTCCGAAAAGTTTCAAGTATTTGTTGAGTACTTGGAGGAAGTCTTTTTCATTCATTGGGCATCCTGGAAGGTTGTCGTCGACTTTTATGACGTCTTTTACTGGCAGTACTTTTTCCCGGTGTTTGAATCTTTCTATTATTGGTGCAATCTCTTTTTTTGTTTCCGGATCAAACAGGTTTCTTTGTGCTGATGGCATTCCTGTTACTGCGCAGCTTCCTGTTGCAACGATATATTTGCTGTTTTTGCGTATTTCTTTTGCTCTTTCCGCATCTTTGTCTGATGCGATAGCTCCTTCGATGAAAGATACATCGAGATTTTTTAGTTCATTTTTCGATTTTAGGATTCTTGCATATGCGAATTCTATTTTTTTGCTCCATTCCTGCCAGTGGTCGTTCATTATTTCCGTCATCATTATGGTGTTGTCTTCACAGCAGGCGAAGGTGAACCATCCTATGCGTAGTTTCTCTTTTTTTGGCATGTTTTAAAAAAAAGTATTTGGGTATTTAAATAATGTGTTGTTTATGCTTTGATGCATTTTTCCGCTATTTTTTGGAAGTGTAGTCCGAGGATTGCAAGTTCTACTGCTACTGGGAATGCTTTTGTTTTTTTGAAGAATGTTTTGAAAAGCAATTTCCAGTAGTATTTGCGTGCGTTTGAGAAAATGCCTATTTTCCAGATGCTTAATAGGAATGCTTTTATTTCTTGTACTTTTATCTTGGTTTTTGCTTTTGGGTTGTAGTTTTGTATGAACGTGTTTATTCTTTCGTAGTATTCTTTTGGTGAGTATATTGTTGAGAGTAGTTTTCTGTATCCGTTGAGGAGTTTTTCTTCTCCCATTTTTGGGATGAAATTTATTTTTGCGTCGGTGTTTTCGCCTGTAAACTCTTTAAGAAGCCTGTTTTCTGCTTTGAGTCTGTGCCAGAGTCTTGTTTGGGGCACTGCAGTCAGCACTCCTACCATTGCTACGACGCATCCTGCCTGTTGGATGAAATTGATTTGTGACTGGAAGATGCTTTCTGTGTCATGGTCGAATCCTACTATGAATCCGCCCATTACTTGCATGCCGTGCTGTTGGATTGTTTTGACGGTGTCGAGAAGGTTTCTGCTTGTGTTTTGTATTTTTCCTGCTTCTATCAGGCTTTCTTCGCTTGGTGTTTCTATGCCCAAAAATACTCTTGAGAAGTTTGCTTTGGTCATTAAATTCATTAGTTCTTCGTCGTCAGCCAGATTCGTGCTTGCTTCTGTTAAAAATAGGAATGGGTATTTGTGTTGTTCCTGCCATTTGATTACGTGCGGCAATAGTTCTTTTGCTTTCAGCTTGTTGCCGATGAAGTTGTCGTCGACTACAAAAACTGTTCCTCTCCACCCGTTGTCGTATAGTGTCTGGAATTCTGTTATTACTTGTTCTGATGTTTTTGTGCGGGGTATTCTGCCGTTCATTATTACGATGTCGCAGAATTCGCAGTTAAATGGGCATCCTCTTGAGTATTGTATTGCCATTGCCGAGTAATCTTTTGGGTTGATTAAATCCCAATAGGGCACTGGTGTTTTTGTTATGTCTGGGCGTTCTGTTGAGGTGTACATTGGCTGGGGGTGTCCCTCTTCCAGGTCTTTGAGGAATAATGGCAGTGTGACTTCTCCTTCGTTTAGCACGAAGTGGTCGACTTCTTTGAAGTTTTCGTGGAATGTTGAAAAAAGGGGTCCTCCTGCTACTATTTTTTTTTCTTTTTCTTTGCATCTGGTGATTATTTCCTGCGCGTTTTTCTTTTGGACTGTCATGGCGCTTATGAATACCATGTCTGCCCATTCGAGTTCTTGGTCTGTTATTTCTTTCACGTTTGCGTCTACGAGTTTCAAATTCCATTCTTTTGGCAGCATTGCTGCAATTGTGAGTAGTCCTAATGGCGGGAATGATGCTTTTTTTGATATGAATTTTAGTACGTGTTTGAAACTCCAGAATGTGTTTGGGTATTGCGGGTATACTAATAGTACGTTCATAATCTTGGTTTTTGGCTGTTTTATTTAAAATTGTTTTGGATATTTTGCGTGCTTTGATAAAGCTTTTAAAGTGCAAATGTTGAGCTGTTTTCATGCAAAGGGGTTATTATCTTGTTTTGGCTACTGCTTTTATCAGTGGTATCTCTATTTTTCTCAACAAATATGCGGTGGAAGGTCTTGACCCGTACTTTTTCGCGTTTTCTAAGAATGTTTTGGTTGCAGTTTTTCTTTTCTCGATGCTTTTGTTGATGGGTGAGTGGGCTGATTTTAAAGCGTTAAAACTGAAGCAGTGGTTGTTGTTAATCATTGTCGGTCTTGTTGGCGGTTCTGTTCCATTTTTGTTGTTCTTTAAGGGTTTGCAGTTGACTTCTGCTGCCAGTGCTTCTTTTGTTCATAAGAGCATGTTTGTTTTTGTTGCAGTGCTTGCTTTTGTTTTCCTTAAGGAACGTATTAATTTGAAATTTTTGGTTGGCGCAGCTCTTCTTTTGGCAGGTAATTTCCTGCTGGTTAAGTTTGCCTGGGGTTTTGATTTTGGTGCTTTGCTTGTTTTGGGTGCTGTTGTATTGTGGGCTGTTGAGAATACTTTGTCCAAATATCTCTTGCGTGAGCTTTCCTCGCGTGTTGTTGCTTTTGGCAGGATGTTTTTTGGCTCATTGTTCATTCTGGTTTTTCTTGCCATTAAAGGCAGTATTTCTCAGATTCTTACATTGTCTGTCAGTCATATTGAGTGGGTTTTGTTTACAAGCATTCTTTTGTTGTTGTACGTGGCTACTTGGTATGAGGGTTTGAGAACGATTGATGTTTCAACTGCAGCGTGCATTTTGCTGCTTGGTTCTGTTGTGACTTCTGTTTTGCAGTTTGCTTTTGGTAATGTGTTTTCTGTTGTTCAGGGGGTTGGTGTGGTGTTGCTTGTTGTGGGGGTTGTGATTGTTTGGTCTTCCCGCGTCAGGCAGCCTGTTTTGGCATGAATGGTGTTGAGCTTTGCTGCAAATTTTCTAATATTACGAATCGTTTGAATTATTGCGGTCCTTCTCATGCGCACCAATGTTTTGCCAGATTTATGCAGTCTGGCGAGGGTGAAAAAGAAGTTCGCGAGTTGTTGGGCAAATTTGAGGGTTTGTTTCCTTATTTGCAGTTTATTGCTAAAAAGCACGATCTTGAGCCGTTTGATTACAGGGTGGTGGAAGCGTATTGGCTTGGCAATGAGCTTCTTGACGTTTTTACAGCAGAGGATTTCAAAGCTTTCCTGCCTGAGCTTGGAAAGAGGGGTTTGCCTGCTAAAGTTGTAAGTCAATTGCGGGAGAATGTTCCTGCTGGCGCCTTTCCTCATCATACTTTTAATGTTTTGTTTGTTGGTGTTGGCCAGATTACCGGCAGTGTTCCGACGACTTTGGAGAATATGCAGAATTGTATGGCTTCCTGGGGTGAGGTTGTTGCGCCGTTAAAAGTTAAAGGCCCTGTTCTTAATGTCCTGAATGGCAGGTATGTGCTGTCTGACACAGAAAGAGAGGTTAAATTTGCTGTCAGTCCGAAGATTGGCGATAAGGTGGCGATGCATTGGGGTGAGTGCGTTCATATTCTTAACCCGCGCCAGTACGAAAATCTTCAGAAATACACTGAGAAAGTTATCAGCGCGGTTAACTCAGTTTCTCAATAACAATGCCGAACTGTACGAGTACTTCGTCTCCTTTTTTGACTTTGATGTCTTTTGCTATTGCTTCTCTTTGTTCTCCTTTGTAATCTATCAAGGCTTTTCCGTCTTTTACTTCCACTACTTTTCCTTTTATTGCGAGGCACATGTTGAGTATATTCTGTTGTATAGGTCTGCTACTGTTTTCATTTGCTTGAATTCTGTTTCTGAGATGTATATGCCCAGATCGAATTCTATGTTTGCTAATAGTTCAATTGGTGATAATTCATCTTTGAATATGATATTAAGGCGGTCTGTTGGTTTTACTCCCCGGGCTGCGTATTTGCTGTTTAGCATTGGTATTATTATCTCTGTTAATTCGTTCATTTTGCATAGTCTATGAATATGTCTTTTGATTTTAGGAATTTTACAGCGCTGATTCCTGCGTTGCACCCGTCTCCTACGTTTTTTGCCAGTTGTCTGCATTTTTGCATGCAGTTGCCTGCCGCGAATACTCCTGGCACGCTGGTCATTCCGTTTTCATCGGTCTGTATTATTCCATCTTTCATTGTTATTCCTAGTTTTGCTGCAAAGCTTGTTGCTCCTGCTGTTCCGCAGGCGAGGTATGCTGCGTCATATTCTTCTTCGCCTTTTTCAAATGTTATTTTCTTCAAAAACTTGTCTGCCACGAACTCTTTAACTCTTGCTGTTTTCATTTTTATTTTTCTTTTTTTGAGTTCCTGCAGTAATTTTTTGTCTATGTTAAATTTCTCTGCGTGTGATATTATTGTGATGTTTTTAGTGTATGATGTGAGTTCTATTGCGTCTTCTGCTGCGAAGTTTCCGTTGCCTATTACTGCTACTTTTTTCCCTTTGTACATTGGTCCGTCGCAGCTTGGGCAGGTGTGGACTCCTTTGCCCATTAGTTCTTTTTCTCCTTTGATTCCTGACCATTGTATTGGTATGCCTGTTGCGATGATTATTGTTTTTGCTTCGTATGTTTTTTGTGTTGTTTTTACTTTGAAAGTCTTGTTTTTTTGTATGCTTACCGCTTCTTCTTGTATTATTTTAGCTCCCCATTTTTCAGCTTGCTGTATGCCTAATTCAAGGAGTTTCTTGCCGTTTATCCCGTTTGGGTATCCGAAGTAGTTGAAGATTTCTGGCGCGTAAGAAAGCTGGCTTTTGTCTTTTTTGCCTATTACGAGTGTTTTTAGTTGTGCTCGTGCTGTGAATATGGCTGATGTGAGTCCTGCTGGTCCGCTTCCTATTATGATTACGTCTTGCATAAATTGAAAAAAGAATTGTTGGTTTATATATTTATTCCAGCGAGCATCCTGTTTTCTCGCTTAGCGTTTCCAGAGGCATTTCTCCGGGGATTTTTTCTCCGTTTATGTCCCAGGTGGGATATCCTGTTATGCCTGCGAACTCGCACGCGTCTGTCTGTCCGCCCTTTGCGTCAGCGCATTCTATGTAGTTTACGTGCTGGATGCTGTCTCCGAACATTTTTTTCTGTTTTTGGCAGTGTCCGCACCAGGTTGCT
>Ga0105093_10000639_pt1 | contig 13369 bp, 10 predicted proteins | sample PPLLak3March2015_2_FD_79111 | JGI IMG/M metagenome (GOLD analysis project Ga0105093, IMG submission 79111) | Freshwater sediment microbial communities from Prairie Pothole Lake near Jamestown, North Dakota, USA - PPLs Lake P8 Core (3) Depth... | ecosystem: Environmental > Aquatic > Freshwater >... | reverse complement strand
AACCATTGTGCGCCGCACCATAAAAGCAAGAAAATAAACAAGATACGCGTCTATTCTGACACAGGGGTAGGGGGGTAAGGATAGGGACCCATCTTAATCTTTACATTGCTCGGAAGATTCCCAAGGCTTGTATATATAAGAGACCAATTTTCAGTAACTTAACCAGTTTTTTTAGACGTTTCAAAGGACTCCGGCCAGGTTCCTTCTATCGGTAGAGAAAAGTGTAATAAAGGTTCAAGTCCCTGCACCGCTATTTTTAATTTACCCGGAATTATAAGTATCCAACGGAAACTCACCGATGCGGTGGGGTTGCCTCTGCTTATCTTTTATCCTGCACCACGGCTCGCCAAATAGCAATCCCGGCGCTTTTTTGACGAAAAATCCGTATAAGACAGCGAACTTTTACCCCTTTTTTCCGGTTACAGCCTCTGATAGCCGGAATCATCCGGACACAAAACAGTGGTAAGGCAAAAACGGGAACATAATCCGCTTTTATATTTGACAACGAGGATACAAAATGACACCAAAAACTCCCCGCAAATTCCGCAATCGAGTCAACGTTCGAAAGGGTCTGAAAGAATACACTTATTTGGGCTGCCCATTGACCAAAAACAGGTCTCCCTGGTGTTTCCGCATGTGTAAACCGAATAGCGATGGAACCGGCTTTTGCGGCCGGGTAGCTCCTCATGGATTCAAGAGCCGTATCCAGCAGGCGATCGAAGATTTCAAGAAGAAGCGAACCGACTAATCGACCTTTCTTCACGATCAGGAGCCGGCGCAATAAAAATCGCCTGTCGTTTGGGCCAAAAAATCGGCACTATTTTGCAGAGAAATGCTTTTCTTCGATTTGAATAATCCCAATAAATGTGGTTGCTTGGATTTTCCCGAGGTCTGTATTAGGTTATCAGAAACCACCTGCCGTTTCGGTAACTATATGCCAGCCTTTGGAAAACCTTCAGATATTATTACAAATAATAAACATAATCATGCTAATTTAAATGTAGGATTGTGTCGAAGAATAACGTATACTAGTATGTTGGTATTAATTTGAGTTCGATCTTTACCGAAGTCTTGTCCTAATCTACAACTCTCCGTTAAAGCACAATCTCGAATTGATCGCGCAATGGTGCGCAAATTGTATTTAATTCCGAAGGAATCGATTTATATGAATAGAGGTTCACTCCGGAATATTCAAAACGGAGTGTAGAATGAACATCTACATCGGCAACTTGTCGTTCGAAACGACAGAAGATCAACTGCGCCAGGCTTTTGAGAGCTATGGTGAAATCTCAACCGTCAACGTTATCATGGACAAGCAAACCGGAAGACCGAGAGGTTTTGCGTTTGTCGATATGCCTGTCAAGGAAGAGGCTTCCGCCGCTATCAGCGGGTTGAACGGCCATGAGCTTAACGGACGCGAGATGAACGTCAACGAGGCAAAGCCTCGTGTCGAAAACCGCAGCCGCAGGCCCTATTAAGCAGGAAATTGGGAATTCCCGGGCGAGTTAACCCGGGAATTGATTATCAAGGAGACCGGATTCGATTCGGTCCCCTTTTTTTATATCTCGGCTTTCCTTAGACTGACGAGAATCAATTCGGATACGTATACTTTTAAACTAAGTGCTTTATAAAGGGATGACTTTTGAAATCAATAAATGAAGATACCGCACTGGCGCGCATGCAGGCAATCGATCAATCGAAACTTCATCGAGATATGGCGGTTTATCAAAAACCGGAACGCTTGAAAAGTATCTGGCAAATGATAAATTCGATAGGACCATACGTCATTTTATTCTACGGGGCATACCTGGCTCTGGATTATTCTTTCTGGATAGCTCTTCCGATAATTATCCTGTTATCCGGCTTTCTAATCAGAATATTCATTATTTTCCACGACTGCGGCCACCGGTCCTTTTTCAGGTCCCAAAAAGCAAATGATTTCTGGGGCGTATTGACCGGAATTCTGACCTTTACTCCCTATCATCGCTGGCGAGCAAGTCACGCTCGACACCATAACACTTCCGGCAATCTTGACAGGCGGGGCCAGGGGGATGTTTGGTTGATGACCCTTAACGAATATGAACAGGCGTCGTGGAAAGAACGGATTAAATATCGGCTGTATCGGAACCCGATTATCATGTTCCTGTTCGGTCCGCTGGCTATTACCCTGCTTAGTAACCGGATCGCCGGGAAAAATGTCGCCCGGACCGAACGAATCAGCGTCTATGCTACCAATTTTGCCCTGGCCCTGTTGACCGCGGGGATGATATTTCTGATCGGTTGGAAAGCCTTTCTATTAATACAATTCCTGTCATTGTTTTTCGCTCATGTGGCCGGAGTATGGCTTTTCTATGTTCAGCACCAGTTCGAAGGTGTATATTGGGAAAGAAATCCGCAATGGGATTTTGTCACGGCTTCCATTTTGGGGGGATCGTTTTATAAACTCCCGGGCATATTGAGATGGTTTACCGGCAATATCGGCTATCATCATGTTCATCATTTAAATTCATGTATACCCAACTACAAATTGCCTAAATGCCAAAAAAATATACCGGCGTTGAAACTTGCCAAACCGATCGGATTAATATCCAGTTTGAAATCTTTGACTTTCAGACTATGGGACGAGGATTCCGGCCGTTTAATCAGTTTTCGGGAAGCTCGAAAAAAGCAGAAATACCGGGCGGCGGCTTAAGTAGCGATACAGCCGCGTCGTTTTGGATAACCCCGAAATTCCTCGGCTGTTTGGATTGCCGTCCGAGGATTCCTCCATTTTGTTTTACTTCTAAATTTTATCCGACAATTGGACTGAATCTACTCATCTGTTCGCCTGATTCTTTAGAATATTCCCGGGTTATTTTAAAAGCAGCATCTTTCTGGATTCGCTATTATTCCCGGCACTAAGACGATACAGGTAAATCCCCGATGATACGCGAATTCCGGAGTCGTCGGTGCCATCCCATTTTATCGAATGCCTCCCGGCGGGTCGTTCCCCGTCCACGAGAGTCGCGACCTTTTGTCCCGCCGAATTGAATACCTCGATTGATACCGAAGTTCTTTCGGGAAGGCGGTATTCAATATTGGTAACGGGATTAAAAGGATTCGGATAATTCTGTTCCAGCGATATTTCCGAGGGGAGATTGGGATCGTTCGGTTCATGTCCCGTAGAATCGAGCTTCAAGTAGTAAAGCCCGTCAGGACATCCGGCGTACAAGCGACCCTTGAAATAAACCAAATCGAATACCCTCAGATCGGATTGATAATCGAATAATTCCCAATTGCCCTCTTTCAATTCCCAGATATAAGTGCCCCGGGATAAATGACTGAGCATGGCCAGTGTCCGGTTCTCGAACTGCAGGATTCTGCCGCTTAACGCAATAATTATGGGGGCCGGGTAATACGACCAGGTTTTTCCGCTATCGAGGCTGGTATAAATTCCATTATACGCGGCTCCGATTAAAAGATTCCCGAAGTGTCCGAAACCGAACATGGCTAAACCGATCGGTTGAAATTTTCCGAATTGATATCCTTCCCAGTTATCCGAATCCGGCATGTTTCTCGATATAAAGGCATTAATTCCTGCCCCGGTAAACAAAATGCCCTGCCAATTATAAAGGCTGTATATGTCCCATGAAATTTCGAAATCTAGGCCTTTACGGTAGGGGACCCAACTCAGGTTTCCTGCAAGCGTAGAGACATAAATCCCAGCACCGCTGGTTCCGATGTAAACGCTGTCTCCCCGCGTGGCGATGCAGGATACCGAACGGGCGGCGGCCCCGCTCAGGCCGGCGTTTCTGGCCGTCCAATTGACTCCCTTATTAAACGACTCGTAAACCCCGTATCCGAAAGTGCCCGCGAGAAGACGGTCACCGGCAAACGACAACGACCAGATGTCCTTTCCCGCACCCAGTGAACCCATCAGAAAGGGGGTATTTACATCCGGATTAAATCGATAAACCTCATCCCATAAAGTGAAATAAAGGGAATCATCTTTGACTTCAAGGTCAAGGACCTCCCCGTAGGTCAATCCGGTCACTTTCGTCCATTGAGCACCAGCCGGTTGCCCCAAACCGAAAATCAGGATACAGGCGGTCAATGAATTAACTATTATGCTATTCAGCCTCATATTTCATTTAATCCTTTAAAATCGGGCGGGGTCTTCATCGGGTGAAATTCGGGCCGGAGCAAGGCAATCGCACTCAGACCTGATATGCGATTTCCCCGGAAGAAATTAAATCCCACCACAACTAATGCACTATATACGAAGACAGCCCGAAATTGCAGAGTGCATAATTGAACGGCCGATCAACAAGCAAAATCAGGCCGAGGCGCGCTGTCTCTGCCTTTCCTGCTGTTCCTCAATAACCGTTTCTTTAATATTATTGGGCAATGGCTGGTAATTCAGAAATTCTATTGAAAAGCTGGCTCGTCCGCTGGAAAGAGTCCGGAGAGTGGAGGCGTATCCGAAAATTTCCATCAGGGGGACAGTTCCATTCAGTTTCTGCGATCCTTTGCGGAAACGGCGGAGACGCTCGATTTTGCCCCGGCGGCGATTTATATCGGCGAGGATATCTCCCATATATTCATCGGGAGTATTGATTTCAATTTTCATGATCGGTTCCAGCAGTTGCGGGCCGGCCTTGTGGACGATATCCCTCAAGGCACGGGACGTACAAATTCGGAAAGCCATTTCACTGGAATCGACGTCATGGTAGGACCCATCGAGCAAAACGAATTTCATGTCGACCATGGGGAATCCGGCAAGGAGCCCCTTTTCGGCGGCGTTAATAAAGCCTTTTTCGACTCCGGGGATATATTCCCGAGGGATGTGGCCCCCAACAACATGATTGATGAACTCGTTCCCCTTTCTCGGATTCGGTTCGAGGCGGAATTCGATATGCGCGAACTGCCCCTTGCCGCCGGTCTGCTTCTTGTATTTATAAACATGCTGGATTTCGGAGGTAATTGTCTCCCTGAAAGCGACCGCAGGCTGTCCGACATTGACGTTTACTTTGTGTTCGGTTTTAATACGGTCGACAATAATTTCAAGGTGCAATTCTCCCATACCGGAAATAATCGTTTCCTCGGTCTCATCATCGAATTTGGCCGCAAACGAGGGATCCTCAAGCGTTAATTTATTCAACGCCATCCCCAGCTTGCCCCGGTCTTTCTTGTCGACCGGTTCGATGCGTAAATCGAGAACGGTTTCAGGGTAATTGATACTTTCAAGCAGAATCGGGTTTTCCTCATCGCAGAGAGTATTTCCGGTCGAGGTTGCTTTCATGCCGATTAGCGCCGCGATATCCCCGGCTTGTACTTCTGTGATATCCTGCCGGGTCCCGGCCTTAATCCGCATGATACGTCCTACTCGCTCCCGCTCGCCATTGGTGGCGTTGAGAATGTAGCTGCCTGCTTTCAGTTCACCGGAATAGACCCGAATAAAGGTTTGCTGCCCTACAAAAGGATCATTGATAATCTTGAATGCAAGCGCCGAAAACGGCTCTTTTAAGGTAGGACGGCGGGAAAGCGTGGCTTCGTGGTCGTCGATATCGACTCCGGTGACCATCCCGCGATCAATGGGCGAGGGAAGGTAATTGACCACGGCATCCAGCAAAAGCTGAATTCCCTTATTCTTGAAAGCCGTTCCGCAAAAAACCGGGGTAATCAGGTTTTCCAGTACCGCAGTCCGAGCGGTCTTTATTAAATCCTCGGGCATGATATCTTCTTCGTTGAGGTATTTTTCGGCGAGATTTTCATCGAAATCGGCCAGGGTCGATACCAGTTTATCATGCAGTTCCTGCGCTTTCGGCAGAAGGTCGGAAGGGATATCCTTTTCGACCCTTTGTAACCCATCGTAGAAAGTCGCTTTCAATTTGAGCAGGTCGATGATTCCCTCAAACTTTTCCTCTTCCCCTATCGGCATCTGGAACAGGACCGCATTGGCCCCAAGCATTTCGTTCATCATCTCGACGGTGTGATAAAGGTCGGCGCCGGTCCTGTCCATTTTGTTGACAAAAGCAATCCGCGGCACTTTATAGCGGTCAGCCTGATGCCAGACCGTCTCACTCTGCGGTTCGACTCCGCCGACGGCACAGAAAACCATTATGATACCATCCAGGACACGCAGAGAACGTTCCACTTCAAGAGTGAAATCGATATGGCCGGGGGTATCGATAATATTTACCTGATGGTCAAGCCAGGAAGTGGTGATGGCAGCCGAAGAAATCGTGATTCCCCGGTCCTGCTCCTGTTTCATGAAATCCATGACCGCCTGCCCCTCGTGGACTTCTCCGAGTTTATGAATCATCCCGGTAAAAAAGAGGATGCGTTCGGTGGTCGTGGTTTTACCGGCATCGATATGGGCGACAATGCCGATATTTCTAATTTTCTGTATACTTCCTTTATCCATCGTCTAATCCTAACTGGTTAAAAAAAACACGTCTGACCAATATGAAGACCGCCGAAGATAGGAAATTGTTCCCAAAGGTCAAGTACTTTCATCGGTCAAATACGTTAAAAATCGATTATAATTAGTGATTATCCCAGAATTCCGGTAGAAATCTCCGCAGGCAACCGCCTTTGGGACCTCGATTTACCCCGATGGGCAGTTTAAGGGCTTGATCTAGCCACAATTTCCCCGAGTCCTCGTAAAGCCGGAAAATGCCCCGGTTTCGAGAAGCGGTAATTTTGCACTTTTTGAAATTGCAGTTGCCGGGGATTTTTCCGTATTTTTTGAAAAGATACATGGAGCCCTTGAATGGTAGAATCATACGATAGCGTCGTCGACACTTTCAAAGCCATCCTCGATTACCGCCTGTTTACCCTGAACCAGCAGCCCATTACGGTCGCATCGGTGCTTACTTTTATTATCTTTTTGATCGCGGTTTTTATCCTGTCACAAATTATCAATCGTATTTTGTTAAAAAGACTTTTAATCCGCTTCAATATCGATCGTTCCATTCGCTATAATATGACCCGCATCGGCCATTACATTGTTATGGTAATCGGGACTTTGATTGCATTTCAGTTCGTCGGGCTGGATCTGTCGTCGCTGACCGTCATTTTCGGACTGCTTTCGGTCGGAATCGGATTCGGTTTGCAGAATATCACTTCGAATTTTATTTCAGGGATAATCCTGCTCTTTGAGCGACCCATCAAGGTCGGCGACAGGGTAACGGTCGGAAATGTCGAGGGAGAAGTCGCGGCCATCAATATGAGGGCCACGTCCATTACGACTCTTCAAAATATCACCATCATCGTGCCGAATTCGGAATTCATATCGGAAAAGGTCACCAACTGGTCGTATGGAGATCCCAAGATCAGGATGGATATCGAAGTGGGGGTTTCGTACAATTCCGATCTGGACCTGGTTTTAAAAACGCTGCAAGAAGTAGCCGATGAAAATCCCGGTATTCTGAAGGTCCCCAAACCCCAGGTCCTGCTGATGAGTTTCGGCGATTCGGCATGGAACATGCAGCTCCGGGTCTGGATGGCATCGCCGTCGGGGTATTACACGGTCCGCTCGGATATAAACTGCGCCATTGTCAGGAAATTCCGCGAAAATAAAATTGAAATCCCGTTCCCGCAAAGAGACTTGCATGTCCGCTCGCCCCTTCCGGTTCCGTTAACGCAAGCGAAAGAAAACTGACAGCACTATCGGGTAATTCTGCGGTAGATTTGGGCCGTATGGTTGAGGCTGGCTGACAACTGCTCGCTCAACAATTCACCCCTGAGGCGCCATTTCCAATGACCGTTGGGGGAGGCCGGGACATTTATACGCGCTTCGCTTCCCAGTCCAAGACAGTCCTGGATCGGAATGATCGCCCACGATGCAACCGAGGAAAGGGCCAGGCGGATCATGGTCCGGGTTACATTTTGCTCATTAACATCACACCCGGCATAATCAATCAGCCTTGATTTGACTTCATCGGAGGCATCATTGCGATACCAGCCCAGAGCGGTGTTATTATCGTGAGTCCCGGTGTAAACGATGCAATTCTCAATGAAGTTATGCGGAAGATATCCGTGACCGGCGTCGCCGCTGTCAAAGGCAAATTGCAGGACTTTCATACCGGGGTACCCGTATTTATCGCGGACTTCCTCGACATCTTTCGTGATTACCCCCAAATCTTCGGCGATAATCGGAGCGCCGTTGAATGTATTATGAATCCGGGCGAAAAAATCTTCGTGAGGTGCTTTGACCCAGTGTCCGTTAATGGCGGTCTTCTCGCCCCGCTCGATTTCCCAGTACGCCACCAGGCCCCTGAAATGATCGATGCGCAGAACATCGTACAATTCAAACATCCGGCTGAGACGATTCATCCACCAGGCAAATCCGGTTTCCCGGAGTCTATTCCAATCGTAAACCGGATTGCCCCATAGCTGACCTGTTTTACTGAAATAATCGGGCGGGACGCCGGAAAGTTTCGACGGGCGACGGTCGGAATCGAGTTTGAATAATTCCTGGTTGCTCCAGGTATCCGAGCTGTCGGAATTGACATAAATCGGGATATCACCGAATATCCTAATATTTTTTCCGCTGCAGTATGCCTTGAGTCTTTGCCATTGCGTCGAGAAAAGGTACTGGCCGATTTTTTGGAGATTGATTTCGACCGCAAGTTCCTTGCGAATCGCGTCGAGAGCATTATGCCTGCGGTCGCGGAATTCTTCCGGCCAGTCGTACCACGGCTTGTTTTCGAACTTCCTTTTCAAGGCCATATAGAGGGAATAATCATCCAGCCAGGACGATTGCCGGGCGCAGAATATACCGAAGCTATCGTCACCTCCGCGCCCTGCGAATCTGCGGCAGGCACGATTCAGCAACTCGAGTTTATATTCATAAACTTTATCGTATTCGACTGCATCGGAATTGAAGCGTGGTGCATCGTGCAGGTCTGCATCGGTCAAAAGCCCATCCCGTCGCAGAATATCCGGACTTATAAAAAGAGTATTTCCCGCAAAGGCCGAAAAGCTGCTGTATGGCGAATTCCCCAGCTCGGCGCTGGTCCCGCTTAGAGGCAGGATTTGCCAGACTCCGGCCCCGGCTTTATGCAGAAAATCGGCGAAACGATAAGCATCCTCGCCGAAATCCCCGATTCCGTGGGGGCCGGGAAGCGAAGCCACCGGCATCAGGATACCATATAAACGCGAATCAAGCATCGTAAGGTCCAATCAAACCGAATTTGATATCCGAATACCGCATAACCTGTTAATCGGCAAACAATTTCAGGTAATTAGCCGGCGGGGCGGCTTAACAGGAAATTTCTGTCGGCCTATTCCGTTTTTCGTTTGAATATCTGGAGTGAAAGAGTCGGCAGAATTAGTGTCGCCGACTGGTCAAGACCATGCATCGGTTCCGCAACGGTGTTGACCCCTCCGAGGTTGCCGAGGTTGCTACCGCCGTAAAGCTCGGAATCGCTGTTATAAATCTCTTCCCAGTACCCATGCGACGGGAATCCAATTCGATAATTATCGCGGACAGTCGGAGTGAAATTGCCGACCACAACCAGATCGTTTTTGGGATCATGCCCTTTTCGAATAAAACAGATAACCCCTTTTTCCCAATCGGTGCAGTCAATCCAGTGGAATCCCTCGAAAGAAAAATCGATTTCGTACAAGGCCGGTTCGTTGCGATAAACCCGGTTCAAATCCTCGACCATTCTTTGAATCCCCTGGTGCGGCGGATACTGAGTCAGATGCCAGTCGAGCGATTTTTCGTGGTACCATTCGTCCCACTGACCGAATTCCCCGCCCATGAAAAGCAGCTTCTTCCCCGGATGGGCATACAGGAATGACAGCAAAAGCCTTAGGTTCGCGAATTTCTGCCAGTCGTCCCCCGGCATCTTGCGCAGTAAAGCCCCTTTGCCGTGCACGACTTCATCGTGCGACAAGGGAAGCATGAAATTCTCGGTAAAAGCGTACAGCAGGCTGAAAGTAAGATTATTATGATGATATTTCCGATAAACCGGATCCTTGGTGAAATATTCCAGGGTATCGTGCATCCAGCCCATATTCCATTTCATCCCGAAACCGAGTCCCCCCAGGTGAACCGGGCGGGTCACCATCGGCCACGCGGTCGATTCTTCCGCGATCGTCTGAACATCGGGATAATTTTCGTAAATCACCTGGTTGAACCGTTTTAAATATTCGACCGCTTCGATATTTTCCCTTCCGCCATACTGGTTCGGTACCCATTCCCCTTCCTTGCGGGAATAATCGAGGTACAACATCGAGGCCACGGCATCGACCCGAAGACCGTCGATGTGATACTGATCCAGCCAGAAAAGAGAGCTGCTGAGCAGAAAGTCCCGGACTTCGCTCCGTCCATAATTGAAGATGGCGCTCTGCCAGTCGGGATGATATCCCTTGCGGGGATCTTCGTGCTCATATAAATGAGTCCCATCGAAAAATATCAGGCCATGTTCATCCATGGGAAAATGAGCCGGGACAATATCCATCAGGACGCCAATGCCTTCCTGATGCAGTTTATCGATCAGATATTTAAAATCCTCGGGAGTGCCGTAGCGGCTGGTCGGGGCGAAATACCCAAGTGTCTGGTAACCCCAGGAACCGTAAAACGGATGTTCCAGTATCGGAGTCATTTCAACATGCGTAAAACCCATCTTTTTGACATATAAGGCCAGTTGGTCGGCGAGTTCACGGTAGTTGAGCCAGCGGTCTCCCTTGTCCGGGGAACGCATAAACGAGCCCGGGTGGATTTCATATACCGACCAGGGAGAATTGAGGCTGTTGAACCGCTTCCGGTTCTGCATCCAGTTTTTGTCCTGCCAGACGTATTTGCTGTCCCAGACAACCGAGGCGGTTTTCGGGGACATCTCCCAGAATCGGGCGTAGGGATCTCCCTTATCGACACGGTATCCGTTGGAATTCGAATGAATATGGAATTTATATAAATCCCCGTGCTTGATATGCGGGATAAATCCTTCCCAGATACCGGAACTGTCCCAGCGGACTCCGAGTTCATGGCTTTCGCGGTTCCAGCCATTGAAATCCCCCACGACAAAAACCCGGTGGGCATTGGGGGCCCAGACGGCGAAGTAGGTCCCTTTAACACCGTTATGCTCGGTCACGTGGGCACCGAGCTTATTGTACAGGCGGAAATGATTCCCTTCCTTAAATAGATAGATATCCTGATCTGTAAGGAGGGAAAAATCGTGATAAACATTTGGCATGGTTACAACTTTTGATTCTATGGTTTTGCGATCATCCTGACGCACTTGTCTTTACTCCTGAAATTAGTATCGTTCTTTTTAGCGGTTTTTTAATAACCTTTAGCAAAATAATGGCTTAGCCCGATAAATATAATATTCGTCAGAAGCCGGAAAGCAAACACCCCCTCGTTGAAGAATCGGCCCGGCCTTCGATTGCTTCTAACAATTCATTTTTGCATTCGTTCCGGATATAACTTAATCGATAAAATGCGGAGAAACAAAAGAAATGCGGAATTCTTCCTAATTCCCTTTACATACTATCCTTTAGAATGTTATTTTTCTTCGCAAAAATCCAGGGGAAAATATGCGGAAATATTTAATAATCGGAATTCTGACCTTAATCCCGGTTTGGATAACCTGGCTGGTCCTGAAATTCCTGGTGGAATTGATAATCGATATCGGGGAACCTCCCGCCCGCTGGCTGTCCCGCCTAATCGAACCGGCAATCCCGCAGCTGGCCAATTTTATCCTGCATCCGGTGAGCCAGAAAATAGCGGCAGTTATTATTGTGATTGCCCTGATTTACGGAGTCGGCTGGTTTGCTTCGAAAGTTTTCGGAAAGAGATTCATTCTTCTATTCGACAAAGTTGTGGAGAGAATCCCGTTCATTAAAATAATTTATGGCGGGTCGAAGAAGTTGCTGGAAAGCTTCCAGAAAAAACCCGATGAGGTCAAAAGCGTGGTTCTGATAAATTACCCATCCCCGGAAATGAAAGCGATCGGTCTGTTGACCAAGTATCTAACCGATGAATTCACCGGAAAGCGTCTGGCGGCGGTTTATGTCCCGACCACACCCAATCCGACATCGGGATTCATCGAAATTATTCCGGAAGAAAACCTCATTTATACCGACTGGGAATTAAATGAAGCCATTGCGTTTATCGTTTCCGGCGGCGTGGTCGGCCCGGAAAAGATGGCGTATTTCAAATCAACCGAACAAAAGACAACAAAGCCGTAGAATCAGGGAATCGGTTCCGGCTATTTGAATTCCTGGCGAATGTTGGCCGGCTTTCTTCCAATAAAGCGTTCAATCATCCTGAAAAATACCAGGATAATCAGGGCGAGAATCGTCGCTCCCCCGGCGATGTAATATAACTTTAATGCAACCGCAATCCCGACACTTCCGGAGTACAGTATTGAAGCGGCCGTGGTCAAACCCTCGACCTTGTCGCTTTGAAGTCCCCGGATAATTGTCCCGGCTCCGAGAATGCTTATCCCGGTGATGACGGCATGAATAATGCGGGTGGGATCGGCCCCGGTCGGTCGGACCATATCGGCACTGATGTGGGCGATGAAGTATTCGCCTACCAGTACAATCATGGCCGAAAGACTCGCAACCAGCATATGAGTTCTCATTCCGGCCGGTTTATGCGCGACTTCACGTTCGAACCCGATTATCCCTCCTAATAACGCGGCGTAGGTAACCTTCACCAGTATATCCAATTGCTCATACATAATATTACCTCGGATTAAACAGGTGTTTCTTCCGGAAATAAAATCGCAGCTTATGACTTTTCCAATAAAAATAATGGAGATTAGAAACAAGCGAACATCTTAACTAACTGGAGAATTTGGGAATGGCGCTAAACCTGGCATTTGATACGGAATATATCGCGGTGAAGTTCTTCGACAGGAAGGTCCCCGATGAGGATTACCATGTCGCCCCCTCCGGCCCCGGAAGGCTTCGCCCTCCCGCCGTATTTTCCTGCCCAGTTATCGAGCTCGGTATGGCAATCGAGCCAGTAATCCAATCCGGCCAGCCGGGTGCATTCTTTCATAACTGCGATATATTCGTCGAACACTTCGTAGAAGCGCCGAAAATCCTCCGTGAACCAAAGCGGCGCCAGTTTCTCACCGACTTCAGCGGTTTTGCGGCGAATTTCCTCCGCCTTCGCCCCGCCGGTTTCAAGCCATCTATTGTACTTATGAATCATATTCCGGGTGTCGGATACGATCCCGCTCCAGACCATCCTGATCGGGATTTTTATTGAATCCTGGGTACTATCGTTAATTACCCTTGGTACACCATTCTCATTTCTAAATATAATCGGCCGGCGCAGGGCGCAACAGAATATATCGGCCCCGGAACCGATTCCGCCCTGAGTTCGGTGGTGTATGATGTGAGCATACTCGGCGGTTTT
>Ga0105093_10000637_pt1 | contig 13376 bp, 10 predicted proteins | sample PPLLak3March2015_2_FD_79111 | JGI IMG/M metagenome (GOLD analysis project Ga0105093, IMG submission 79111) | Freshwater sediment microbial communities from Prairie Pothole Lake near Jamestown, North Dakota, USA - PPLs Lake P8 Core (3) Depth... | ecosystem: Environmental > Aquatic > Freshwater >... | reverse complement strand
GTTGTTGCCGAAGGGGATCGGCAGGTCGAAATTGTTCACCAGGTGCCAGGTCCACAGGCGGTCGAGGCCGAAGGTCAGGCTGAAGAACAGGGTCACGCCCAGGACGGTCAGCAGGGTCGAGCGCCGGCGCACGCTGCGCAGGCCCTTGCGGAAGATGTCGCCCATCTGCTGGAAGGTGGTGCGCTCCTCGGGACGGGCTGACTTGAAGCCGTTCTCGGGCATCAGGAAAGCCAGCAGGATGGTCAGCACGATCCAGCCCGCGCCGCTGGCCAGGATCAGCGTCGCCGCCGAGGTGAAGCTGCCCAGGAACATGCCCGCCAGGATGCCGGCCAGGTTGCCGTACAGATCGTAGCGTTTGGCGGTCAGGAAGGCCCGGTTGGCGCGCTCCTCGCCGATCTCGTCGCTCAGCCAGGCCTCGTTCGCCCCACTGGTGAAGGTGTACCCCAACCCCCAGACCACCTGCGCCAGCAGGATGGGAACGAAGGAGGGGAACAGGCCTTCGACAATCATAGCCAGCCCGATCAGGGCCAGGCCGATGAGCACCGACAGGCGCCGCGAGTAAAGGTCGGCAACCACGCCGGTCGGGATCTCGAAGACCAGCCGGGAGAGGGAGAGCGCCGCCCCAATGGCCATGAGCTGCAGAGGGTTCAGCCCGGCCGCGGTAGTCTCGTAATAGGTTAGGCCGAATCCCAGGGCGATCAGGAAGCCAACCGAGAAGACCAGGAACAGGTAAACCTTGTAGGCATCAGCACGTTTCATCGTCGCGTACCTGTGTTGCATGTGTGTGCCGGTTCGCCCGGCGGATGAAGGCCAGGGCCGGGGCGAGCAGCCCGCCGCACAGGGAGATGGCCAGCGGCAGGGAGACCACCCGGCCGAGGGCACCAATCGCCGGTCCGCCGGTGATCTGCCCGACGGCATCCACCTGTCCGATCATCGAGAGCACGGTGGCGCGCACGTCCGGGTCGAGGCGCTGGTTCATCCAGGCCGCCATCAGCGGGGAGGCCAGGTCGCGCAGGCTGTTGGTGACCAGGTAGAGAGCCAGCGCCAGCCCAAGAAACGGCGACCAGGCGAAGGCGGCGATCGAGACAGCGATCCCGGCCGTGATGCCCAGCATCAGGCGCCCGATCGTGCGCGGCTGGCCCGTATCGAAGCGCTTTTCAGCCCAGCGCGTCAGCAGGATCGAGAGCAGGACGGCAATCCCTTCCAGGACCCCGAAGAAAGCCAGCTCATTATTGCCGAAGAGGCGCGGCAGATCGAAACGGTCCAGCAGGTGCTTGATCCACAGCCGGTCGTAGCCGTCGCTGTACAGACCGTAGAATAAGCCGACGCCCAGGATCGCCAGCAGGGCCGGGCGCCGGCGGATGGTGCGCAGCCCCTTGCGGAAGGTGTCGCCCATGTGCTGGAAGGTGCTGCGTTCCTCCGGTTTGGCTGGCTTGAAATTCCGCTCGACCATCAGGAAGATGAGCATGACCGCCAGCAGGAGGCGCGCCGCCCCGCTGAAGAAGATCGGCACGGCGATCGTCGTGAAGCTACCCAGGGCGGTGGCGGCCAGCACCCCAACCAGCGCGCCGGTCAGGCCGTAGCGGCTGGCGGTCAGCATGGCCCGGTTGGCGCGTTCCTCGCCGATCTCGTCGCTCAGCCAGGCCTGGGTGGCGCCGCTGGTGAAGGTATAGCCGATGCCCCAGACAACCTGTGCCAGCAGGATGGGCAGGAAGGACGGGAACAGGCTTTCGATGATCAATCCCATCCCGATCAGGAAATGGCCGATGATGATCGATAGGCGCCGCGAGAAGACATCGGCGATCACCCCGGTCGGCACCTCGAAGAGCAGGACCGACAGTTCCAGGCTCGTTCCGACAAGGACCAGTTGCAGCGGGTCCAGGGCAGCCGTAGTCGCCTCGTAGAGCGTCATCGGGAAACCGATCGCGAACAGGGCGGTCGAGGTGAAGGAAAGGAAGAGGTAGACCCTGTAGGCGTCAGTACGTTTCTTGATATCAGTCATCACCGGTATATCTTTGCACCTGTCTCCGCCTGAAGGATGAAAACGATATCTGCCACTGCCTCCTCGAGCGGAATGGACAGGCTTCCGATTCGACCCTGCGCGTCGGCAATGAAGGTGAGCTTAAGACGGTCGTCCCAGTCCGGCTCGTGCGCATCGAAGATGTCATCGTGGGCGAGGGTCAGGGCGAAGATTTTCTTGTCATTCATGAGCCACCAACCCGCAAGACAAAACGCTCCCCATCTACCGTCACCTGATAATTGCAGTTGGTCAGGCCGGCGATTCTTGCCACATCGATCTGCGCAGCGCCTTGCCAGACAGGAACGCGTTCCATGATCCTTTGCACAGTTTCCATACGATTTAGTCAGCCATCTTTTTACGATACCAGGTATCTACGCTGAAGGTTTTGTAACCCAGGCGCTCGTACAGGCGAAATGCGGCGCTCTCATTCTCTGCATCCACACCCAATTCCACCTCGGTCGCGCCCTGTGCTTTCAGCACCTGTAAACTGCGGGCGATCAAGGCGCTGGCCAGGCCGTGGCCGCGCCACTGTGGTCGAACATAGATGTGTTCGGTATAACCATGTTTGCCGTGCGTGTTTTCATTTTCGTCCAGGCGCGCCATCGCCATCCCGGCCAACCGGTCACCTTCCCAGGCCACCTGCCAGAAGTGCGGTTTGTTCTCCGGTTTGGCAAGCCAGGCAGGGTATTTTTCATCCAGCCAATCTTCGACAACATTTTCAAACAACCCGGCATTCATTTCCTTTTGCGCTTCCCAGACTTTGCGCATGTGCTCCGGCAGCACGGGGCGTATCTCCACCCCGGCAGGCAAGGGCTTGGTGGGCGCATCCCCAAGCTGGTAAAGCATGTTGTTGAAACGCCGCACAACCTGGTATCCCGCGCTGGACAAAACAGCCATCCAATCTGTTTGATGGTCCGAAGCCCAAGCTTGGAAATATCGCTCGGGAACAGGGGTGAGCCCGGCAGCGATCTCGCGCAGCCGGCGCTCATTTTCTGCCACCACCACCGGCCAAAAGCCAGAGGCGCGGTGCTCCTCTCCCAAAAAGCTGATCTGGTAATACAGTCGATTTCCCGGGTGGCTGGAGTACCACCCCAGGCGGCTGTAGCCGATGGGCGTGGCGTTCGCGAAAGCGATGATCACCCCTTGCTCCAGGGTCAATCTATCCATATTGGCGAGTGCATTGGCAAAGTCTTCCAGCGTAGCTGGTTCAGGGTCGCCATCAGCCTTGCAGCTGCTGAGATTGAGCTCCAACAACAGGGGAATATCCTGCTCACCTGAGAAATTGCGGAAAGTCAATTGGTTATTTTGTGGCTGCATATTTGGCTCCTATTTCCAGTCTTATGGTATCAGTTCCCAAAGCACCCGGGTGTCGAACCCGGGCAAATCTTCGTGGGAGTGGTGGCGCTCGCCGGGATAGGTAAACTTTCCTTTCCCGGCTGGCTGGCGAAGATGTTCTTCAACTCGCCATTACCGGAGTCTGGTGTACCGCCGGGATGGTCAATCGTTTTCGTTTCATATTCTCCTTCAATCCCTGCACTCACCCTTGTGTCAACCGGTCATCAATGTTACGCAGGAATGAATAACAAACGGGCTGGAAGTATCTCAGCCAGAATCGCGATCCAAGCGGGTTCATCGGCTCGAAGGGGACAGCACAGCGTTGATAGCCGCAGGCGCGGGAAAACTCGAGCGCATGGGCGAGCAGTGCCGTGGCGATGCCATCCCGACGCGCCGGCGCGCGGGTGAAAGCGCCGTATATGCTGGTGGTCTTCTCGTCAATGATGATGGTGCAAACATCCTCGTCAGCGGGTCCCATCCGCATGAATGCCAGCGGTTCGTCCTGCGAACAAGCCAGCCAGACCACTTTTGCCGGATCCTGCAGCCATTCTTCACAATATTTGCGATCATACCGCTCGTTCAGGAGAAAGATCGGCGGGCTTTTGATGTATGCCCATAATTCATCCTGGAGCGCCATCACCTGCTCGATATCCTGCGGATCGGCGCGCCGGATGTGAACACCCGTATCGCCAACCGGGATCGGGTCCAGGGCGCGCAGGGCATCCACGGCGAACATGCCAAAACCAAGCCAATTCCACTGTTGCAGCGCCTGGAGGTCGTTGGGGAAGAGGCTCAGGTAATGGGCGGAGTATCCTTCCGCCAACCAATCGCCGGAGATGCGGCTATACAGCGCTTCGTAAATGCGGGCGCTATCGTCCAGAACGGCAGCGTTTGCCCATTCCGGGCTGTAGATGCTCCGCTTGCCGCGGAAATCAGGCATTTGCCAGGCGGTGAGGAAACCGACCATGCGATTCCCCTGAACGGCTGCCACACCGGGGATGCCAGGCTTCAGGATACCCTGCAATAGCGGCACCAGGCTGCTGACATCGGAATAACGCTGGGGAAGGTCAGGCATCTGTTCGCGCAAGCGTTGGTAGCGCTCGCTGACCAGCCGGGCGGCATCTTCGAGATGTTCTTCTCGCAATTGGATGATGCTTGGCATGTTTTACACCTTGACAAAGAGTTGATTGTTATATTCCCAATCGTAATTTCCGTGGACGCGAAACCGCATCCCATTCCTGTCTGTTTCGAAATGCAATTCCACGGGAAACGATATGAGTTCGAAGATATCCTCGGCCATGCATCTCATGGGCATATAGGGCCAAAACAAGGATGTATAGAGGCATTGATGGGTATCGTCAACCGCGATGATCCAGTCATCCGCCTCTGTTCCATTCTGCCAGCGATATGTCCCGGCGTATGGCTTCAATTCACACGGATAAGGCTCGACCTTTTTGTACTTCGAACCAGCCAGGGAGATGATTTCCTGAACATACTGCTCCCAATGTTCTTCGCTTGTGTCGATTTTGATCTTCGTGCACTCCAATCGACCGAAGATCTCCAGCATCTTCCTTTGCTCGAATGCAATGGCGTCGAACATGCTGTCCTCGTTCACATAAACGTGATCCTTGAAATACACATGCAGATCATCTCGTTTCAGGATGAGATCCCTCCACCATTTCCCGCGCGCCCGGAAGGCTTTTTCCAGGCTCTTCCGCAGATTGGGGCGATAGAGAAAGACAATGATGGGGTTTAGTTCGCTAATGCTCTCCACCACCTGAGCATAATAAGAAGCGATATCATCGTCATTCCAGATGCTGTGGATGAAATAGCGGTCATAGGCATGCAAAAGACATCCTTCCGTAACGCAAACTTTCCCGGAGGCTTTAATCGACTCTCGAAATGCCTCCCATTTCTTCAACATCCCGATCCTGTTGCGTTCCATGCCTTCCGCCGTACCCAGCTCCCCAAAGTTGAATTCTCCATGGCGGATGGGGTGGTTCTCGCACTCTTCATGCAGCCAATAGGCATCCTGATCCAGACTGAGCTGTTGATACACGCTTTTCGATATACTGGATTTCCCGACGGATGAGGGCCCGCCAACGATGATCAGTTTTGTTCTCATTTGGATTCTCCGTAGATTTTGTCAATTCTTTGCGTGCGATTTGAGATTTTCATGACAACACCTCATCAGTGATCAATGGTTCTTTTGCGCCAGGTGCATCTCCATCCATGCCAGGATGCGCTCCATGACATCCAGCAGCAATTTCGGCTCCGAGGGGACATGCCCGGTGCGGGGGTAGATCACCATCTGGGTGGGGATGCCGCGGCGCTTGAGCGCATTATGGAATTCATATCCCTGCCAGATGGGCACGCGCTGGTCGTGTTCTCCGTGCAGGATCAGGGTGGGGGTGGTCACCCGGTCGGCGTGGGCGATGGGGGAGCGCTCGAGCAGCAGGTCCGCCACCTCCCAGACCTCACCGCCGAAGTGGCTGGGCAGGAAATCGGGAGAGTCGTGGCCGAGGGCATAGCTGACCAGGTTCGTCATCCCGGAGCCAATTGCGGCCGCTTTGAAGCGTCCCGTCTGAGTGATGGTAGTTGCGGTCAGGTAGCCGCCGAAACTCCAACCGGTGATGCCCAGGCGCTCCGGGTCGGCCACGCCAAGTTCGATGACATGATCGACGCCCCCGAGCAAATCCTGAACATCCTTCCCGCCCCAGTCGCGGAAATTGGCTCGGCGGAAAGCTTTGCCGTAGCCGGTGCTGCCGCGATAGTTGCAGCGCAGGGTGGCATATCCTTTGGCGGAAAAGGCGGCGATGGGGCCATAGAAGGACTGCATGCCGATGAAGAACTGCTGCCAGGCAATGGCTGGCCCGCCATGCACGCTGACCAGGAGCGGATAGCGCCTCCCCGTTTCGTAATCGACCGGGTAAGTCAGCAGCCCTTCGATCTCCAGGCCATCCACCGATCTCCAGTGGATGACTTCCGTACGACCAATGGGAACCTGGCGGAATTCAGCGTTGAGGTGACTCATCTGTATCGGCTCACCCTTATCCAGCGAGGTGAGGAAGGCTTCCACCGGTTCCGTGGTCTTCTGGAGTGTGAAGCCGAGGAAGCGACCGGTGCAGTTCAACCGGGCATTTTCGATGCAGCCATCCGGTTCGAGCAGCACCACGGGCGGGCTGCCATCCACGGGCAAGGCACACAGGCGTTGGCGCGTGCCGCAAGCCTCGAGGAAGTAAATCCACTTTCCATCTGCCGACCAGCCCAGCAGATCCGGGCGGCGGTCATGGGTATCCGCCAGGGGATATCCCGGGCCTCCTTCGATGGGAAACAGGTACGCCACCGATGACCATTCCCAGACGGGATTATCGTAAACCTTACAGGCCACCCAGCGCCCGTCAGGTGAAATGGAAGGATCGAAAGCCATTGCCCCCTCAGGACCCAGGGAATGGATCGAGCCATCCTCCAGGTTCAGGCATGCCGTGCGGATGCTCGGCATTTCGTTCGGCGATGGGGAACGGGAATGGGAGAAGACGATCCGCTTACCATCCGGCGACCAGGCATAGGCCCCCGGGCTTTCCGGCGCGCCCACGTTCAGGTCGCTCCCAGTCAACGGACGCCCGCGCGAGGTTCCGCGCGAAAGTTCAGTTAGCGAAACCAGGTACAGGCGTTGGTTCTTCATACCCTGGCCGGCGATGCGGGGGCCATCTTTCTCCCCGGTGGATCCAGAATCGTCCGCGGCCGTGAAGGCGATCATGCTCCCATCCGGCGACCACTTAAAACTACTGACGCCCGCGGGAACATCCGTCGCCTGCTGTACATTTCCTGTTCCCAACGAGTACAACCAGACGTTTTTTTGCGAGAGGAAGGCAACGAATTGACCGTCGGGAGACCACTGGGGACCAAACGAGGAGCATTCGCCCGCGGTCAACCGGAGGGGTTGGCTGCCCTCCGGATCGGTAAGATAAACCTGGGACTGAAACTCGCTTTGGTAGGAGGTCATCACCGCCTGCATGACCGTGAAAGCGAGGCGCCTGCCATCGGGCGAGACATCCAGGCTCGTGATCCGTTGGATGGCGAGAGTGTTAATGGGGGACCATTGCTTGTCAGTCAAAATCATGGGTTTTTCCTCTCCGTTTCATCTGAATCATCCATAAGCAGATCCAACTCTTCTCCCATCAAGTGATGCATAAACCAGCGGTAGTTTTGCAGCATGAGAGCATAGCATTCTTTGGGTTTGAAAATTCCGTGACCTTGACCGGAAAAGATTACCAGAACTGTTTGAATCCCGCTCGCTTTCAAAGCCCGGTACATTTCCATGGCGCTGATGAGGGGGACGCGCGGGTCGTTTTCACCATGTTGGAACAAGATGGGCGTTTGGGCTCGTTGGACGGCGCTGATCGGGGCCGATTTGTCGAACAATGCCTTGTTTCTGAAGGGATCGCCAGAAAGGAGAATGGCTTGAGGTTCATCGGACCCCCCGCGATAAATTCGCCAATCGGAAAGTGCCGCACCTGCACTGGCTGCCTTGAGACGGTTGGAATGCATGGCCGCGAACGCGCTGATATAGCCACCCTGGCTCCAACCCATGCATCCGATCCGGGTCTCATCCACGAACCCTTGTGCAACAAGCTGGTCAATCGCTGATTCGATATCCCACAGGTCACCAACGCCCAAATGATCGAAATTCAATGCCAGAAATTCTTGTCCCCTGCCAAGAGAGCCGCGATAATTGGGTTCCAGGATCAAGATATCTTTATTGAGAAACTGGACCGTAGGATAGAAATAGCGGTTATTGTTTTCGATCAAAATCAAAGGTGAAACAGCCGCCGGCCCGCCATGAACGTTGAAGATCAAAGGATATTTCTTGCCCGGATCGAAATTCGAAGGCTTTCGCAAGACCCCCTCGATTTCAGTCCCATCTTTGCTAGTCCAATGGATCGTCTCCGCGGTTCCAAAATCCCAGCCGGAATATTGTTCGTTAAAACTTGTGATTCGCTTCAGATCCCAGCCCTTCGATGCTGGAGAGCCATAATAGATTTCAGCGAGCCTGGTTGCTGAGGCCGCGCGCAGGGAAATCTGGGCAGCCTCATTCAGGAAGAAAGCCTCCGGTGACAAACCTTGCGTATCCCACACCTCGATTTCGCCGTCTATCGAAAGCCTGGCGATTTCGCAATTGTTTTTATTCCAATAACTAATAAAAATACCCTGTTTGGTCCAGGAAACATTCAAGGGTTCCTGATCGAGGGACTTAGTGAGACATACAAGATGTGATTCCAGATCCTCTGTCTCCAACGCCTCCCTGGGGATGGTCAAGTCGAGCAGCCAGAGATCAGATTGAATGTGTTCGCCAGGGCCGCCTTCTTTGTACAGAACGAGCATCCCGGCGCCATCCGGCGAGATCGCCTTGACCTGGGCGCCTTTGGGAAGTCCCAGTCTGTCTGCTCTTACACCGAGGGCAGGGCTTCCTTCGTTACTAAAGATCGAATCGGGATCGAATTCGATCCTGAAGCAATCCGTGACATCCCGGCAGAATTCATCCTCGTTGCTCCGGCAGTTGATAAAAACGGAGTCCCCGTTGGGGGAAGGGGTGACGGATTCGATCTGGAAGGGCTTTTCCAGCGACCCGGTTAGATTGATAACGGGTTTTGTATGCTGATCACCTTCCGCATGAGGTCTCCCTGAATTTCGCCGGTAATCCAGCATTTTTTTCCTGTCAGCATAATAGAGCTCGGTAATGCTTTCTTGTTCTCCTGCGATTTTGAAGTGCCCAAATTTGCCTTCCCGGATGGCCAGGTTGTCGGGAATTCTTCTGGCAGTATAAAGAAACCCGTTTGCAAAAGGCTCGAAGGTTTCGATGCCCCCGGCGTGATCTGTGATCTGTTGACCTGTGCCCGTCAACCCCTCGAAGATGTATATCTGAAAACCAGCCTCCCCCGCAAGTTTTAGCAGCGCCAGGGTCTGATGATCAACCCAGCGCACCTGCGAGATGACATCTTCGGTGACGAACGGGTAAGTTTTATTTGTCTGGGTATCGAAGAGATGAATGGAGGCCTTCACCTGGTTATCCCTGAAGTTGTCGAGATACATCAAACTATAGACCACTTTATCGCCAGCGGGATTGATCCTCCCTCCGCCTACGATGGGGATTTGAAACATATCCTTGATCCCTGGTTTATACCTTTCGGTCACAACAGCCATGTTTACTCCATTATTCTGTAGCGAAGTTAGCGTAAGATCCCGGGTTAACTGACTTATCCTGGTTGGCTGACGAGGAGGGTCTTCAGCCCTCCAGCGCCGGAGTCTGGTACACCGCCGGGTGTTCGGATGGCAGTTTCTTCCACATCCGGTCGACCAGGCGTAGGATCCCGGGACTTCCGGCGCGCCCACGTTCAGTTCGCTCCCGGTCAACGGTCGCCCGTGTGAAGGTCCTCGCGAGATTTCCGCCAATGAAACCAGGTACAGGCGTTGGTTCTTCACCCCCTGACCGACGATGCGCGGACCGTCTTTCTCCCCGGTGGGTTCAGCATCGTCCGCGGCCGTGAAGGCGATCATGCTCCCATCCGGCGACCATTTGAAGCTGCTGACGCCTGTCGGAACTTCTGTAAGCTGACGCGTGTTTCCCGAAGGCAGGGATATCAGCCAGATGTTATTCCGTGACAGGAAGGCGATGGAGCGTCCATCCGGGGACCACTGCGGGGCAAAGGACGATATTTCCCCTGTGGTCAATTTCCTGGGCGGCTCGCCGTCTGACTCGGCCAGATAGATCTGGGAAAGGTAGCCATTCTTCTTGGCGATCATCTCAGCCTGCATGACCGTGAAGGCGAGGCGTTTCCCATCCGGCGAGACAGCCGTGCTTATGATCCGCCGGATGTTGAGGGTATCTTGAGGTGACCAGTGCTTGTCAGCGATTGCCATGGGTTTGTATCCAGGAATGAGTTTTTTAGCCGTGATTTTCTTTGATCGGCAGCCAGCGGGAAGTGTAGAATTTTGTCCACAGAATCATCAATGTTGTTGGGACAATGCCGAACGAAAAGATAATGCCGTACACGACCTGTATCTCAACAGAGGCCCACATTTGCAAGTAACCGAGCAGCGAACTGATGAACGCGTTCCCCAGGTAGTGGACGATCATCGATGGCAGAAGGCTGCGCGTCCTGACAAATACATATCCATAGAACAGGCCGATGATGAAAGCCCAGGCAACCTCTCCCAGCACCCAGACAAGGTCCGCCCCATTCGTCAGGTTGAGCAGGTGCATCAGCCCGAAAACAATGGAAGAGAAAGTGATGGACTTCCATTCCGAATACTTGTTCAGGAAAAGGGTCAGGATGATGCCCCTGGATCCCACCTCCTCCAGAGCGCCTGCAATGGAGAAGAGGAGGCTCGCCGAATTTGGGGCGAGGTTCCTGGAGAGTTCGAAGACCATCCTGATAAATCCCCAGGTGACGGGCTTCCCTTCGAAGAGCCGGTAGACAAACGACGCCGCGACCTGCGACAGCGCCAGGATCAGGTAACAGGAAAGCGCCAGCAGCATCAGCCGGAAGAATGGCCGGATCCGGGTAAGCCCGATATCATCCAGGAACTGCCGGTATGTCCTTTTCCCTTTCGGGAGAAGCAAAACAAAAGGCGCGATGATGAGGCTGGAGATGATCTTGAACGAGCATTCCTGGGCGAGCGAACCCGCCAGAGAACTCCCGGACAAGCCGATCCATTTAAAGATCACCATACCGGTGAACCCGATGGTGAGCACCGTTGTCACCACGAACGCCACAAGTGCCAGCCAGGGATGTTCGTGAAGCTGGAAGTTCTTCTTGCTTTGGACATTTTTGTTATTGGATTCCATCGTTTTTTCCTCCACGACTTAGTCACCACCCGGCGGCCAGGGTTCGCTATCGAACGCGTCCCCTTTGGCCAGTGGATGAGGGTATTCGTACGGCACATAGCCGGGTTTGGGTTCGGTGAAGTAATCCCGGCCGGCCTGGATGAAGCCGACCCCGGTCTCGTCAACCCTGGGCTCTATCAGTTCGCCAGCTGTGCTTTGATTGCTCCAGAGGTACAGATCCTGCACCTGGTCAAAAGCCGGATATTCCGCCTTTAGGCTTTCGGGGGTGCCCCATTCCAGGATGAGCAGGATGGGATTTTCATACCCCTCGATCGTGTTCTCGAAGATAACCCCTGCCCCGCCGCGGATCCCGACCCCGCACCAATCATATCCCGGTTCTTCGATCACGTTTTGATAGATTTCCACGTACCGCGTGCCGCGGGCGTTGCCATACCCCATCCCGTGCGCATCAACCGCACAGGCGACCGCGCTTTGCAGCACCTGGTTATAGCGGAAGACATAATGTGCCCCGGCGCTGGCTGCGATGGCGTGCCGGTTGGCGACGAAGAGACTATCCTCCACGAAGACCGCTTGCGCCCCGCCTGGCGTAAGTTCGGCGGTCCAGTTGTCCTCTCCATAGACCGCCACGCCGTATCCCAGGTTATCGATGCCGCTTTTGAAGTTTTCCACGAAGATGGCATGGTCGATCACCCCGCTGGAGTCCCCTTCCACGCGCACACCTGCCCAGCCGAAGCCCTCGAAGTAGCAATGATCGATCCGGAAATCCTGCACATCGGAGATGAGGATTCCATAATCCTGGCCGATGTCAGTCGGGTCGCGCACGCCAGCCAGCGCCAGGCCGGAGATCTGCGTTCCAACGGGAGCATCCTTTCCGCCGCGCACTTGCAGGATGGGCTCCCAGTACGTGCGTTCTGGGTCGCGATACAGAATGGTCTTATCCGCCCCCGCGCCCACGAGACGGATGCCTGGCGGTAGGTTGACGGTCGAGGTTATGCGGTAGCAGCCATCCGGAAGGGATGCCAAGCCACCCGGGCCGGCGGCGTTCACAATCTGTTGGATATCGCCCGAATCCCCACCAGGACAAGATGTAGGATCTGCCAGCCGGGCAGCGATCGTCCGCTGCAAGGAGGAGGCAGGATGGTCGCCGCGCCCAGTATTGCAGGTGGACAGACTCAAAGCCATTGCGGTTAATCCAACCAAGAACATCATTTGGGTTGTGCGTTTGATATTCACTATCGCTCCGTTCTCTCGAAGGCTTGAACTCGACTTTCCTGGCTTGATTAGGCATCTCGAATGAAGATCACAAAGGGTACATCGCTGTGGGTGGCGATAAAGCGCTGGACAAGCACATATCCAGCCTTCTCGCAGGCGCGCTGAGCTCGAAGGTTGAATGAAGCCACCGTAGCCCGAAATGCTCGGGGGGAGAACTCTGCTCTTGCAAAATCCATTGCTGCACGAATGATCTGAGGCCCCAAGCCATGACCGGTGAGATCTGGTCGCAAACCTCCACCCATGTCGAGTGCGTCAGTACTATAGTCACCACCAGGCACGCGGGCATCTTCACCAAAGCAGCGAAATGCAACAAAGGAATCTTCCTCATCGAATACTGAGAAGTAGTGGTATGCCGGGTTCAAGTAGCTGTTGTGGATCAAAGACTCGAGTTGCGTTGAATCGTGGTTGTAGAAATCATAGGGTGGCTCATAACGCCAACTCAAAACCATGCGTGCGCATGCCTCTGTTATAGGCTTGAATTTAAAAGATGTTGGTAATGGTATTGTGTTCATTATGCATTACTGCCCGTTCTCGAGAAGATATTGGATTGCAGCCTCCAGTTGGGCATCGATCCCCTGCAGAAGTTGCTGACGATCCAGGGTTACTGCGATATCCGGTACGACGCCGTTGTATTCCAGGATACGCCCATTCATCGTTTGCCCCTGGGCAACGGGAATCATCAGCACAATGCCATGGGGCAGAGCCTTGATCTCTCCCACAAGACAGCTGCCTGCCGTTTGCGAGCCAACGATCGTCGCACGGCTCAATGCCTGCAGGCTACCAGAAAATTCCTCAGTGGAGGAGGCGCTGTGCTCATCAACCAGGATCACCACTTTGCCTTGATAGGCATCGGGCACCGGGTCGAGATAGGCTTCTTCAAGGTGATCTCGGTACTGATAG
>Ga0105093_10000634_pt1 | contig 13400 bp, 11 predicted proteins | sample PPLLak3March2015_2_FD_79111 | JGI IMG/M metagenome (GOLD analysis project Ga0105093, IMG submission 79111) | Freshwater sediment microbial communities from Prairie Pothole Lake near Jamestown, North Dakota, USA - PPLs Lake P8 Core (3) Depth... | ecosystem: Environmental > Aquatic > Freshwater >... | reverse complement strand
TGCGGCCCAGGAGGCGGGGGTGAACCGCTCGACCTTTGACTCCCGCATGCGCAAGCTCGGAATTCGCAAATGACCTTTGTCTCGACTTCTTGATATTGCCCTCGAATCTGGGCTGATCCGCCCATCGTTTAGGGTTTTCTGGAAACCATCGATCATGGAATCTTCCACCGGAACGGCAGGGTCGGAGGCGATCCTGCTGAAGATTGAAAAGGCAACGGCCGTTCATGAGCGATGGGGAGAGTGCCTGAAAAGGGATTCAGGTATCGCTCGGCTCATGAGCGAGCTCGAATCCCACTGGAGCTCTTCCTGGCAAGTGATGGAGGAGACGGGAATCGTGGCCTGCTGCCGGCATTGTGAGGAGGAGGAAGGTGGAAGCTGCTGCGGGCGGGGAATTGAAAACAAGTACAACGAGACACTTCTGCTGCTGAACCTGCTGTTTGGCGTGGTGTTGCCCGACGTACGCGGCCGCCCTGACAGCTGCTTTTTCCTCGGGGATTGCGGCTGTCAGCTCAGGATTCGCGAGGTGCTCTGTGTGAATTACCTGTGCGCGGCCATCCAGAAACGACTATCCCTCGAAGAGCTCGCTCGGGTCCAGGGGACCATTGGGCGCGAACTGGACACGGTCTTCATCCTCCAGGAAGCGGTCAGGCGAATCCTGAAATCGTTTGAGCAGGCGGAAATTCCATGAATGGTGTTGAGCGGAGCGGCGGTCTGGCCCGATCGCCAGATGCTGCGATAAGCAGAAGGGACTCCAAACAAATGCCTGCCGGCGGTTTTCACCGGGAGCGTGTGAGTCTGCCGATCAGCTCTCGATGCTCGGGATGCCGGGCCATCAACGCTTCGCGATCGGCGAATTCGAAGTCCTCGTAGTTGAAGCCCGGAGCCACCGTGCACCCGACAAGGCTGTACGAGGCGTTGTCCTCGACGGTGGCGGCGAACCAGCAGCCGGCCTCGACCAGCTGCTGGAAACGTTCTCCGCCATCAAAGTCCCGCCCCAGTTTCTTCTCGTTGAGCCTCCCCTTGCTGTCCAGGATGTGCAGAGTGAGGCTGCTTCCGGCATAAAAGTGCCACATTTCGTCCGAATGGATTCGGTGGAAGGCCGAGGGCTCATCTCCCGGGAGCAGATAGTAAATGGCTGTCGAGAATGGCCGGGAGCCTCCAAACCGCGGGGGCAGATGCTCCTTCTCGATCCATTCGCGGGAGAAGTAGGTGCGCACGTAGTAGCCCCCTTCAGGGTGCTTCACGAGGTTCAGCTTCTCAATCCAGTATCGGGCCTCTGCATTCATGGCTCACCCATCACCGTGTCGGCTGAACGTCCAGAGCGGTCTTCCCAATCAAAACCGAACCTCCTGGCTCCCAAACCAGTAACTCGAAACCCGAAGCCCGAAACTGAGCCCGCCGGAACTATTCACCACCGAGGAGCTTGTCCAGGCGGATCGGCTGCCCATTGAGGGTCAACTCTCCGCTGGCATATTTTGCATTCGCCTTGTAGACGCCATTCTCCAGAACCAGGAATCTTTGGGCAACAAGGGCCGAAAGAGTGCTCCGAATCCGGGCCTCCTGCTCTTCATCGGTCATGGGAGCAGATGGACTGGACTCTTCCTCTCCCTCACCGGATGTTGCCTGGTCACTGGATTCCAGGGACTTGAGGAGGCGAACCAGGACCTTTTCCGCGGCGCTCACCGATGCATCGAGCCGGGCGGACTGCATCAGCATGGGAAGGCTGAGGGATTCCCGGAAATTCGTGCCGTCCACCGTGAGCTTGGCAGCGGCCCTGATTTCCCCATCGGGCGAGGCAAAACCCAGCTGCCTGATCTCCACTTCGGGGGAATTCTTCAGAAGCCTGGGCAGCAACCCCAGGAAAGCCGCCAGGGTCTTTTCAGAAAGCTGTTCCGGGCCCCCTGATTGGTGCCGGAGCTCCTTCAGGGTCCTTTGAAACTCGCTCAGAGCCCTCCCGTCAAGCTTCCGGAGCTCCAGATCGAAGATCGCCTTGTGGAAGCTGCCAGTCTCCGTATCGACCTGGTCGAGGGAAAATGTGGCCGATGAGCTGAGATCGTTGCCCGCTTCCTGGGCCTGGGTCTTCACCGAGAAGCCCTGCAAGGAAAAGTTCTTGCGGGCTTTGGCCGGGTCTCGATGTTTGAAGCCGATGAGCTCCAGAGTGTAGGTCACATCTCCCAGGTAGATTCCGCTCATCCCTTCGACCTGGTCAAAAGTACCGCTCATCCGCTTCAAGGTGAGGTCCCACTCCTCAGGAGCGGCCGCCTCCAGACCGTCCATGGACAAGGATCCTTTGAACCGCCTGAAGCCTGGCGTGTACTCGATCCGAAGCTTCAATCCACTGAAATCAACAGCCACCTTCTCTGCCTCTCCGAGCTCCCCCTTGAAAGGGTGAATCGTCCAGTGTGTATCGCCTTCGCCACCCCACTTGAGCACCGTGAACATGTCCATGGCCGGGAGCCTGTTCTCCGGCAGCTTGAGCTCCTTGAAGAGCTCCTTGAACCGGGGATCGATGCTCGCCTTTGTCTCGATGACAGCCAGCGCAGGCCGCATGATGCCCACCGCATGGGGCAGCATGCCGAAAGGAACGGGACCGTGGCTGATTTGATGAACCAGCATCACTTTGGAAGGGAAGGGTTTTTCCTCCCCGGAGTCGTCGGGACTCGGAAGGGGGGGAGGGTTCGCGAGCTCGAGAGTCGCCTTGGCCTCGGAACTGAAAACACCTCTCGTGTACTCCTCCCCGGTGAGCTTGAAGTTCTGCCAGTCCGCTGATCGTTGAATCATGGCCTTATACTCGCGTTCGGTCTGGACCCCGAACCAATACGAAGCGGCTCCCAAAGCTACAAAGGCCAGCACGGCCAGTACCAGAATTCCCCCCAAAAGTCGCTTCATGCTTGCTCTCCTCATGGTCTGCGATGGTATGTGAGCGGACAGGGACTCATCTGAGCGATCAAATCATAGGCCCTGTTATTACCACAACTGAGAGAAAAGAGCGTCTTTTTGACCGCAGCGCTGTAGATGGGTCTTCATTCGATGCCTCGGAGGGACGGATCGGATTCCGCCTGCTGGAGGTGCTTCAAGGCCCTGTGTTCTTTGAATTCCTGCATTTCGGCATGATGGGCGATCCTGTTCCCGCATGGCATGCCGGAGGCGTGCTTTTTGGCACCTTGGCCTTCATTGCCATGAAGACGATCCGAGGGTGGAGCTGTTTCTGCAGGGCATCAACATGTGAACAGGATGCCTCACGTCTGCTGGACGACGACGGTCCAGGCTGCAGGGTCTGACTGCATATCTGAGTGCTGCAGGTTGATACAAAAAGGAATATGGCTCCTTGCCGCTGCTGGTGGTGAGCGCTAATTTAAGAGTCTGATTGACGTCAATCAACAAAGGCTCGTGCATTCCCGGCAATGCATTGACACCAGATGAAGAGGATCAGGAACGTGGCCAGACAACCACACGTTGCACCTTCCAGTATTTATTCCAGGCGGATCGGCATGGTTCTCCTGGCATTATTGCTGATTGCAGCTGTTTCAAGCGGGGCGTCGAAGGGTTCGGCGCTCGATATCGGCTCCCTTGAACCGCAGGAATTGAAGGACCAGCTCGGGAACTGGACCCTTTTGGATGCCAGACCTGGCAAGGACTGGGAACGTGGGCACATCCCCGGTGCCCTTCTGTTTTCCTGGGAGGATCACATCCAGGGCAACGGGTCCGAAGGCGTCTACCGCCTGCCAGAACCGGAAAAACTGGCTTTGGAGCTGGGGAGAATGGGTATCAGCGAATCCAGTCCGGTGGTCGTTTATGGCGATGCCGACCGGAGCTGGGGCGGCGAAGGCTGGGCTGTTTGGGTTCTCTCCTGGCTGGGACACAAAGGGCCTGTTCGGCTGCTGGACGGGGGAATTCAGTCCTGGAGGCAGCGAGGTTACCCTCTTGCTTCGGGGCCCATCCGGGAACAGCCGCCCGGCCGTCATTACACAACGGATGTACGCGGTGAGCTGAACATCGAGGCAGTCCAGTTGGGCGATCGCGCAGGCCACTTGGCCGTCATCGACACCCGGTCAACCTTCGAATGGCTGACCGGCCGTCTGCCCAACGCGGTTCACATCCCCTGGACCGAGTTCTTCGAGGGGAAGGAGCGGCGCCCCATCGACGGCATGGCCCTGAGGCGGCTTCTCAGGGAGCACGGAGTGGATCCTGACAAGCCTGTGGTGTTCTATTGCACGGCGGGGGTTCGATCGGCCTATGCCTGGATGGTTCACACTCTTGCCGGTTTCCGGACAGCCCGCAACTACGGGGGGGGCATGTCGGACTGGGAAGCCTACAGCGGGAGGAAAGCCTCATGAGCGGGGAGTGATCTCGGGACATCCCCGCGTCATTGAACGGGCCGACACGGTGAGCGAGGTGCAGGAAGTCAAGCACGCCTATCGCAAGGAGATCGAGCCGCAGGCGGGGATCGACTACTGACCGGCGTATTCACATCGCCTGGCCCGTGCTATGTCAATCGGGAATCCGATTCAAAGCCTGGTCCAGGTCCTCCTTCAAATCCTCGAAGTCCTCACAACCCACGGAAAGCCTTACCAGCTCATCAACGATTCCGGCCTCCTCCCGTTCCATCCTGGGCACCGAAGTGTGCGTCATGGAGGCGGGATGTTCGATGAGGGTCTCCACGCCGCCCAGGGACACCGCCAGGGTGATGAGTCTGACCGAGTTCATGACCGTGACGCCTCCCCCGAGGCCCTTCCTGACCCCGAAACAGAGCATGGATCCGAACCCGTCCATCTGCTTTCTGGCAATATCGAACTGGGGATGATCGGGAAGTCCTGGATACGTCACCCAGCTGACCTTCGGGTGTTGAGCCAGGAACTCGGCGAGCCGCATGGCGTTCTCCTGGGCCTTTTCGAGTCGCAGCGCCAGCGTCTTCACCCCGCGCAGAATCAGCCAGGCCTGATGCGGATCCATGGTGCCCCCAAAATAGTTGAGCGTACGGCGAACCCTTTTGAAGAGCTCCTCCGTCGCGGTCACCACCATGCCCCCAACGACGTCACTGTGTCCGTTGAGAAACTTGGTCAAGCTGTGAACCACGACGTCGGCGCCCAGCTCCAGCGGTCGCTGAAGGTAGGGACTGGCGAAGGTGTTGTCCACCACGAGGGGGATGGAGTGGCGGTGGGCGATGGCTGCCGCCTCCCGGATGTCGGTGATCTTCATGGTGGGATTGGTCGGCGTTTCGATGAACAGGAGCTTCGTGGACGGATCGATGGCCCGCTCGATGTTCCCGGGGTCCGTCGTGTCCACAAAAGTGGATCTCACGCCAAAACGGGCATATTCCGTCTCCAGAACGACGCGGGTGGCTCCATAGACACAGTCCGTCGAGACCACATGGCTGTTTTGGCCCAACAAAGCCAGAAACACGGTATTGATGGCCGCCATGCCCGTGGCGGTGGCCATGGCCCCAAAGCCCTTCTCCAGCGTGCTCACGCTGTCTTCCAGCGCTTGAATGGTCGGATTGCTGAGGCGCGTGTAGATGTAGCCCGGCTCATGGCCGCCGAACCGCGCGGCTCCCACCTCGGCACTGGGAAACGCAAAGGTCGAGCTCTGGAAGATCGGAACCGAGACCTCCCCAAAGATGGGCTCACCGAACTGACCGGAATGAATGACCTGGGTCGCCTTCTTCAAGCTGCGGGACTTCTTCCCTGCGCTCATCAATCACCTCCATGGAAAAGCAGGACCGAACGGAGCTCTCCTTCTGAAAATAGCGATGATTACCAGGATGCGAAAGGAATCATGAGCTCGTGACATGGCTGGTCAATGTGCTGAAGGCGTTCTTGAGCTCCCAGTCAAAGGCGTCTCCGTATTCTTTCAAGCCGGGAATGAAGAAGTCCATGAACATATCCCGCTCATTCTCCAACGAATCGAGGAAAAGGTGGATGAGCTTGCGGCGCTCGGCCTTCCAATCCTTGGTCAGGAATCCGAACCGGTACATATCCACATATTGGTCTGCGGAAGTGTCCCAGGAGGCGTCCACAGCCATGGCGGATCGGATCAGATCCAAATGCCGGCCGGGAGTTTTTCGGAACGTGTCGATGGCCGTGGCGATCTGCCGAAAGAAGGCGTTTGCCTCGCCGACTCTGTCGCTGATGTCGAGCCAGCGATACAGGTAGCCGCAGTGAGCGACCTTGGCCAGTCCTCCGGTGGCTCGTCCGATGACGATGTTTCCCAGCAGCGACGATTCATAATCCACCAGTCCGCAAGGCTCGAAGCGCGACGGGATGAGGGAGAAGTCCCCCCCGGCAAAGATCAGCTTGGAGAGGGGAAGGTTGAAGGATGAGTTGAAAGCGACACGATTCGGGTATACCCGTGACAGGTAAAAGAAACGGGCCTCAATGCCCTTGCCGGCGGCATCGCCGTCGGGAGCGGAGGCGAGGATGATGAACTTGACTCCGGGATCGTAAGCCAGGGTGCGCTCGATGATGTCGGCCACCAGCCCCAGGTTCTTCTGCTCGACCAACCGCCCCACGCACGTCATCAGTATGGGCTCGGGCTCATCCGCTGAAGGCTCCGCATCGAACATCTCCAGGTGAAGGAGCCGTTTGAGCTCCTTCTTGATGTGCAGTCGATCCACATCGAAGCTGTGGTCTTCGGCCAGCATGGCGTTGTAGGCGATGACATTGCTGAAAAGGGGGGCATGAGGTCCCCGCCTTTCCTGCGCTTCCCGCAGGACCTCTGCTTTCAGCTCGGGAAGATTCTCCGGGCGGTTGAGGGCACTCATTCCATTGGTGATGCCGGCCACGGGCAGCTTTTCGAAGAGGTCGAGGTGTCGGTTGGGCACGAAAACCTCTCCGGGCGGACTCCCCTTGATGGCCATGGCCTTGACCCAGAGGTCCGCATGGGTCTCCCTCAGCTCGGCGGCATAACCCCAGGTTCCGGCGAGATCGCCGCTCACCGTGGTGATCTTTCCTCCGCATTCATGGACCTTGAGCATGCAGGCCTTCATCAGATTCACATTGTCAAAAAAGTCAAAGTACTTGTGGAAAAGCTTCTCGCCGGGCAGGTTGATCCGATGCAGGGACGTGTAGCCGCCCCCCACGAGGGCGGTGATCCCCTGATAGGAGGCATTGTGGATGGTGAGGTGGACGGGAACATCCTCCAGGTAGTCATCCCCCAGATAGAAAGGGATGAGCCCGACATGGTAATCGTGGAGGTGGATGGTGCCGAAACCGCCCCGCCGGATGTAGCCGGCCATGGCCTGGCACACTGCGGCATAAAGCCTGAGGCCTACCTGGGGATCCGTTGGATAGATGGCGGCGGGGGTGGTCCAGCGGAGCTGCAGGTCGTCCCAGAAGTAGATCACCTTGTGGCCGTCGGGAAAGACGTGCTCATAAACTTCGAATTCAAAGGCGTGATCCGATAGAACAACGGGAATACGGAAATTCAATGGGGTGAGCTTCGACCTGTCGTGATAGGCGAAGCAGGGAGAGAGCGTCTCCACCTCCAATTCAATCCCCTGCCGGGATGCGGCCCTGATGAGCTCCGGCGGCAGCTCTTCCACCACCACGCCCAGTCCGCCGACTTTCGCCCCAAGTCCCGTGTTGACCCGACCAATCTCCCAGGCCGGCATGGCCACTCGTAGTCGACTATTCTGCTGCATTGGCTTTCCGTTCCCATTCTCTCTAGATCGTCCGCACCATCATGCCGATGTGAGGAGCATGTCTTCGACAGGCGTATAAAGGTCGACCAGCCCGAAGGCCTCGGCCACGGGTTTGAAGGTGATGCGTCCCTGGTGCATGTTGAGGCCTTTCCGGATGGCCGGCACATCGCGGCATGCCTGCACGACACCTTTGGAGGCCAGCTTCAGGCCGTAGCGGATGGTTCGGTTGTTGAGGGCAAAGGTTGACGTGCGAGCGTAGGCTCCGGGCATGTTGGCGACACAGTAGTGGATGATGCCGTCCACCACGTAGACGGGATCCCCGTGGGTGGTCGGCCGGGAGGTCTCTGCGCATCCCCCCTGGTCGATGGCGACATCCACGAGCACCGCGCCGGGCTTCATGGTTTTGAGATGCTCCCGCTTGATGAGCTTCGGGGCTTTGGCTCCCGTGATGAGCACCGCCCCGATGACGATGACGGCTTCCCGCAGCCCTTTTTCCAGGTTGAAGCTGTCTCCGTAAATCGCAAAAACGTTGGGAGGAAGGTACCGTCCCAGTTCCTCCAGGCGGTCCAGGTTGATGTCGAGAATGGTGACCTTGGCCCCCAGTCCCCCAGCCACCCGGGCTGCATTGCTGCCGACAGTGCCGCCTCCGACGATCAGCACGTCTGCAGGGGGTACGCCGGGCACACCCGTGGGCAGAAGCCCTCGCCCCCCCTGGACCTTGGTGAGGAAATACGCTGCGACCAGGGGGGCCATGCGCCCCGCCACCTCGCTCATGGGCTTCAGCAGAGGAAGCGAGCCGTCGTCCTCCTGGACGGTTTCGTAGGCCACCGCTGAAATCCCCTTCTCGACGCACGTCCGCGTCAGCCTCTCATCGGCGGCGAAGTGGAAGTAGGTGTAGACCGTCTGCCCCCTCCTCATGCGATCGAATTCCTCGGGAAGCGGCTCTTTCACCTTGACGATCATATCCGCCGAGGCCCAGATTTCATCGGCCGAATCGAGGATCCTGGCACCCACCGCCGCATACTCGGCATCCGTGATTCCCGACCCCGTCCCTGCACCCTTCTCAATGAGCACCTCGTGGCCCGCTTCCACATAGGCTTTGGCGGCAGCCGGAATGAGGCCGATGCGGTACTCATGCTCCTTGACTTCTTTTGGGCATCCGATTCTCATCGACGGTCTCCCCGTGATTCCTCTCAGCAAGCTGTTAGCTCTTAGCTAAATCAAGGACTTAAGCCAGGTAGTATGGATTCCCAGCTCCATTCCTTTCCGTGCAACTCATTGATTACGGTGCAATCAGCCGCAAAGCAGAATGCAGACGAAGGGTATGGTTAGTGCTCCCGAATCGCCTGCCCTCTGGAGGTGAAGGATATTCCCTGCTGCCCGCTGGAGCCGATAATGACGGATTCCATGATGGGAGGATTGACCTCTTGACCCGATTGCCATCTCACGATGAAATGAGCCCCGAAGCCGCCGCGCTTGTCCGACTCCTTGACGATGGCCTCCTCCGTAGCCTGCGGACCGATTTGCAGGGGTTCATCCAGCCATTTCTTGAGAAGCTGTCCTTTCGCGTCGTGGTAATTCAACTCCACGATGGTGATGGGGTGCTTGAGGTCGGTGTTACGGATACTGAGAGCCGTTGCGACATAGAACGGGTGCTCCCTGTCGCCGTGGTAAACGTGGGAATAAGCCGGAACATAGACTGTTCCTCCCTTGGAGAGCATGGAGAGCATCAAGTCCGAGCCGGCCGGCACCTGCTGAGGCACTGCCAGCGCCAGAGCCATAAGGATGGCAAAGCAGTAGATCCCTGATATTCTCAAACTGCTGAGCATTTCACTCCCCTTTTTGAAAGTCCCGGCCCCATTCACTGACTGATCAAGGTCTCCAGGATCAAGGTTTCCAAGTATGCCATGAGTCTCAGAAGCCGCTGGGGTCGCCTCACCTCCTGTACTTTATCAAGTATAGGATGAACTCGCAGCGTCTGCAATCCCAACCCGCGGTGTGGGTCGCCGAGCCCTCCGCGGATGCGGATTTCGATGTCGATTGACAGGGTGTGCTTTTTGTGCTGTAAGACAGGCGTTCCAGTTCATCTCACGGCCTATTATGGCACATCATTGTACCGGTGCGATTGTTTCCGGTTGAGTCTCGGAAGTTATGGGGCTGGTTGACGGGTTCCCTCGAGCTTTGGAATTCGCATGATCCGTTTTTGCCGGCCGTAGGGTCTTTGACGCAGGGTCAATCATCAGGAGAGGAGGACGGGATGCGAAGGGCAGTCGTGGTTTCTTCAGCGGTTCTGTTGGCTGTGATGTTGATGCTGGCTCCTTGCGGGGCTGGAGCACAGACCATCAAGGTGGGTTTCAACATTCCTCTCACGGGAGACATCCCCAAGGTGGGGGAGAGCTCCAAGTACGCCGCCGAAATCTTCCTGGCCGAATTCAATGCCGCCGGCGGGCTCAAGCTGGGCGACAAGTCCTACAAAATGGAATTCGTCTACGAGGACAACGAGTCCAAGGCGGAATCCGCAACAGCGGCCGCTCTGAAGCTCATCACCCAGGATGAGGTCCTGGCCATGATCGGGCCCCAGGCCAGCAAACAGGCCATCCCGGCCGGTGAAGTGGCGAATGCCAGCAAGACGCCCATGATTTCGCCGTGGTCCACCAATCCCAAGACGACCGAAGGCCGTCCCTACGTTTTTCGCGCCTGCTTCCTCGATCCCTTCCAGGGACCGGTGGCCGCCAACTTCGTGACCGAGGAGTTCAAGGCCAAGAAGGCCGCCGTTCTGTATGATATTTCCAGTGATTATCCCAAGGGCCTGGCCGAGTATTTCAAGGAAGCCTTCGAGAAGATTCATGGACCCGGCTCCGTGGTGGCTTTCGAGACCTTCACCACCAAGGATGCCGACTTCAGCGCTCAGCTCACCAACATCGTCAAGTCCGGCGCCGACGTTCTGTTCACGCCTCAGTATTACAGCGAAGTCGCCCTCATCGCGAAGCAGGCCAAGGATCTCGGCTGGAAGAAAGCCATCATGGGCAGCGACAGCTGGGGCTCGGCGGAGCTCATGACGCTGTGCGGCGATGCCTGCAAGGGCGCTTTTTTCAGCACGCATTATGCGGCTGCGGGAGCCAAGGGCGCCACCAAGGAGTTCATCGACAAGTATAATGCCAAGTACGGATACGTCCCCGATGATGTCGCGGCCCTCACCTGGGATGCCATCGGTCTGCTGGTGCAGGCTCTCAAGAATGCGGGGGCACTGACGGGCAATGTGGACAAGGACCGTGAGGCCATCCGCAACGGCCTGAGCCAGATCAAGGACTTCGAAGGGATCACGGGCAAGATGACGTTCGCTTCCGGAGGAGACCCGATCAAGTGCGCCGTGGTGGTCAAGATCAGCGACAAGGGCGAATTTGAGTTCTTCAAGCAGGTTTGCCCGTAGAGGGTGCTTTCTGATATGAGGTGAAGAAGACGAAGGCGGGAAGTAATTCCCGCCTTTGTCTATGATGTAAACGAAGGCGTCCGAAGAGAGCCCAGGGGGTTGATTTCTTTGTTCTTCCAAACGTTCTTACAGAATCTGTTGAATGCGCTCCAGTGGGGGAGTTTCTACGCTCTCATCGCCCTGGGGTATACCATGGTCTACGGGGTGCTCCTGCTCATCAACTTCGCCCATGGCGACATCTTCATGATGGGGGCCTACATCGGTTTTTTCATCGCCACCTTCCTGCTGGCCCACTACACCATGGCGCTCCCGTTTGCGCTGCCTCCCGCCGTCATCTTTCTGCTGACGCTTCTGTTCAGCATGGTCTTCACCGCGATGCTGGGTGTGGCCATTGAGCGGGTGGCTTACAGGCCTCTGCGGCGCAAGGGTGCGTCGCGCCTCTACGTCGTGATCACCGCCCTCATGTGCGGGCTGCTCCTGGAAAACGGCAATCTCTTCTTTCTTGGGGCCAACCGCCGGAATTTTCCCGAGCTTCTCGAAAAGACCATCTACACCATCGGGGGCGTCACCTTCAGCAATATCAAGGTCATGGTCATCATCGTGACGGTCATGGTTTTCGTGCTGCTCGAGACCATCGTGCGCAAAACCAAGCTGGGCATGGCCATGCGGGCCATTTCCTACGACCGCATGGCGGTGCCGCTCATGGGCATCCCCATCGATACGGTCATCGCCTTCACGTTCGTGCTGGGGTCTTCCATGGCGGCCGTGGCCGGTGTCCTGTATGCGACGGCGTACCCCGTGCTGGAGCCTTACATGGGGGCGCTGGTGGGCTGGAAGGCTTTCATTGCCGCGGTTCTGGGGGGGATCGGCGAAATCCGTGGAGCCTTCGTGGGCGGCTTCATCCTGGGCTTCGTGGAGATTTTCGTGGCGGCGTTCTTTCCGTCGACGCTTCGGGATCTGCTGGCTTTCAGCATTCTCCTCATCTTCCTTTGCATCAAGCCGACGGGTCTGTTCGGCGTCGCCCGGGCCACCAAAATCTAGCGGGACTGCACCATGCGCCGAATGATACCCTTCCTCCTCTATCTGCTTGTCTGCATCGCCACTGTGGCGGGGGCGCAGGCAGGGGTTTTCAATGCCTACGTGCAGCTCATCATCATGTATGTCGGCATCAACATCATCCTCTCCACCTCCCTGAATCTCATCAACGGATACATGGGAGAGTTCTCGGTGGGGCATGCCGGCTTCATGGCCGTCGGGGCCTACATCACCTCCATTCTGAACGTGTGGCTCTTCACCGACAGCAGCGTGTTCGGCCCAAGTCTCCTCGATCCATCGAGCGCTCTCTACCTCTTCCCCGTGACACTTCTTGCCGGGGGCTTTGGCGCGGCCCTGGTGGGGCTGCTGGTCGCCATACCGTCGTTCCGCACTCGGGGTGACTATCTCGCCATCATCACCCTGGCGGTGAACTACATCGTCAAGAGCTCCATCGAGAACATCCAGGTCATCGGCGGTGCCCGGGGCTTCATGGGCATGCGCAATGTGGTCAACTCCATGAAGGAAGTCGTGGATGTCCCCTGGGTCCTCATCTGGATTCTGGTTTTTACGGGCTTCACCGTCTGGGTTCTGCAACGATTGGTGACCTCGACCTACGGAAAAGGGATCGTGGCCATCCGGGACGACGAAATCGCCTCGGAAATCATGAGCGTCGACACGCGCCACATGAAGGTGGTGGCTTTCATGCTCTCCTCCGGACTGGCCGGTGTGGCCGGGGGGCTTTTCGCCCACGTCCTGGGCTACATCAACCCCGGAACCTTCACCATCATGAAGTCCACCGAGATTCTGGTGATGGTTTATCTGGGCGGAATGGGGTCACTCAGCGGCTCGGTGCTGAGCGCCATCGGCTTCACGGTGATCCTCGAGCTCTTTCGTCCCCTGCAGATGGCCAAATGGGTGGTCATTCCCCTGCTGCTCATCCTGCTCATGCCCTTTCGGCCCGAAGGGATCATGGGGCACCGGGAGCTCACGGACGTCTTCCCGTGGCTCCGTCGTTTCCTGGCTCCTCAAGAAAGGCGTTCCTAAATGTCATTGCTGGAGATTCGCGAGGTCACCCATTACTTCGGGGGGCTCCGCGCCCTCTACAACCTCAATCTGACGCTGGAGGGCGGGGAGCTCCTGGGGCTCATCGGGCCCAACGGCGCCGGGAAAACCACGGTCTTCAACCTGGTTTCGGGCTTCTACACGCCGACGGAAGGCGAGATCCTGTTTCTCGGGGAGGGTCTGGCCGGTCTTCGCCCGCACCAGGTCACGGCCAGGGGCATGGCGCGCACCTTC
>Ga0105093_10000631_pt1 | contig 13462 bp, 11 predicted proteins | sample PPLLak3March2015_2_FD_79111 | JGI IMG/M metagenome (GOLD analysis project Ga0105093, IMG submission 79111) | Freshwater sediment microbial communities from Prairie Pothole Lake near Jamestown, North Dakota, USA - PPLs Lake P8 Core (3) Depth... | ecosystem: Environmental > Aquatic > Freshwater >... | reverse complement strand
TTTAGGATTTATCGGAGCAATCATCTACCTCATCCCGGATATTTCTTTATTAATAAAGAAGGATACAAATGTTTCCGCCGAAGAGATAAAAATGACTGTTACCGCTAAACAGACTGGTAGAAGCCCGTCAGAAGAGGAGATTTCTTCGAAACGCATAAATCCAGAACTTTTAGCAAAACTTGATAAAGAAATTTATGAATTGATAGCTCTTTTACCAAAGAAAGTTCAAGACGAAGCAGGGTTGGAAAAACTTCGAAGGTTCATTAAAAATACACTGGGCCGCTATCAGTTTGTGGAGGAAAAGACAAAAGTTTTAAGAGAAATCAAAAATATATTAATGAAGTTTGACGAATCTGAAAGGGTTGAAGCTCTAAATACTTTCTTCAATATCAAAGCTGGAAAGGAAAATGCAATAGCAGCAAGACAAGCAGAGATAAGGTTAAAGATTGCAACTATAGGGGGCACATTCTTTGCTTTAATAATGACAATAGCAGCTTTTAGCTTAATACTTGTCCTTTTAGCCATAGAACGAAATACAAGGAAAGAGTAAATGGATTTCCTTATTTCAGATATTTTTTAAACCAGCCCGCACTGAGTTCGATGGCCCGCCGGCGATAGGCTGGATCAGTCAATCGATGGTCTGCACCCCCGATCACATGAATCTCTTTAGGTGGATGCAAACTGTAGAAGATTCCCAAGGCTTGATCCAGAGCAACGAGTTCATCTTTTTCCCCACTGCTTGTTGATTGACAATAAATCTTATTCGGTTAAAATGTAGGTGAAGTCTAAGGGAAGACGAGGAAAAATTGGTCATGAAATCAATAGAGAAGAAAAGTGGAGGGTGCTACTTAAGGATGCCAGCAACGGTGCATAACAGAGTGTTTGAAGGTGCCTTCCAAAGGCGTCACCCCTTTTCATTTTTTTATACTATAAAATTTTTAGTCATGTTAAAATGAATGTATTAGAGGAGGTGGGTTTATGACAACTGAAACCATAAAAGATAATCTTATCGCTCAGATTGATAGGCTTCCTCATAACCTTCAACTTCGTGTTCTTGATTTTGTAAAAGCCCTAGCCCCTAAAGGGGTCGAAGGTAAAAGTCTTCTCAGATTTGAAGGATTCATTCCATCTGACGATTTGCAGCTAATGTCAAAAACAATAGAGGAAAGCTGTGAGAAAGTAGACAACAGTGAATGGTAAATATCTTCTTGACACGAATATACTTATTTCCCTTTTTGCAAAAGATTCTCAAATTCATGACCGCATGGCAAAGGCCGAAGAGGTGTTTGTTCCGTGTATTGCTATTGGAGAGCTATATTTTGGAGCATACAAATCGATAAAACTTGAAGAAAACCTTGCTCGTATAGATGAATTTGCCCTCCATAATACTGTGCTTCCTTGCGACACAGATATAGCCAAAAGATACGGAGCTATAAAGAACAGTTTAAAAGAAAAAGGGATACCAATTCCTGAGAATGATATATGGATTGCTGCGATCGCTCAACAATATGATCTTACATTGATCTCTAAGGATTCCCATTTTGAAGCAATTGAAAACTTGAAAATTGAAACGTGGTAGAACATTCTCCTTGCAATTGTAGATAACACAAGATTGGCATTTCCACCCTCTAAAAAATCGACGGGCTTCATTTTCCATATTTATTAAGGAAAGTGCATGCCGATTTTGTCAATCCACAACATTACCCGAAGAGGAAAAAACTGGGTACTCTAAATTTTCTTGATTTTACCTTCACCCAATCGCTCAGAGATATTTTTTAAACCAATCCACGCTGAGCTCGATGGCTCGCTGGCGATGGGCTGGATCTAAGAGGCGATGGTCTGCCTTTCCGATGATATGGAGCTCTTTGGGTGGGCTCAAACTGTTGAAGATTCCCAGAGCCTGCTCAACGGGAACGAGTTCATCTTTTTCACCGTGGATCACCAAGCAATTTGAAACATTGGGTAAGAGCGGCAGCAATCGATGTCTCGGAAGATCCTCAAAAAAAGCCTCCGGAGGAAGCGGATAATCTTCCTCTTGTTCTTTTGACCCAAGATCATCCATGTGAAGAGGAGTGGCCCAGATCACAACCGCCCTGATCCCTTTATCCATCGAGGCTTTCATCAAGGAGAGGAAACCTCCGAGACTCGACCCAACCAAACCAATCGGGTTTCCTAATCCCGAATAGGATCGTATAAAGTCGACGGCTGCACTCAGATCGGCCATCTTCTTACTGATCGTATTATCTTTTTCCTCTCCCTCGCTTTCCCCAATCCCCCTAAAATCGAAACGAAGCAGTCCCATCCCCTTTCTGGAAATTTGCTCTCCGAGAGCAATATACTTCTCGCTATCCTTACTGGAGAGAAGACCATGTGAGGCGATGACGTAAGGTGGATTCTTTTGATCGGGAAGATGCAGAATGCCTGAAATTTTGTATCCTTCGCTTTGGAAAGAGACCCTCTCAATTTTCATTTTGAGATCTCCTGTTAATAAGTTAATGGGTTATTGAGTTAATAAGTCCATTTTTATTGATCATTGCTCATTGACTGTTGGTCATTGATCATTGGTTATTGAATCTTTACCCCTGCCTCTTTCATCGCTGTTAAATACTCTTCTTTCAGTCGTTCTTTGGAGATACCGTGATCGATGAAATCCCACGGAAAAATTTCATCTAAATCTCTCCTTCGATAAACATAAAAGTCAGAATTGATAGGGGTCTCCCGAAGGGCCTGACTCCAGTTTCCCTGAGTGCGATGTGCAGCCACCAGAATCTTCCCTACTCTCCGGTCCCCTCTTGAGAGCAGGGCCTGAATATAAGCCCATTTGGGAAGGTCATGAATTACCTTCATTCCCTTCTCCCCTTGAACTCCTCTTTGAATTATCCTTAATTTCTTCTTCAACTCGCCCACCTCCTCCATAGGCTCCCACTGAAAAGGAGTAGCCGGCTTTGGAATAAAGGGATTGACGCTTAAAATCAATCTCCACCTCTTCTTTGGGTCCTTCGAATGCGAGAGAATCTGATGCCTGATCCGTTTGGCCAGGAGGAGAATGGCCTTGACATCCTCATCCGTTTCAGAGGGAAGACCAATTAAAAAATAGCATTTAATTTGAGAAACGCCATTGTCTACAAGAGTATCAATGGATTTCAAGACCTCTTCTTCTGCATAACCCTTCTTCAACATTTTTCGGAGTCTTTCAGAGCCTGCCTCAGGCGCAATGGCCACGGTGCGATCTTCCCCTTTCCTAAGACACTGAATCAATAAGGGAGTGACAGCATCCACCCTTAAAGAAGATAAGGAGATTCCTCCTTGTTGGGAGAGGATGCTCTGACACAGCGGAAGGAGCTGGGGATGGTCGGAAACCGCAGTCCCGGTCAAGCCTATCCGATGTTCTTTTAAAAGGGCTTCCTTTGAAATCGAATCAAGGAGGGAAAGGCTTCTGTTTCGGAAAGGATAGTAAACAAAACAAGCCGCACAGAAACGGCATCCCCTCGGACAACCTCTATTCATTTCAATCAAAGCCATTTCTTTAAACTCCGTATCCGGAGTAAAAAGAGTGGATTGAGTTGAAAATTGATCGATCTTGGCCACCCACCTCCGTTTAACTTTTTTTGGGAATCCTGGTTCCGGATTCATCGCTTCCAACTTTCCATTTTCAGCGTACACCACTTCATAAAATTTTGGGATATAAACCCCACTGACTGCACTGAGTCTTCTTAAAAAACCATCCTTATCTTTCTTCCCCTTATCTGAAAAGATTTGTCGATAGACTTCCAAAAATTCTCCGATGGCCTCCTCCGCTTCGCCGAGGATGAAGAGGTCAATGAATTCACTAACGGGTTCCGGATTTAAAAAAACGGCTACCCCTCCTGCGATCACCCAGGGATGCCTTCCATCACGAAGCCGGCTCTCAAATGGAATGTGGGCTAAATCCAAGAGCGTGAGGATATTAAGAAAATCGTTCTCGAATGAGATGGAGAAGGCTAAAATGTCGAAGCGGGAGAGAGGCTTCTGGGTCTCTAATGAGAAAAGAGGAGTTTGGGTGTTTCGATATTCTTGGAGATCTTCTGGCTCAGGGAGGAAGGCTCTTTCACAGACAATGTCCTCATCAGCGTTTAACATCTGATAGAGCGTCTGGAATCCAAGGTTGGACATTCCAACATGGTAGGAGTTGGGATAGAGAAGACAAATTGAAATCTTCCCGCCCCATGGTTTTTGAACAGCTCCTCTCTCTTTCTCAAGAATACCTTTGGCCTTCTGAACGAGTTTCCACGAAGTCATACGCTATCAGTTATCAGTAATCAGTTCTCAAAAAGAGGTCTACGACATCAAGTATAACAAATTTTAAGTCTTCATAAATAATTTTATCATTTACAACTGATGACTGACCACTGTCCACTGATCACTGGCTTGTTCAGTCGGCCTGTTTTCTTAAAAAAGTAGGGATATCAAAACGATCCTCATCCGCCACAGAAAAATCCGACGGTGACTCTAATTTTAATTCATCAAAACGTTCGCTCGTCTTCACTTTCCTCATAAAAGTAGGGATATCCCTGTCATTCTCTTTGGTATTGAAAGAGAGGTGTGATAAGTCCTTATTTTGCTCTCTGAGGCCGAAGGAGATAGGAGCCACTTTTTTAAACTGAGAAGTTTTCTTTTCCTCTTTGTTGCCGAAACCTGTGGCGATCACGGTCACTCGAATCTCATCCTTCATCGCCTTGTCAACTACCATTCCCCAGATCACATTCGCGTCCTCATGGGCCTCCTTCTGGATGAGAGTGGTCGCCTCGTTGATCTCGCTGAGGGTCATATTCTCCCCTCCGGTGATGTTGATGAGAAGCCCCCGGGCCCCTTCAATCGTAATATCTTCAAGGAGAGGACTGGAGATGGCTCTCTGGGCAGCTTCGATGGATCGATTTTCACCAAACGCAATTCCCGTTCCCATTAAGGCCATTCCCGTTTCAACCATGACGGTCCGGACGTCGGCAAAGTCCAGATTGATGATCCCTTGGCCAACAATGATGTCTGAGATCCCTTTTGCGGCATGGAAGAGCACCTCATCTGCCTTTTTAAATGCCTCGATCAGAGTCATGTTCTTCCCGCTGATGCCCAGAAGACGCTGGTTCGGGATGGTGATGAGCGCATCGGCCGTCATCCTTAGATTGGCCAACCCTTCTTCAGCTTGCTTCATCCTTTTCTTTCCTTCGAAGTGGAAAGGTTTGGTCACGATCGCCACGGTGAGAGCGCCCATTTCACGGGCCACTTCGGCAATCACTGGCCCCCCGCCGGTACCTGTCCCGCCCCCTAATCCGGCTGTGATGAAAACCATGTCCGCCCCTTTCAGAGCTTCTCGAATCTTCTCCACATCCTCAAGGGCTGCTTTTCTGCCAACCTCTGGGTTGGCCCCGGCTCCTAAGCCCTTGGTCAAATTTTCCCCTAATTGCAATTTCATAGGAGCCAAATTTGTCGCCAGCACCTGAGCATCGGTATTGGCTGCGATAAAGTCGACCCCGGAGAGTTCATAGGAAATCATAGTATTCAGGGCATTGTTCCCCCCCCCTCCAATTCCGATGATCTTCACCTTGGCGGCCAAATTTTTATTTTCGTCGAATTCGATCATTTTCCCCTCCTTTTTTTAAAATTGGAATAGTGGAACATTGGAATACTGGAATGTTGGGTTTTAATTCTACATTATTCCAACCTTCCATGATCCCATCATTCCATGATGTTTTAAAAGAATTCTCCAATCCATTCTCTCATTCGATGAGTGACCTTACTGAAGATATTTCCCTCCCCCACCTTAAACCGGCTCTGTCCTTTGTGCCGACTTCCATAAAGGACCAGACCTACTCCTGTCGCATAAATCGGACTCGCGACCAGGTCGACCAGCCCTCCAATACCCACAGAGGTTCCTCTCCGAACGGGCAGGTTAAAAACCTGCTCCGCCAACTCTGGAATGCCTTCCAGGATGGCGCTTCCACCCGTGAGGACAATTCCGGAGGCAAGGAGATTGGCAAAGCCCGTCCGCACCACTTCATTATGAACTATGGTGAGAATCTCTTCGACTCTCGGCTCGATGATCTCTGCCAAGGTCTGCCTGGACAGGACACGGGGTTTCCTGCCCCCCACGCTGGGAACCTCAATGGTTTCATCCTTCCGAACCATCGCTGTCAAGGCACATCCATATCTTATTTTAATCTTTTCTGCTTCCTCCACCGGCGTCCGAAGTCCCATTGAGATATCATTTGTGATATGGCTTCCTGCTAAGGAAAAAATGGAGGTATGCTTGATTGCACCATTTGAAAAGATCACCAGATCCGTGGTCCCGCCTCCGATGTCGATGATGGCCACCCCCAAATCTTTTTCTTCTTGAGTGAGGACCGCTTCGCTCGAACCCAACTGTTCTAACACAATGTCATCCACATCCAACCCGGCTTTATTGGCACATTTGATGATATTCTGCGCAGAGGTAATCGCACCGGTGACGATATGAACCCTTCCTTCCAGTCTCACCCCGGACATCCCGACAGGGTCTTTGATCCCATCCTGATCGTCCACGATGAATTCCTGTGGAATGACGTGAATCACTTCCCGATCCATCGGGATGGCGATGGCGCTTGCCGCATCGATCACCCGCTTCACATCATTGGGTCCGATCTCTCTATTCTTCACGGCAATCACACCATGACTGTTAATCCCTTTAATATGCCCACCTGCGATCCCTGCATAGACAGAGGTGAGATGGTATCCTGCCATCAATTCTGCTTCCTCAACCGCCTTTTTGATCGAATGGACGGTGCTGTCAATGTTGATCACCACACCCTTCCGCAATCCCTTGGAGGGAAAAGTTCCGAGACCAATGATGTTGACTCCCCCATCAGACATTTCTCCAACGACAGTACAGATTTTCGTGGTCCCGATGTCCAGTCCGACCACCAATGCATCCTTCTTGCCCACCTTGTCATCACCTCCTTTCGAGTTTCCCCTCAGGGAATTTTTCTGATCACCATTCTTTCCAAATCACTGCAATCGATTGAGACTGCTGAAAATCCTCTTTTCCGAAAATCTGACCAGATGAGAGACAACCTTTTCAACTTCTCTCCAAAGTCATCCCACCCCATTCGGACCTCCACCCCTTCTGCTTTGGTGAAGCATTGAATACCAGAATTTTTCTCCATATGGATCTCAGATAATTCTTTGAGAGGTGGAACCTTTTCCTGCTCTACGATCTTTAAAAGCTCAAGGGCTTTCATGATCAAGCGTTTTGCCTCGACCGGTTCTTTTTCTAAAAACTGACGGGTTACTCCGGTGAGATAAGGGTAGTTGTAGTCATCCCGTTCTCCCACCGAAGAAAAAATCTCTCCATGGGTGTCGATATAGTAAAGTTCTCCTAATTGGATGATGGCCATCGGCTTTCTTTCTTCCACCTGAATCAATATCTTGTTGGGGAAAACCTTCCTCACACTCACTTGCTCAATCCAAGGATGGGACTCTAATCGTTTAACCACCTTCTTGAGGTTCACCGAAAAGAGGTTAGGCATTCCTTCCACCGCTGTGAGGGAATGAAGGGTCTCCCTTGCCATTTTTCGGCCCCCCTTCACCTCAAGCTCTCGCACTCGGAAATAGGGGTCTCCTAAAAGATGCCCATAAACCCAATGGCCTATAAAGAGGAAAAAAGAGAGAAGAAGAAGCTGAAAAGCCACCCGAATCGCCTTCTTCACCATCCTCTGAAATTTTTCTCCTCCCTTTTCCTCCGTTCTCACTTTCGGCCGGAGAAACTTTCTATCTCTCGTGGTAACGGCCTCTCCCATCTCTCCTCTATTCCTAATCCCCCCAGCCCCCCTTTCGTAAAGGGGGGGAGGGGGGATTATTCTATCTTCAATGACGCCTTCAATAGAATCCGTTCCACTAAGTCTTCAAAGGGGATGCCCGCATAACTGGCTGCTTTGGGTAATAGACTTGTCTCGGTCATCCCAGGCATGGTATTGATATCGATCACAAAAGGATTTTCATTTTCATCGGTCATCAAATCGACTCTGGCCACTCCCGAGCAACCCAGCGTTTGAAAGGCCTTGAGGCTTATTTCCTGGGCATAGAGATACTTTTCCCTTGAAATTCTTGCGGGAAGAATATATTGGGTTTCCCCCTTTGTATATTTCGAATGAAAATCGTAAAACCCGCTCTTGGGAACGATCTCAATCATGGGGAGAGGAATATCTTCAAGAATGCCGACCGTGATCTCTTTGCCTTTCATAAATTCCTCTATCAATATCTCCTCATCGTATTCCACCGCTTTTTTAAAAGCAGAGAGCAATTCCTCTTCCTTCCGGACAATGGAAATGCCGATCGTGGACCCTTCTCTCGCCGGTTTGACGACCACCGGTAAAGGAAGAGAAATTTTTTTCTGTAGACCTTTCTTGATTTCTTCCCGTTGAAGAACCTCGAAACGCGGGGTCGGGATCTTTTCGCAAAGGAAAAACTTCTTGGCCATAATTTTATGCATGGCCAATGCACTGGCCAGGACATCTGACCCGGTATAAGGAATCCTCATCAACTCCAGCATCCCCTGAATGGTTCCATCTTCTCCAAATCTTCCGTGGAGCGCTAAAAAGGCACATTCGATCTTCCCCCTGACCAATTTCTCCCCGATATCCTCCCCGACATCGATGGCGGTAACCGTATATCCCTTCTCCGTCAAGGCTTTCAGAATAGCCTTTCCTGTCTTGAGAGAAATCTCTCTCTCCCGGGAAAGCCCCCCCATCATGACAGCAACCTTCTTTTTTTTAAGCGACTGATCCTTCATCGATTAACCACCCAAACTCCACAGTCCTTCTTCCGCAATTTCCATTCCCTGCCTGTTCGGTCCCCTGCTTCCCATGGCAGGCAGGGGCGGGGCAGGCAGGCGAAATTCACATTATGGTTCGCCCACCACCTTCACCTCCCTCTCAAGGGAGATGCCCTTTTCTTCATAGACTTTCTTTTCGATAAACTCCATTAAATAGATCACTTCTTCAGCCTTGGCTTTTCCCAGATTGATGATGAAATTAGCATGACGGTCTGAAACCATGGCCTGCCCTATCCGAAATCCTTTCAGCCCAACTTCCTCGATCCATTTTCCTGCCGGCCCTTCCTTTGGATTTTTGAAAACGGAGCCCGCGCTGGGAGAACCTAAGGGTTGTTTTCTCTTCCTCATCTCCGAATAAGATCTTACCCTTTCAAGGATCTCTTCTTTTTTCCCCTTCTTCAACCGAAACCGACCCTTAAGAATAATCCATGAAGGGGGGAGGGCTAATCCTCGATAAGAGAACCGAAGCCTCGAACGGGGTCTCTCGATGATTTCTCCACCTTCCTTCATCAAGGTCATGGAGAGAAGGACATCCTTCAATTCGGCGCCCCATGCTCCGGCATTCATCGCCAATCCTCCCCCTACTGTTCCAGGGATGCCGAAGAAGGGTTCTAGCCCTGTGAGTCCCTTCTGAATCGAGAATTGCACCAGCCGTTGAAGGGGGAGACCCGCTTCTGCCTCGACCACCTCCCCATCCATAGTGATCTTTTTCATTCCTCGAGTTAGATTGATGATCCATCCATGTACTCCTTTATCCCTTATGATCAGATTGGTTCCATTTCCTAAAATGAAAAGGGGAATTTTTTTTCTCCCGGCGAAACGAACCACCTTTTTTAATTCACTTTCATCCTTGGGAAAGAGGAGGCACTCTGCAGGTCCTCCCAATTGGATCGAAGTGAATTGCCTCATCGGTGCATCGAAAAGAACCTTCCCTTTGATTAACCCTGACGCCCATTTTTGATAATCCCGCATCATTTGATTGCAGATTGTAGATTTCGGATTGCAGATTTAAAAATCTAAAATCTCAAATCTGAAATCTTAAATTTTCTTAATTCAGTCGGTTCACCAGCTCCTCGGATACCTGCCAGATATCTCCGGCTCCCAAGGTAATCACCAAATCCCCTGGGGCAATCCTCCCGAGGAGATGCTCAACGATCTCCTTCTTGTCATCTAAATAGGTTACATCCTTATGGCCATATTCCCGGAGCCCTTCAAAGAGAGCCTCTGCCTCCACGCCTTCAATCCGATCTTCTCCGGCCGCATAGATATCGGTAAGGATGAGCACATCGGCATCATAAAAAGCGGTGAGAAAATCTTTAAACAGGGCTTGAGTCCTGGTGTATCGGTGGGGTTGGAACACAGCAACGATCCTTTTCCCCCAACCCGTTCGGGCGGCCTTCAGCGTAGCCATGATCTCAACCGGATGGTGCCCATAATCATCCACAATGAGGATTCCCCTCTTTTCTCCTTTAATCTGAAATCGCCTCTGAATTCCGCTAAAATCGCGCAGTGTTTCCTGAACGACCTGAAAGGGAATATCCAGTTCAAAGGCGGCGGCTAAAGTGGCCAAAGCATTATAGACATTATGCTGCCCTGGCATTCGAAGACTCAGCCTTCCTATTTCCTGACGTCGATGGACGACGTCAAAAGAGGTGGAGAGCCCGTCGAAGACAATTTCTTTCGCCTGGAAGTCAGCTTGTGTGGTCAACCCATATGTGGTAAACCGCTTCTTTAACCTTGGGAGAAGACTCTGTATATTTGGATGATCAAGGCAGAGAACAGCCAACCCAAAAAATGGGATCTTATTCAAAAAACAGAGGAACGCCTCTTTGATCTCATCGATCCCTTTATAATAATCAAGATGCTCTGGATCGATGTTGGTCACCACGGCAACGGTGGGCATCAATTTAAGAAAAGAACCGTCACTCTCATCGGCTTCGGCAACCAAAAAGTCGCCCTGGCCAAGCCTGGCATTACTGCCAATGCTGTTCAGCCTTCCTCCGATCACGACCGTTGGATCGAGACCACCCGCGGCCAAGACAGTGGCAATGAGAGAGGTGGTCGTCGTTTTCCCGTGGGTCCCGGCGATGGCAACCCCGATTTTCATTCGCATCAGCTCTGCCAGCATCTCCGCTCTCGGGATGACAGGGATGAATCTCTCCTCGGCGGCTTCGACCTCAGGGTTGTTTTGGCGAATGGCGGAGGAGATGACCACAACGTCTGCTTCCTTCAGGTTCTCCCTCCGATGACCGTAAGAAATTTCACATCCCAAAGACTTGAACCTTCGGGTAACCTCTGTCTCCTTGATATCAGAACCGCTGATGGTATAACCCAGATTGAGCAACACCTCGGCAATCCCGCTCATGCCAATTCCACCGATGCCTACAAAATGAATATGACGAATCTTTCCTCTTCGATACATCTTTCAAATCACCGTTTTTAGGTGGGAGGTTTAAGGATCGTCTCGCTGGGCGAGACTTGAGGCAAGATCTTTAGCCTCCAACCTTTAACCTTCTGCCTCCAACGACTTTCTAACCAAATCATAGCAGTGATCCACGATCTCCTCTGCTGCTCTCGGTCTCGCCAACCGTTGAATCGCCTCCTCCATCCTGGCCCGTTCCTCTGGGCGATCATAAAGGCGGAGAATGATTTGGGTCAACGATTGGCCGTTCAGCTCCACATCTGAAATCATTCTCGCTGCCCCGAGATCGAATAATTTTTTGGCGTTGATCCATTGATGATTGTGGGCTGCATAGGGATAGGGAATGAGAAGAGCGGCCTTTCCACAGACTGCCAATTCGGCCACCGTGCTCGCCCCTGATCGGCAGATGATCAGATCGGAGATCTGATAGTAAGTGCCCATGTCTTCAAAGAACGGTCTGACCAACGCATCAAACCCTTTCTCTTGATAACCTTTAGAAACAAAATCGAGATCATCTTTTCCTGTTTGATGAATGATGCTCAGGGAGGACTTTATCTTTTGAAGATGGGGCAGGCCTTCCATCATCGCCTGATTGATCCGATGGGCCCCTGCGCTTCCCCCGAAGATGAGGAGGGTAAACTGATCTTTTTTCTTCATCCCTTCCCCAACTTTCTTCAGGGAGGTAAAAAATTCCTTTCTGATCGGATTGCCGGTCACAATGGTCTTCCCATCAGGGAAATATCTCTTTGCCTCTTCAAAAGAGACAAAGATCTGTTGACTAAACCATTTAAGAATGCGATTGGTCATTCCTGGCACGACGTTCTGTTCGTGGATCGCCCTCTTTATTCTCAGAATGAAGGCGGCCATCAGGGCCGGGCCGGAGGCATAGCCTCCAACCCCCAAGACGACTTGGGGTTCAAACTCCTTCAAGATCGATAAGGCTTCAGAGACGGCCACCGGTAGGCTCAAAATCGCCTTACATTGGTTCAGAAAAGATTTCCCTTTAATCGGTTTTACTTTAATCATTCGCAGTGGGAATTTCCCTCCTGGCAAAACGTTGGCTTCGATTCCCCTCTCCGTCCCGATAAATAGAACTTCATTGCCCTTCTCTCTTTCAATGAATGCCTCAGCAATCGCCATGCCCGGGAAAAGGTGACCTCCCGTTCCGCCTCCAGCAACCACACACCTCATCTTCGTTCCACATGGGTCGAAAGGTGAAGAAGTATTCCTACTCCCACACAATTGGCGACCAGCGATGTCCCTCCATAACTGACGAAGGGAAGGGTCAACCCTTTTGTCGGGAGGAGTCCCAAAACCACTCCCATATTGAAGACGGCCTGAAGGGAAATCATCAAAGTGATCCCCAGTGCCAAGTAGGCACCAAATCTGTCTCCAAGGGAAAGGCCGATCTGAATACCCCTGAGGGTCAGAATGAAAAAAAGGAGAACCACGCCCATGGCTCCAACCAAACCCAACTCTTCCCCGATGACGGAAAAGATGAAGTCTGTGTGGGGAGCAGGAAGAAAGAAGAGCTTCTGCCTCCCTTCTCCCAATCCCAATCCAAAAAAACCTCCGGAGCCAAAGGAGAGAAAGGATTGGATGATTTGGAAGCTGGTACCGTTGGGGTCCTCCCATGGTCGGATGAAACTCATCACCCTTTTATAGCGATACCCTACACTCATCAAAAGAGTGTAAGCAACCGGAATGGCAATCAAAAAAGCGCCAACCATATAAATCACCCTGGCACCGCTGAGGAAGAGAAGGAGAAAAACCATTGCCGTGAGAAAGAAAGCGGCTCCAAAATCGGGCTCCTTCATCACCAAAGCGATGACGAGGCCAGAGAGAAGAACTGTGGGAAGAAATCCAAAAGAGAAGCTTCGAATCTTCTCCTCCTTCTTGGCCAGAAAGTAGGCGAGAAAAACAACCAAACCCAACTTTGCAAATTCCGAGGGTTGAAAGGAGAAAGATTGAATCTTCAACCAGCGCATGGCTCCACCCGCTCGATGCCCGATCCCTGGGATCAATACGGCAATCAAGAGGAGGATGGAAAGAATGAAGATCGGATAGGCAAACCGTTTTAGATTTTCATAGGGGAGAAACATCATCAGGATCATGAGAACAAAACCGACCGCTGCATAAAGGGCCTGCCTCTTCAGAAAGTAGTAAGGATCCCCAAAACGGTCTCCAGCAATTATGGC
>Ga0105093_10000630_pt1 | contig 13478 bp, 15 predicted proteins | sample PPLLak3March2015_2_FD_79111 | JGI IMG/M metagenome (GOLD analysis project Ga0105093, IMG submission 79111) | Freshwater sediment microbial communities from Prairie Pothole Lake near Jamestown, North Dakota, USA - PPLs Lake P8 Core (3) Depth... | ecosystem: Environmental > Aquatic > Freshwater >... | reverse complement strand
GACCATCATGGCGGCGGCGGCAGGAGATTTCGTGGGCCCGCGTCTGGCGCCAGCCGGGCTTGGGTTCATCACTCTTTTCTTCGGGATCGGCCAGGCGGCGGCGCCCGCCGTTGGGGGTTATCTGGCGGACGTGAGCGGCTCTTTCACGCTGCCATTTCTCGTGGCAGGAGGGATTTCGCTTGCAGGAATGGTTGCGTCTCTGTTTCTAAAAAAACCATCTCATCATGGGTGAACTGCCCCTGGCTGGCCGGGAATCAGAATCATGAGAAAAGTACTTTTTTGTATATTAATTTGTTTTTTAGTAATTTCGCTCTCTAATGTAATACGTGCCGAGACGCTCCTCTACGATGACTTTAACGGGAACAGAGTGAGTTCCAGCAAGTGGCATATTCCAACCTGGGTGTCGCCAACGGATGGAACCGTCGTCGGCCTTACTCAGTTCAGGTTTACTCAAAATTCTGCGCTTCCGGCGGCCGATAACGGCAACGCGATGATTGTGGTTGAATCGTATAATCCAACTGCGCTTTCGTTCTACGGTACGGATTTAAGAAGCAACCAATCGTTCGCTTTGGGGACAGGAATCCACATAACCGTACGCGCTAAAATGAATACGACCACGCCCGGCATCGTTGGCGGTATCTTCTTATATGCGCTCAAACCAGGAAGCACAACCTATCATGATGAAATCGATTTTGAACTGCTCACCAATCTGCCGAATGGGGTACAAACCAACATTTACAGCAACGAAAAGCTAGGCACCGGCAATGTACAATTTGTGACCTATACGTCCGGATCGATAACGGATTACCACACATACGAAATCAAGTGGCAACCAAACCACGTATCGTGGTTTATCGATGGCAATCTGGTTCGCACAGACACACGTCATGTACCGACGGGGCCTATGACGTTTCACCTCAACATCTGGGTGCCTGATCCGGGATGGCCTGCAGCATATGACCCCAATTTAAAACCCGCGACTTCGGCAAGTTCCAACCAGATTTTTTCGATGAGCGTCGACTCCGTTCATATACAATCCATTACACCACCGATAGAGGCGTCCGGCGTGGCGCCTATTCCGCCCCCTCAACTTCTGGATAAAACCCCATAGCATGGGCGAGACGCGTGTGCCTTGAAGGGGGTCGCGTTACAAAGACGCCTGCCTTTCGTTCAAACTCTGTTTAAACCTGTCCACCTTCTCCTCCATCTCCCGCAGTGCCTGAACGGCCGCATCCATCGCGACGGCTTCAAAGGCGACCTCGTCGCCGGGAGTAATCTGGCCGAGCAGCGGCAGATCGGCCGAGATCACCGTTGCAATCTTGCGGTAGCCTCCCGAGGCGGTCTCGCCCAGAATGATGATGGGCTGCCCATCCCCAGGGATCTGGATCGCCCCGGAAAGAATTCCCTCGGAGATTATTGATTCCTCCATGCCGGGTTTCCGGGTGACGACAGGACCATTCAGACGGATACCGGTGCGGTCGGAGTTCGGCGATACCGTGAAGGCGGCCGTCACAAATGTCTGCCGGCCCTCTTCGGAAAAGTGCTCGTCCTGCGGCCCCCAAACGATCCGCAGGCGCCAGGGCGTGGAGTAGTCGGGAATCCACTCCGGCGTGAAGGCCCTGCCGGCAAAACGCAGGGCGTCTTTGACCGGTTCAACGGCAAGGATGTCCCCCTTGCGCAGCGGGCGGCCCTGGAAGCCGCCGAATCCTGAGGCCAGGTTGGTCGACCGGCTGCCCATGACCGTCGCCGCGTGAATGCCGCCGGCGACGGCAAGGTACGAGCGCAAACCGCTCACGGGTCCCGTAAAAGAGATGGTCTCCCTTTCCCGCACCAAATGGGACCGCCACACGGCAAGCGGCTCGTTGCCCTTACGCGCCTGGAGGTCGCCGCCGGTGACGGCTACGACCGCATCGCGCATAGCCGTGATCCGCAAGCCCATCAAAGCGGTCTCCACCACGGCCGCATTCTCGGGGTTTCCGACCAGAAGGTTTCCCACCCGCACCGCGAATCCATCCAGCGCCCCGCTGGCGGCAACACCGTACCGCGCACAGCCGAACCGGCCCAGGTCCTGCACGGTGCTCATGATCCCCGGGGAAAGCACTTCAAACGTGTTCACGCCCGCCATTTTTTAGATCTCCACTTGCCGCACGGCTTCGAATTTGACCCGGTCGCCCATCTCCAGCAACGACGGCAGCTGACGGGTGGGATCGAACAGCTCGATCGGGGTCCACCCGATGATCTGCCACCCACCGGGGCTCTCAACCGAGTAGATACCCGTCTGGCGCTGGGCGATGCCCACCGACCCCTTGGGAACCCGCGTGCGCGGGGTGCTCCGCCGCGGTACGGCCAGGGCCGCCGGCAGTTCACCCATATAAGGGTATCCGGGTGTGAAGCCGATCATGTAGACCCGGTACATCGTTTCGGTGTGAAGGCGGATCACCTCGTCCGTTGAGATACCGAGGTGGCCGGCCACCCCCTCCAGGTCCGGACCGTATTCTCCGCCGTAAAAGACCGGCACGGTGAGCAGCTTGGCCTGCGGCAGCCCGGCGGAAGCGGGCCTACCGGCGACATCCGTGATGCGCGCCTTCAGCTCCGCTGGCGACAGTGTCAGGGGGTCGAAGACCACCAGCAGCGAGCGGTAGCCGGGAGCGAACTCCCGGACGCCGGGCAGCCGGGCCTGCTGCAACTGCAGCATGAGCTCCTGCACGCGGCGGTTGACATCCGGCGCTATCGTCTCCCCAAGTTCGACGAGAAGGCTGCGGTCGCCCATGGGACGAAATACGGGGGTTTCGTACGCCATAGCGTTCGTTCCTACAGAAAGTCGGCCGGCGGCTTGACGGCGACACCGGCTGCTTTTAAGGTTTCGCGGATTTTTTGCACGAGCGCCAGGGCCTCGGGGTTGTCCCCATGGACGCAGATGGTCTCGGCCTTCAGCTCGATCTCGGGGCCTTCGATGGTTTTGACCTTGCCCTCTTTGACGAGTTTCAGCACCTTCGCTGCCACCACCTCGTTGTCGTGGATCACGGCACCGGGCAGCTTGCGTGAAACCAGCGAGCCGTCCGTGTTGTAGGCGCGGTCGGCGAAAAACTCGAAGGCGATGCGGACGCCGCGGCGCGTGGCGATCGACTGCAGCTCCGCGCGGTCGGAGCCGGCCAGCACAAACAGGATCAGCCGCTCATCGATCCCGGCCATCACCTCCGCCACCGCATCCCAGATCGCGGGGTTCTTGACGGCCATGTTGTAAAGCGCGCCGTGGGGCTTGACGTGCTGCAACCGGGCGCCCTGCAGCGCGGCGACCGCCTGGAGCGCACCGATCTGGTAGGTGACGAAGTCCTTGATTTCCTCCAACGTCACGTCCATGTTCCGGCGGCCGAAGCCGACCAGATCCGGCAGCCCCGGGTGCGCCCCCAGGCCGACGCCATTTTTTATCGCCAGGGCAACGGTGTGCCGCATGACCGCCGGGTCGCCGGCGTGGTATCCGCAGGCGATGTTGGCCGAACTGATCAAAGGAATCACCTGTTCGTCCAGGCCGAGCGTGTAGTTGCCGAAACTTTCACCCACGTCCGAATTGAGGTCGATGGCTTGCAGAGGCATACGGTTCTTCTCCATAGAAGTTGAAGGCCCAACCCGTTTGGCATGGCCCGTGATCGGAACAAGCCGCTGCGTAAATTCCAGCGAAGCTGGAATTTAGCGAAAAAAAAGGGAACAGGCAAGACGCCTGTTCCCTTGAATTTCATTTTACGCTGAAAGGGGCGCTTAACGCTTGGAGAACTGGAACCGCGCGCGCGCCGATTTCTGCCCGTATTTCTTGCGTTCCTTGACCCGCGGGTCGCGCTTCACGAACCCGGCCTTTTTCAAGGCGGCCCGGAAATCCGGGTTGGCGGAGATCAGGGCCCGCGTGATGCCGTGGCGGATGGCCGACGCCTGCCCGATGGTGCCGCCGCCCTTGACGGTAGCGGTCACATCGTAGGCCCCATCGGTTTTCGTCAGCTTCAGCGGCTGCATCAGCTCCAAGCGGGTTGTCTCGATCGGAAAATATTGTTCCACGGGGAGGTTGTTGACGATGATGGCGCCGGTGCCCGGCTTGAGCCAGGTTCTCGCAATCGATGTCTTGCGCTTTCCAGTGGCATAATAGCGTGTTTCGGTTTGCATCCCATTCCTCGGTAATCAGTGGGGTTAGAAAGTCAGGGGTTCTGGGTTCTGGGCCTGATGGGGATGGTCGCTGCCGGCGTAGACCTTCAGTTTCTTGAACAGTCGGCTGCCGAGTTTGTTCTTGGGCAGCATGCCCTTCACGGCATGGCGAATCAACTCCTCCGGCCGCTTGTTCATGATCTCCTGGGCGGTGGCGGTCTTGAGCCCGCCGATGTAGCCGGTGTGATGATGGTATTTCTTCTGGGTCATTTTATTGCCGGTGAGCTTGACCTTTTCGGCGTTGATGATGACCACGAAGTCGCCGGTGTCCGCATGCGGGGTGAAGAGCGGGTTGAGCTTGCCCCTCAGCCGCGAGGCCACTTCGGAGGCCAGCCGGCCGAGAATGGCGCCATTGGCATCGGCCACATACCACTTCCCCTGAACGTCGCTGTCTTTTGCGCTGTAGGTGTATTTTTTCACGATGGCTGCTCCTGTAATTTCAAAATCAAACTTATTTAGATCAACCGCGGCGCCTTGTCAAGGAAAAAGATAAAAAAATGGTTTCAAAAAGGGTGTTTACAGAATAGGACCATTTTTCTATGATGGGAATCGCGGCGATCGTGCAGGCCGCATGCCCTCGATCGTGTTGACCGCATCCACCGCGGCCGGTTGCCATGAACTCCGTCGAAACCGAAGTCAAATTCCATGTACCTGACCCGCCCGCCGTGCGCGCCAAACTCCTGTCGCTCGGCGCACGCAGCCTCGGCCGAAGCCATGAACACAACATCCGCTTCGAAAACGAGGCCAGGGGCCTCCGGCGCGCCGGAAACCTGCTGCGGCTGCGCCGGGACCGCAAATCCACCCTGACCTATAAATGCGCGCCCGCCCAGACCGACCCGGAATTCAAACAGTTCGCGGAGCTGGAAGTCGAGGTCAGCGACTTCGACACGATGCGGCTCATCCTCGCCTCCCTCGGGTTTCGTCCCGAGCAGGTCTATGAAAAATGGCGCGAAACGCTCGTTTTGGACAACACCACCTTCTGCCTCGATGAGCTCCCCTTCGGAAACTTCCTGGAAATCGAGGGTTCCAAGGAGCACATCCGCGACGTCGCCGGGCGTCTCGCCCTCGAGTGGGGTCGGCGCATTCTGTTGAACTACCTTGAGATTTTCGAAATCATCCGGGCGGACCAGGGCCTGTCTTTTTCGGATGCCACCTTCGCCAACTTTACCGGGCGCACGCTGGACCTCACCTCTTTTCTGCCCCGTATGGAGGCCGGCTGTCCCGCTCGTCCGCCATAGGGCTGAGGGATGCCGGGGCGAGAGGAGGTGTCCCCGTCACTCCGAGGCGGAGGGGCTGATGTCGACGGGAAACTCCCGCGCGGTCAGAAGCTCGCCCGCGCTTGAAAACAGGTAAAGAATCGCCGCGTCATACGCCGGCAGGTCTCTGGGGGCGGGCATCGTCTGGATGAACGTCTTGGAGTGGCTGATCGAAAAGCGATAGCCGGGCTGCCGCCCTGACGGCCGGCCTTTCGTGAGACCCACCGCCGGCATGGCCGTCCATTCCGTGGGCTCGAGGCGGCTGCCTTTCAGCACGGCCACCGCGTGACCGTTCAGCGGCTTGCGCCCCGGGCTGGTGTTGACGATCTTGAATTGCAGCTCCAGCGTGTTGCTGCCGCGGTGGTATCGTATCCTCAGGTCCTCCGCCGCGATGCCGTCCCTCGTTCCCACGGGCGCCCTCACCGCCGCGGGGTCGCTCGCAGGCGCGGGCGATTTTCCGGACGCAGTTGCCTCGCCCGGCCGCACCGCAACGGGCTGCGGGGGGGCCTTGTCGGTCGCGCCGACGGGAACCGGATCCAGCACCGCCGCCGGCGACCGGTTCACCCCTGCGAGTGTTTCCCGCATTTTGGTTTCCACCAGCACCACCTGAGCGGTGAGCAGGTCACGGTCGTGACGAAGATCCCGGATCGTCTGCCCGGATGCCTCCAGACCCTGCTGGAGTTCGGTGTTGCGGCGGTGCAGCGTGTAGTTGACGACCGCCAGAACACACACCGCGGCGAGTGACAGCAGAAAAGTCGCGCCCGCCAACGCCAACACGATCTTGACCCGTTTGAAAGCGATAACTTTCCCGTGGTCGCCGATGAAAAGCACCGTCCAGCGCCGCCCGTCTTCGTGGCGTGCGCCCTGGGCCGAAGGTGTATTTATATGATTGTCCGGGGTGTTCATCGCATGCGTCCGGCGTTCATGGGCGGGTCCCGGTCTTGTCCGACAGGGGCCGCACTCGAACAGCGTCGCCCTTGCGGGCGCGGAAGAGATCCCTGGCACTGCCCGAATTCACCGCAATTTCGAGATACCCCCGGCTTCCGATCACTGCCAGCCCCGCACCGGATTCCGCATCGGCGTAGGTTCCGGAAACACCCCGGATCCGGCCGGAGCCGAACGCGATGTCCCAGGACGATCCGCGGGACCTCAGCGCTCCGGCATCGATGTTGGTGATCAGGTTTCCAAACCGGTCGATATGGATGATTCTGCCGCAGACCTCACCGCTTGCCTGGAGACAGGCTTTAAGATCGTCTATGCGAACGGCATGCGCGGGATCGATCGCGGGGCCCAGCGCGCTGCTCTCCGCGCCCCGCGATAAATGCGCCGCGACCGGAGCCAGCACGTCGCGGCCGTGAAAGGTTCGGCTGACGGCACACCGCCAGTAATCCGAGTTGTCCAACCGCCTCAAGGTGCCGCGGGGCTCGGCATCCAGCAGCAGTGAAAGCACCCCGTTGTCCGGGGCCAGGAAGACCTGGCGTTGGAACTCCAGGCACAGCATGGCACGCGCGGTACCCACCCCAGGGTCGACGATCACGGCATGGATGGTCCCTTCCGGAAAATAGCGCCAGGAAGACTCCACGGTAAAGGCGGCCTGCGCCACGTCCTGCGGGTCGATCGCGTGTGTGAGGTCGATGACGCGGGCGGCCGGATCGATCCCCAGCATGACCCCCTTCATGAGGCCGACGTATTCGTCCTGCCAGCCGAAATCGGTGATCAGGGTGATGATACCCATGCGGATCTCAGAAAAAGACTTTTTGTTGAACGCTGAACCCCAGATGCCGGTAGGCGGCTTCGGAAGCCTTGCGCCCCGAGGAGGTCCGGATGATGAAGCCGATCTTCAATAAATAGGGTTCGACGATGTCCACCAGGGTGTCGGACTCCTCCTGGAGGGTCGCGGCAATGGCTTCGATGCCCACCGGCCCTCCGTGGTAAAACTGGATGACCGTTTTCAGATAGTGGCGGTCAAGATCCGTGAGGCCCTCGCCGTCGACGCCCTCGAGCTCCAGTGCGGCACCCACGGTCTGCTCGTTGATCAGCCCGCCGGCACGCACCTGGGCGTAGTCCCGGACGCGCTTGAGCAGCCGGTTGACGATCCGGGGGGTACCGCGCGAGCGCCGCGCCAACTCCAGGGCGCCTTCCGCGCCGATGTCCATTTGCAAAAGCGCGGCCGAGCGCTTCGTGATTTGCACCAGTTCGTCCATCCCGTAAAAATCGAGGTTGCGGAAAATACCGAACCGGTCGCGCAAAGGGGCGGAGAGCAGTCCGACGCGGGTGGTGGCCCCGACCAGCGTGATGCGCTTCAGCCGAAAGCGGTGGCTGCGGGCATGCACGCCTTTGTCGAAAACGAAATCAATGGCGAAATCCTCCATGGCCGGATAGAGCAGTTCCTCCACCGGTTTGGAAAGCCGGTGGATCTCGTCGATGAACAATATGTCGCCGGCCTCCAGGTGCGTGAGGATGCCGATCAGGTCTCCGCCCTTTTCAAGGGCCGGCCCGGAGGAGATGGTCAGGTGGGACCCCATTTCGTTGGCGATGATGTAGGCCAGCGTGGTCTTGCCGAGCCCCGGGGGCCCGTGCAGCAGCACGTGGTCGATCGGCTCGCTGCGCTGGGCCGCCGCCTCGATGGCGATCTTGAGGGTTTCAACCACATCCCGCTGGCCGACATAGTCGGTCAACAGCTTCGGCCGCAGCGAAACGATCTCCGGCTCGAGGTCCTCTTCGCGGACATGGCTGGAGAGCAGCCCCTGCCGATCGGATGAAAAGGAGAGGATGTCGTCGGTCATCGGTGAACTCGTTGGGCAGCGTTAATCTGTTTCGACAGGCTCCGGAGCCCCTTGCTGGCCGCGGTAGACTTCCTCGAACAGCTCTTCGGGGGTGGCGATGGACGCATTGCGCTTGAACGCCTCGGTGATCATCCGTTTGGCATCCGGCACGCGGTGTCCCAACTGGCGCACCATGACGTCCAGCACCTGCTCGGCGAAATCCTGTGCCGGTATCCTCCCCGCTTTGGGCTCGTCGCGCTTGAGGGCGAACTTGCCCATCCGCCCCTCCAGGGTCGCGACGATCTTCTGGGCCGTGCGCTTCCCGATGCCTTTGAGCCGGGAGAGTGTCGCGACATCGCGGGACTCGATCGCCCGGGCGATGTCGCTGATCGGGACCATCATCGCCTTGACGGCCTTCATCGGGCCGATGTCCTCGACACTGATGAAGTTCTGAAAAAATTCCTTCTCGATTTCGAAGGTGAACCCGATCAGCACCGGTTTGGGCTGCCGCTCGGTCTGCTGGTGATAAATATACAGCGCAATGTCATCGCCGATGTTTTTTTCGGCAACGGCCTCCATGACCACGGTCGGCAGCAGGACCTCATACCCGACCTGGTTGGCGAGCACCAGAACGCGGTCTTCCTGCCGGTTGAGAATCTTGCCGGTGATGTAACCGATCACGTGCGGTTTGAGCCTCCCGTTCGGTGGCGTTTCAAAGGCGACAGGGACGGTCGGCAGCGCGGCCCGGGCACGCCGCGTTCGGCAACCCGCGGTTCCGGCCGCCCGCCGCAGCGGTAAAGCCCGATGATGGCCAACCCGAGAGCGTCGGCGGAATGAGACGGCCGGATCAGAGACGGATGGCCGAGCAGGCGGCGCACGGCTGTCTCGAGCTGCGCCTTGGACGCGTTGCCGTTGCCGGTGAGGGCCTGTTTGGCCTCACGGACGGGAACCTGCACCGCGCTCAGCCCGGTACGGGCGGCCGCCAGCAAAACCACCCCGGAGACCTGTCCCAGGGCGATACCGGACTTCGGGTATTCTTTCAAGGAGAAGACGTCTTCGACCACGACGAGGTCGGGCGCCTCCGCCGTGAACACCTGCATCAGCCGGGAGAAGATGTGATCGAGGCGGTGGGACAAACAGGTCGATTTCGAGGTCTGGATACACCCGAAGGAGTATCCGTCCACGGCGACTCCCCGCCCCGACACGATCCCGATGCCCGTGGCTGCAAGACCCGGGTCTATCCCCACGACTTTGAACATCCTGTGGCCCCGGATGAAAGCGGCCAGCCGGCGCGCGTCGTGGCCGCCGGCAGGCATGCGGGTGTGGCTCAAGCGCCGGGCGGGTGCCGTTCCGGCGGCAGCGCGGTTCAGCGCAATTCTTTCAGCTTGTCGGAAGCGGCCTTGGCTTCGCTGGTGCTCGGGTGCTTGCGGACCAACTCCTCGAAGATCAGCCGCGAATTAACCTTATCGCCCAGACTCTGAAACGCATAGCCCTGCTTGAGCAACGCGGCCGGGACCTTGTTGCCCTTGGGGTATTTCTCGATCACCTTCTGGTACTCCAGAATCGATTTTTCATAGAGTTTTTCGCGAAAGAAGGTCTCGCCGATCCAGAACTGGGCGTTGTCCGCATTGTTCGAATTCGGGTAGTAGTGGATCAGCTCCTCGAACCATTTGCGCGCCGCCGCCATGTTGCCTTGATCGTAGGCCTGTTTGGCCTTGGTGTAGAGCTCTTCCTCGGAGGGCGCCTTGGCCGCCGGGCCTTCGGGCTTGATCCTCGATTCGGGCTTAGACCCGATCGCCATCGGTTCGAGTTTCAGGTACTGCTCGATGCGGGCGAGGCGCTGGGCATTCTGAAAGTTGGCCTCCTCGACTCGCGTCAGTTTGTCTTCACGCGGCTTGTCGCCGGTCTCCCCCCCGGGGCGTTGCTGCCGCAGGGAGTGTTCCAGTTCTTCGATGCGGCCGCTCAAAGCCCGCATCTCTTCCCGAATCTCGTCGGTCTGGGCGCGAATCGTGGCCGACTGCTGGCGCAGGGCCTGTTCGGTGGCCTCACGGTTTCGCGCAAAATCCTCACGTCGCCGCCGCTCCTCGGCATCGCGCAGTTCCATCTCGCTCAGACGGGAATCGATCGTGGTGACATCCCGCCGCGTCGCGCATCCGGATACTGCCATCAGAACGAGCGCAGCAGCGATGATCCATTTCGAGATAATGGGAAAGATCGGGGAAGTCGTCATGGCACGCCTTTAAACCGCGGAACACCGTGGGAGGTTAAGCAGACGGCAAACGACGCCCAAAAGCGTGCGTTTGCCGTCTGTTGCTGAACCCTGACGAATGCCCATCGGGAGCGGTGCAATCACCCGCGGCCGATGGGTGTGGGTGGTGGCTCCGTTAGAAGCTGACCACAAAGCCATCGTTGCGGTTTTTGGCCCAAGCCGCCTCATTGTGAGCCGGATCGATCGGCCGTTCTTTGCCAAAGCTGATCGTGCTGATGCGTTTGGCATCGATGCCCAGATCCACCAGGAACTTCTTGGCGGCTTGCGCCCGGCGTTCGCCCAGCGCCATGTTGTATTCGGCCGTGCCGCGCTCATCGGTGTTGCCCTCGATGGTGAGTTTGGCGTTCGCGGTGGCCTTGAGCCACTCGCCCTTTTTCTTCAGCAGCGCCTGGGATTCCATCTTCAGCGCCGACTTGTCGAAGTCGAAGAAAATTCTTTCGGTCATAAAGGCCGGAGCGGCCATGACCGCAGGTGCCGGGGCCGGAGCCGGAGCCGGAGCCGGCTTCGCTGCCACGGGCGCCGGGGCCGGCTGGGCCTGGGCGGCCACTTTCTTCTGACAGGAAACCATGAAAAGCAAACCCGGCATAACCAGAAGCAATGCCACAACCATCCACAACTTTTTCTGCATTTTCTTTTCCTCCTTTTTAGGATTGTGAGTTTTGGTGTTCAATTAAAAACACCCTGAGACCATTTGGGGTTCGTCTGTTCCCCATTCAGCAGCAACAGCCGTCGCTGGTCCGTGCCGAATGCCGTCATCACGTAAAGCCGGTAGGGCCCTTCGCGATTGGTGCTGAAAACGATCAGGCTGCCGTCCGGCGACCATGAGGCGGACTCACTGCCACCCGTCTCACGGGTCAACTGCATCGGGCTTTGCCCGCCCGCGTCGATGACAAATATCTGTTGAAAGCCATTGACTTGGGATGTGTATGCGATCTTGTCCCCGCGGGGAGACCAAGATGGTTGTGTATTATATTTACCCTCGAAGGTCAAGCGGCTTTCGTTTCCGGTTGCCACGTCCAGAATGTAAATCTGGGGTGAACCGGATCGGTCGGATACGAATGCCAGCTTGCTTCCGTCGGGCGACCAGCTCGGCGATACATTGCTTCCCCGGTTGCTGGTCAGCTTTTTAATCACTTTTCCGGCTCCCGTCAACAGATAAATTTCCTGGTTTCCACTGAACGACAGGGTCGCCGCCATCTCGAATTTACCGGGCACCCACGCGGGAGTGATGTTGATCCCCGTCTGAGCGATGGTCGTCTCCTGCTTGGTGTTCAGGTTGCGGATGAAGATGTCCGGTTTGCCGGCCTTGTAGGAGGTGTAGGCCACGTATTGTCCGTCGTCCGCCCAGGCGGGAAAGAGCGAGATGGATTCGTTGTAGGTGAGCCGGGTGGGGTTGGCCCCGTCGAAATCGCAGGTGTAAATTTCTTTCTTCCCGGAGCCGGTCGAAACGAAAGCGATCCGGCTGTTGAAAATGCCCTTGTTGCCGGTGAGGTAGTAGATGACTTCGGCGCAGAAACGCAGGACCATCTTACGCAGCTCGGAGACGCTGCCGGCATAGCGTTTGCCGAGGACCTGACGGCTCTTGAACGTGTCGAACAGCCGCAACTCCATTTGGATGGTATCGCCGGATTGCTCGAAGAGCCCGGTGATGAGCAGCTCCGCGCCGACCACCGTCCAGTTCTGGAAATTGATGTCGGTGGCGCTCACGCCGCCTTTTTGCGGGTCGAAGAGAAAGGCACTCCGGTCCAGAATCTTGAAATAGCCGGTGAAGTCCAAGCTGCCGGACATGAGCTCGACCGCCTTGCGGGAATACTCCGCCTCGCCGGCCCCACTGTTCACGTTCTTGAACATCGGGATGGCCAGAGGGATCTTGCGCAGAAAAGGATTTCGAATGTCGATGTACTGGGTGGTGTCCTGAGCAGTCGAAGAGATGGGCATGCACACAACGCACACGAGGGCAGATACCCCGCACAGCAATTTTCGCAATCTCATTCCAACTCCCTTTGATCGATCGTGCGATTAAGTGGATATATGATATAACATGGTTTCTATTTTTCAACCCCTCACCGAATTCCCTCCGGAGTGAAGCGGATGGCCACCTGCACATAGGGCATCTTGATGGTCTGCGGATGCGGCTTCACCGGACTGGACTTCGCAATCGCCCGGTAGGCCGATTCGTCCAGGTAGGTGTTGTTGGAACGATCCACATAGCGGATGTCAGTGATCTCACCGTTCGGCAGGACCTTGAACACCAGACCCACCTGCAATTTCTTATCGCCCCCCGCCAACTGGGGCGAGAAGGCCCAGTTTTTTTCAACCTGGTACGCAATTTCCGCCCGGTAGATATCGATCGGCTCGATCGGACCGGCTCCGCCGCCCCCGCCGCCGCCCGGGCCCGCCCCCGGCACGGCACCGCCGGTCGGGCCGGGGCGGGGTTGCGTGGCCTCGCCCTCTCCGAGTTTTTTGCGAATGCGATCGATCGCGGCGTTGACCGAACCGGAGTCCGGTTCCTTGACCTTTTTTTCGATCCGGTCGATCGCCTGCTCGATCATCTTCTGGGGGTTCTTCGTCTCCTCCTTAAGGGACTTTTTCTCCTTCACTTTGGGAGGCGCCAGGGAAACTTCGGGTTTCGGCACCGCCGGGACCGGCTTCGGGGCCGGCTCAGCCACCGGCACGGCGGGCTTTTCGGGCGGTGGCTTGGGCGTTTCGACCGGCTTGGGCGTTTCGGCGGGTTTGGGTTTCTCCGCCGCCGGCCCGCCGTCACCGGCGCCGGCAATGGGAGGCCCGGGGAGCGCCACCAGGCTCACGCTGATCGCGCCCGGGGGCAGCCGCGGCGTGGAAAAGCGCATCGGGATGAAGACAAGTGCCGCGATGACGAGCAGATGCAGGCCGAAGGAGAACAAAAACGGATAGGCCACCGCATGGGTGTGATCTTCACCCTCCGAGTGGTCTAATCTGCGAGCAGGCCGACGGTCCTTCATCCGCGTTTTGCTTTGG
>Ga0105093_10000627_pt1 | contig 13496 bp, 12 predicted proteins | sample PPLLak3March2015_2_FD_79111 | JGI IMG/M metagenome (GOLD analysis project Ga0105093, IMG submission 79111) | Freshwater sediment microbial communities from Prairie Pothole Lake near Jamestown, North Dakota, USA - PPLs Lake P8 Core (3) Depth... | ecosystem: Environmental > Aquatic > Freshwater >... | reverse complement strand
GGTTGCTTTTCCCGGCATCGACCTTAAGAATACAATTCCGATGGCATTGGCGGATATGAGACAATTATATATCGCCGAAACGGAAAAATACGCGCACGTAACTTATTTCTTCAATGGAGGATACCAGGGGAGGGTAGCCGGCGAAGCCCAGGAAATGGTTCCTTCTCCGCAGGTCAAATCATATGATGAAACTCCGGCCATGAGCTCGGGGCAGCTGGCCGGCGCTATATTGGACAATCTGGGCAAAAAAAAGTATGATTTTACGGTATTGAATTTTGCGGCTCCGGACATGGTCGGCCATACCGGAAATCTGCAGGCGGGCATTGCCTGCTGCGAAGCTGTCGACAAGGAGGTAGGCAGGATAATTAAAAGCTACCTTAAGGAAGACGGCATGGCTATGATAACGGCAGACCACGGCAATATAGAAGAAATGATCAATCTGGAAACCGGCGAAATCGACACTGAGCATTCGACAAATAAGGTACCCCTGATAATTATCGGCAACAAGTTCAATAAAACCATGAAGCTATCCGAAGACGGCAGGCTGGGCGACATCGCACCGACCATCCTGGATCTATTGGACCGCGGCAAGCCGCAAGATATGTCAGGCAATTGCCTCATCACTAAATAATACAACTATGGGCTCAATTTACGATCAGACAGCAAGCGCTAAGAGGCCGAAACCTGTTATTTTGATAATCATGGACGGCTGGGGAATTTCCCAGCCCTACAGCGGCAATGCCATTTCACTGGCCGATACGCCGGGAATCAACGGGCTGATATCCCATTATCCGTCAACGACTCTGAGGGCTTCGGGCGAAGCGGTCGGACTTCCCTGGGGCGAATCAGGGAACAGCGAAGTCGGACACCTGAACCTTGGCTTAGGGCGGATAGTCTATCAGGATTTGCCGAGGATCAACCGCTCAATTACCGACAATTCATTTTATAAAAATGAAGTTTTGCTGAGATGCATAGAGCATGCCAAAAAGAACAGTTCCAATATCCATCTAATGGGCTTGGCTTCCAACGGCGGAGTCCATTCGTCGATCGATCATCTTTTTGCCTTGCTGTCGTTCCTGAAAGAGAATGGCGTCGAACAGGCTTATATCCACGCGTTTCTTGACGGCAGGGATACGCAGTATAACAGCGGAATTAATTTTATTAAGGAGATCGAAAGGGTTTGCGGCGAGTACGGGATAGGCAGGATCGCCACAGTCAGCGGTAGATTTTACGCCATGGACCGGGACAACCACTGGGAGCGAACCGCCAAGGCTTATTTAGCCATGGCGAACGGCGAAGGCAATAAATACAGCGATCCGATCAGTGCGATCCAGGAAAGTTATTCGAAAAAGATATATGACGAAGAATTCGTGCCGGCGGTCATTACCGATGGTGATAAGCCGGTAGCCACCATAAACGATAAGGATGTAATAATTTTTTTCAATTTCAGGGCCGATCGCGCCAGGCAAATATCCAAGGCGTTCGTTTTGCCGGGCTTGATGAAATTTGAAAGGCAAAAATACCTCAAGGATATTATGTTCGCCTGTTTTACCCAATACGAAAAGGACCTGCCCGTCGATGTTTTATTTCCGCCCGAAGAGATCGTGAATACCTTGGGAGAAATTATTTCCAGGGCCGGTTTAAAACAGTTGCGCATTGCCGAAACGGAAAAATACGCCCACGTCACCTATTTTTTCAACGGCGGCAAGGAGCTGAAATCTCCGGGGGAAGAGCATATGCTGGTTCCGTCCCCCCGCGTAGACAGCTATGACATGAAACCGGAAATGTCCGCGTTTGAAGTAGCGGACGCGATCGCGAAGTCCATTAATGAAGATAAGTATGATTTTATCCTGGTAAATTTCGCCAATGCCGATATGGTTGGGCATACCGGCAATTTGAAAGCGACTACTCAGGCTATCGAAGCGGTTGATAAATGCGTCGACAAGGTCGTCAAAGCTGCGCTGAAAAAGGATGGGGTGGTTATGATAACCGCTGACCATGGTAATGCCGAAAACCTTTTCAATATGCAGTCCGGGGTGATTGACAAGGAGCACAGCGCCAATCCGGTGCCGTTCATCCTGATCGGCAAAGAATATGAAGGCAAAACGATCGGCATGAAGGACGCTCCGGGAGGCGATTTAAGCCTTATCCAGCCGCAGGGAATCCTGTCCGACATTGCCCCGACCATCTTGAAAGTATTGAATATCGAAAAACCGAAAGAAATGACCGGAAGACCGCTGATTTAGCCCCAAGCCGTAAGCCGAATATTTAAAAAGGACATCTATTAGACGGCCTTTGGAATACTATTGTATTATCCTTTGCGGTTTATGATTATAAATAATAACCGATCAGGCTGATGAGGAAGCCAATGATTGATCCGGCTACGACTTGCGCCGGAGTATGCCCGATCTTTTCCAGCAGATGCGGGTATTTTTTATAAAGCAATTTATCATTTTTCAGCTCCTTTACCATCAGATTTATCACATGGCTGTGCTGTCCCAAATAGCGGCGGATGCCTAGCGCGTCGCGGATAACGATAATCGCCAAGATCAGACTGATGGCGAAAATCGGCGAATCAAGGCCTTCGACCAGTCCCGCAATAGTAGTCAGCGAAGCAACAATTGCGGCATGGCTGGAAGGCATGCCCGAATAAGACATGAAATTTTTCAATTCCATTTCATAATTATTGGAGCTGATGAAGAATTTTGCGCCCTGGGAAACAAGACCGGCGATAATCGGCAATAAGATGATTTTGGAAAGCATAATGAAAATTATATTCTTACATATACTATAGCACTTTTTGTTCAAATATTGTAGTGACGGATATAATTGAGCCCGATATAAAATGCCAGCATCAGGCAAAAGACTGCTGACTGCAGGTATTGCACTGTTTTTTGAGCGCCGGATGGATCAAAATCGGCTTTCATGAATAATGTGGCCGGCGGGTTCGTTTCGCGGTCCGGCATAGCAATTTTTCCCTCCGATTCCGCATTATCGTCGGCAGATAAAATCTTTGAAGCGGAATGCGTGAGCAAATTTTCCGAATTCACGCCTAACAGCAGCGGATTGGCGGCCAAGCTATCGTCATTCGCTATCGGTTCCAGCCTTTCCGCGGCCCAGACAGGAGTACCGAATATCTGCACCGCCAAGGTCGTTTCGGTCCCCTGCCAGATCCCTTGCAAGGTCGCTACTCCGATCTGCGAAAAATCGCCGTTAACCAGATTTTTTTTATGGAATGGCGAATTCATCCAGGCCTGGATAATGTCCTCGCTGGTTTCGAAACTGATTGCCAGATTTTCTCCTGCATAAAGATAATTATAGCCGGCGCCCTTGATCCAATCGGAAAATTTTTTATCGCCGATCTGGTGGGCGAAAGACTGGCTGTCGAATATCGCCCGCGCCTTTTCATAAGCAGCCCTGGCAAGCAATTGGTTCGAAACCAGGGGGGATATGCCGATGTTTTTCCGTTCCGAATTGGTAAGCTTAATGATATTGTCCGCAGTGACACCGGTTGCCAAGGAATTGTTCGGCAATAAAAAAACCCCGATTACTACAACGAGGAATATGGTATTGCAATATTTGCTCCTTAAGAGGGATATATTTTTCATTTATTTTTATTTTTTGTTTTGTAAAACAAGGCCTTGCGTTGTTTTATATATTTATTATAACACAATAATTTCAAAATTTCAAGATGAAATTATCCACTGCCCACCGGCATCGGTTACTGGCAGTTTAAGCGCCGAGAGTATTTACAATCAAGCAGAAATAATAATAAGATAGTAAGGCGGTTAATCCTATGGGCCTAATTGAAAAATTGATTGAACGCCGGATCATTAAAACGCCGGCAGTTATAAAAGCATTCCGGGAAATAAAAAGGCAGGATTTTTTATTGGAAGAGGGATGGTCCGATGCCGAATCCGACGCACCGATCGGGATAGGCTACGGGCAAACCAATTCACAGCCGACAACCGTTGCTTTAATGCTAGAATGGCTGGAGCCGCAAGAGGGGGACCATATCCTGGATGCCGGATGCGGTTCGGGCTGGACCACCGCGCTTTTAGCCAATATTGTCGGAAGTAACGGCAGGGTTTACGGAATAGAATTGGTCGCTGAGCTCGCGGATTTTGCCAGAACAAACATATCAAAATACAGTTACATTGATAAGGGAATCGCCCGCGTCGTTGCCGCCGACGCCTACGGCGGATTGGAGGAATACGCCCCTTTCGATAAAATCCTCGTTTCGGCGGCTGCCGCAAAAATTCCGGAAGAGCTGATCAAGGAATTGAAGAGCGGGGGACGGATGGTAATTCCGGTTGGTCCGCGTTATGGAGCCCAAGAAATATTAATTGTCGGCAAGAACGCGTCGGGCGTATTAGAGGAAAAACGGATGCCTGGATTTGTTTTTGTTCCATTGGTCGATTCGGCAGAAGGCAAAAAATATTGACAAACATAAAAATGTATATTATATTTATAAATTCAATTTTGATTAATAATTCAATTTATGTACAGCGTAATTCTGTGCGGAGGATCCGGAACAAGACTTTGGCCCCTGTCGCGCAAAAATTATCCGAAGCAGTTTTTGAACCTATACAGCAACCGTTCGCTGCTGCAGGAAACGTATTTGAGAATGAAAGAACTGATGCCTCCGGAAAAGATTTTTTTCTCTACGAACAAGGAAAATTATTTCAATGTTCTTAACCAGGTCAAAGAGCTGGATAACCATGTTGATGAAGGGCAAGTGATCATAGAACCGGCCAGCCGCAACACCGGTCCGGCCATAGCTTATGCGTTGCGTTATTTCGGCGAAATGAAAAAGATCGACCGTAAAGATCCGGTTATCTTCCTGCCGGCCGACCATTATATCGGCAATAAAGCGGCTTACCTGGAAACAATGGAAAAGGCCGTCGAGCAGGTAAACGGCTTTATCGGAACTATCGGAATCAAGCCCGGCAAACCGGCCGAAACAGGCTATGGCTATATCAGAAAAGGCCAGCGCCAAAACGGTTATTTTCTGGTGTCCGAGTTCAAGGAAAAACCGGATGAGGAAAGGGCGGCGCAATATACCGGTTCGGGCGAATACCTCTGGAATTCCGGCATATATTTCTTCAATACGGAAACATTCGAACGGGAGCTGCAGCTTCACGACCCGAAGCTCTACGGGCTCTATTCAAAAAAATTCGAAGATTTTAGCGAGAATTTTGAAAAAGCCGAAAACACGGCTTTCGATATCGCCATTTCGGAAAAATCCAAGAATGTAGTAGTGTTTGAAGGCGACTTCGATTGGAGCGATATCGGTTCATTCGACAGCATGGCCGAGATAGATACCGAGAAAAAAAGAAGGCACTTAAGCGTTGATTCGAAGAATATCTATGTCTACAGTACGAACAACCGCCTGATAACGACCTTAGGCGTAGAAGACTTGATCATAGTTGAAAGCTCTGATACGATTCTAGTGCAGAAAAAGGGCAAAAGCGAAAAGATCAAAAGCATTGTCCAGTTTTTGGAAAAAGAAAAGATCAAGGAAATCGAACATCATACCATCGTCCACCGGCCTTGGGGTAAATACGAGGTGCTGATTGACGGGAAAAACCATAAAGTTAAAAAGATCACCGTGCATCCGGGGGAAAAGCTGAGCCGGCAGGCCCACTACCATCGGGCAGAGCATTGGATAGTAATCAAAGGCACTGCCAAAATAGTTAACGGAGACGATATAGTCCATTTGCGGGAAAACGAAAGCACTTATATCCCCACCTTTACCGTCCACCGTCTTGAGAACCCCGGAAAGATCAGCCTCGAACTGATCGAAGTGCAGACCGGCAATTATCTCGAAGAAGATGATATTATCCGCCATGCTGATGATTACAACAGGGCAGAATGATAAGTTGCCCGCCGCATAACATTTGGCCGCATTTTAGCGGCCAAATTTATTTTAATTTTATTCTTGCCAACCCTGCGCGGATTAGATATATTATAGTTATGTCTTTAGGGATAAAATAATGTTCAGGTTTGCTTCATTAATTCTAGCGGCAATTATTTTACTGATCTGCGCTGTATCGGTTTTTTTTCTTTGGGATTATAAGCAAGCGCTGCGAAATACGATTGAAACGGCAGGAGAGCAAATTTTCAGCATTGAACAGGGGCAGGGCTTGAAAGAAATCGCTTTGAATCTGCAAAAAAGCGGGATAATCTCATCGGCACTGTATTTCCAGGCTTATTCCTGGCAAAAAGGCTGGCAAGGCGCATATCAGGCAGGCGAATATATATTCAACGGCAAGCGGACCATTAAAGATGTTGCATATATGATCGCAAGCGGTGAAGGAATAAACAGGGAATACAAGGTGCTGATCAAGGAAGGAGAGGATTTGGCGGATTTGGCAAAAAAATTCGCCGAGCTCGGCATGTTCTCCGAAGAAGATTTTTTTGCGGCAGCCGGATATCCCAAAGCCGATTACGGGACGGCTCAGAACTATCCGCAGCCCAAAGATTATTCGCAAAAATATTCTTTTCTCGATGATAAGCCGAAGCATGTCAGCTATGAAGGCTATTTATTCCCCGATACCTACAGGTTTTTCAAGGATTCAACGCCCGACGGGGTAATTTTGAAGATGCTGGATAATTTCAATCAGAAGCTGGGCAAGGAAATGAGAGCGGAAATCGCCGGAGAGGGCAAATCAATTTATGAGATCATTACCATGGCTTCGCTTCTGGAAAAAGAGGTCCGGACCGAAGAGGACATGAAAGTCGTTTCAGGAATATTTTGGGACAGGATCAAAATTGGCCAGCCTTTGCAGTCGTGTGCTACCCTGGCCTATATACTCGGCGAAATGAAAGCCCAATACAGTTTAGAAGATACCAATATCGATTCTTCCTATAATACCTACCGCAACAAGGGCTTGCCGCCCGGGCCGATCGGCAATCCGGGCCTGAAAGCGATCAGGGCGGCTATCTACCCGACTTATACCGATTACAATTATTTCCTGTCCGCCCCTGACGGTACGACAGTTTTTGCCAAGACGTTCGAAGAGCATGTACGGAATAAGGATAAGTATTTGGAATAGTATGCGTTCCATTTTTTGCAAAAGAACAATAATGATTACCTTAGTAAGAATAAAGAGATTTAGCATCTGAGCAGCAAGCAAAATTAAAATATATTTATGCGGTAAAAATAAATGCAAAGCCATTTTAAAAATAATTTTATAAAATAAAAAAAATGGCAGATTATTATATAAGAATCTGCCAAAATATTGTGGCCCAACGAGCAATTCCAGCTATGCAATTCGCATTAAGCCGGAATTAAATAATATGTCTTTACTTCTTTGTCAGAAATTCGATCGAAGACTTTCAACTCGATCGAATTATGACCATTGGGGCAAATTAAAATTTTGTTTTTATAACTTACTTCAAGCAAGCTCATAAATGAGCGTCTTGTGACCAATTCATCGTAAATCCGCTTATAATTAAAGTATCGTGGATCCCCGTATGGTTTTCCGTCCTTATGGCGGCGAATTTTAATTTTGAAGCATTGCGCTACAACTCCGCATTTTGGGCAAATATAATTAAATAAGAAAAATTTTTTCACCCTTTCGATATCAATCATTTGATATTCTTTTTCGAATTGTAATAGTAGGTTTTCTTTGGAATGTTTCAACAATTCTTTGGCCACTTCAAAAACAAGTTGACGTTGCTTGTTCGGATTTAAGTCCATTGGGTTCTCCTTTGTTTGTATAGAGCAAATTTATAATAGCAAAAAAGTAAGCTTATTAATTAAAAAAGATAATAGCATAATTATGATAATATGTCAATATTGACATGTTATGGAAAAATGATATTATTTCTAAATATAAAGATATAAAATCAATTTGCCACAGACCCTAGGCACAAAAATAAGTCCTGGCGAGGTGATAAAATCGAAGAAAATTTCGAATTTTATATTCTGTGGTAAAACACAGATTTTTTATTATTCATAACTACCTAATGCCCAATTAACTAATTCCTAATAACTAAAATATATGCCAAAATCAAGAGCGCAAAAAAAAGAAGCTTTACAGAATATTTCCAAAAAGATCAAAGAAGCCAAATCAATCGTTTTTGCCAAATATTCCCGCTTGACAGTGGCCGACAGCATGAATCTGAGAGAAGCCATGAAAAAAGAAGACAGTGAATTTTTGATCGCGCCGAAAACCATTACAAATTTGGCATTGAAGGAAAACAAGATAGACGATATCGATACCCGCAAATATGAAGGGCAGTTAGCAATGGTGTTCAGCTACAGCGACGAGGTCGCTCCCGCCAAGCTGATCGATAATTTCAAAAAGGAAAATGAAGGCAAGCTCGAATTTGTCGGAGGAATAATCGAGGGCAAGGCGATCAGCGCGGTTCAAGTCGACGAATTGGCCAAGCTGCCAGGCAAAACAGAACTTTATGCTAAACTGGTCGGTTCGATCAACGCCCCTGTTTACGGATTCGTGAATGCCTTGGCCGGCAATTTGAGGAACTTGGTTTATGTATTGAAGGCGATAGAAGAGAAAAAAGGCTAAATCTGCATTTCGTTAATTTAAATAGTCAGTTAAACCGGTTGGATTAGTTAAACTGGTTATTCAAATCAAGAATAACCAGTTTAACGTATTTTACTAATTTAACTTATTTAACAAAAAATATGTCTGACGAACAAAAAAACGACGCTACCGAAAAAGTAGTCGTTCCGGAGAAATTTAAAAAATTAGTGGAAGAGATCGAGAAAATGTCGGTCCTTGATTTGGCCGAATTGGTCAAAATCCTCGAAAAGAAATTCGGCGTATCGGCGTCCGCACCCGCAATGATGATGGCAGGCCCTATGGCCGGAGCCGCAGTTGAAGCCGTTGAAGAAAAGGACAGCTTTGACGTCGAGATATCGGACGCCGGATCAAACAAAATCGCCGTCATTAAGGTCGTGCGGGAACTGACCCAGATTGGCTTAAAGGATGCCAAGGATCTTGTCGATGGCGCGCCGAAAACCCTTAAAGAGGGGGTAAAAAAAGAAGATGCTGAAGCAATGAAGAAAAAATTGGAAGAAGCAGGAGCAAAGGTGACATTAAAATAAAATCCGATATAAAATATGACAGGGAAACAGCCTGTCATATTTTTATTAAAGCAGGAAAATCACGAATAAAAAGTTGTTCATAAGGCAGATGAATGATATTTTTTAGGATTGGTTCAATCGATTATTTCGCTAAAGCGCCTGAGTTGAGCCCTAATTCTTTTTCAGTTCAAACTTATAGATTGAAGCGCCGTTTAGGATATAGATTGAATTGTGCGTTTCGTCCAGTGAAAAATTTCGTAGATTCGCGAATGTATCCGACCGGTACTGCTGGTCGAACCTTCCTTCCTTGTTAAATATCACAATTCTCTTGTTTTGGCTATCCAGCACATATAAATTATCGGTTTGGCGCGAGGCTTTTATCTTAAGAGGTTCGGCAAGGGCCGGGTCGATTTCGTCCAGATTGAAATTTTCCTGGTTTCCGGATAAAAAGCGCAGAATTTTTCCTCCGGAAAACGACACATAGATCCGTCCGTCAATAGATATGTCATCGGCTTTCTTGAGATCAGCCGCCGTTTTAAGCCAATTCTCCGGCGAAATATATGAATTTTGCGATTTCCTGAACCGCTGGATTTGCCCGGTATTACGGTTAAGTACATATAGGCGGCCATTATATATATCAGAGGGAAGAGAGCCTGCAATAATCGGCTTAAAGGGCGAATCGATTACCGTCGACGCTCCGTTTGCCGATGAAACGGCAATGATGTCGTTTTCGTATATTATTACGATTTTGCCTCCATCCCAAAATGCATCCAGGGCTTGCTCCCCCCGTCCGTCGAATATTTTTGTCAGCAGCTTATCGCCCTCCTGGTACTTAAAGACCTTGCCGCCGTTCCGGTCAACAGCGTAGATGTTCCCCTGATCGGAAAAAATCCAACCCGGGTCGGATTGAGGTTCGATATTCGACAGGCTGGCGAGTTCTTCCGGAGCGGCGTCGACGACATTCCTGACTTTAGACATCCGTTCTTCATAAACGGCCAAGTATTTATTGAAGGTTTCCGGATGCTGCTGGATTTCCCGCGGAAGCGAATCAAGCAATGTTTTATATTCATCCAGCTGGGCTTTCAGCTGCTGGCGGTCCTGGCTGTAAATCAAGCTGGAATCGATGGAATTTTTTTTCTGCTCCAGCTGCTCAACTATGCTCTGGAGTTGGGCGGCTAATTGAGAATTTTTATTTTGGTTGGTTTTAAAGATAATGTTCCAGGCAAAAATTCCCAGAGAAACCAAAACAATAACCAGAGCAGCCTTATGCGCCAATTTAAGCTTTAAAAACCAGCTGCCAAGGCCAATTGCCGCTCCTTTGGCCCGCGCTCCCCGGTTGAAGAGGCTGCGTCCCAAGCTTCTGGGATTTTTAAGCCTGCGGGCTGCCCGGAATAAATATTTATGAAGATTCCTGCCGAAACCTGCGGCAAAAGCGGCAAGACCAGCCAAAGCCCCTTTGGTTTTCTTGAATACGATCCGCTCGCCTGCAAAAATCAGCTTATTCTTGGTTCCGGATAATTTATCCGGTTTTTTTAAAAGTAAACCGCCGAATATTCCGCCCAACCAGGAGAAGCCGGCCATACCGCTGGGGGTCAGCAATTTTTCGGTAAGCCTTTCGGTATTATTCAAATTAATGATGGAACTATGCGACCTTTCTTTCGTTGCGACTTTGACTTGGCGCGGGGCTTCGGCCAGCATGGTATTTTTAATGATGATAGCCAGGAATGATACGTATGCGTTAATATGCTCAAGCTCATTTTTGATTTGCAGGGCAGCTCCCTGGGGAGGAAGTTTTGTAACGATATTTATCATCTGTTTGCCCGAAAGATATTCCGATAATGCTTCATTGGTGAAAACCAGATAGCCGTTTTTTGGCAGGGTACCCGAGTAGATGCTGGAAAATATCGCATCGCCGCCCTGGCTGTCATCCGCTTCTCCATATGAGCTTTTAAGGATATCATGCAGCCTGAATTCCGACGTTTCATCGTCTTTAACCCTCGAAATGGCAAAGGCTTTATTTTTGCCGCCGACCGAAAAATAAACGCTATTTTTGTAGATCAAGCCGACGGTAACATTAAAGTTTTTTTCAGCTAAATTTATCGAATTGTCTTTGGAAAAATTCTCCAGCTTGAGATTTGCCTGGCTTAAGGATTTTTCCAAAATTCCCTCGGCATTAAAGGCCGCGCCGGAATCCCTGAAAGCAAAAGCCTCATTTTGGTAAAAATTGAAATTGATGTCGTCTATCAGCAGATCGATCAATTTTTTATCCTCCGGGCTTCTTGTTCCTATCTCAATTAGAAAAAAAAGGCGGCCGGCGGCCAGCTCCTTCTCCGGGTCCACTTCGCTTAAAAATATTTCACAGGTAGTAATCGGACTGGACTTGGGAAGTATTGAAATTGGTGAAATCCTATAATACATTTGATTATATTGCCTGTATTATTGATTATTTGCAATGCAAACATTGTCAAATGGATTTTGACTAATTAGCTATTATATTATAGTATAAAATCAGCCGGATGTGAATACTCGGCAATTACCCGCAGATTTTTGAAATATGCTGGAAAAATTATTCAATTCCACAACCAGAGCTAAACTGCTTAAGCTTTTCGCGCATAATCCGAACAGTATTTTTGGTTTTGACGGAATAACCAAAAAATTGAAGCTACAGGCGGCTTCAGCCAAAAAAGAACTCGAGAATTTAATTGCCCTTGGAATTATTGAAAGTTTTAACGAAGAAGCAGAAAGCGCGGATGCCGCAGGAAATCAGGCGGAAATAAGCGCCAAAAAGGGTTTCGGCAATAAAAAGGACAATATTAAAACGGAGAAAAAATATTACCGCACGAATAAGAATTTTATCCTTTTGAACGAGTTAAAAGCATTGATTATCAAATCCCAGCTATTATGCGAAAAGGACTTTGTCGAAAAAATCAAAAATCTCGGGCGCGTGAAGCTTCTGTTGCTTACCGGAATGTTCGTTAATTGCAACAATTCTTTGATCGATATCTACATTGTCGGCAGTATCAATAAGGGCAAATTTCAGGAACTGGTAGCTGAATTGGAAGAAGACCTGGGCAGGGAAGTAAATTATACGGTTATGAATTATAATGAGTTTAAATACCGCCGTGACATGACTGATGTATTCTTGTATAACGTTTTGGAAGGGAAAAAATTGATAATAATTGATGAGATTAATATTTTCGCTTAAATAAGCAAAAATATTAATAATTAAAGCCATTTGTTGAAAATGGCTTTTTTAATTAAGCTAAACGATTCAACAACTTGACTAAATATCTGTATTATGCTATTATTATATGTTTATGTGAAACATTAACTTTTTGCCAGATATCATTTTTTGAAATAATAATTTGTTATGACTTTTGATTTTATCAGATCAAAATTTCAGACCATATTCGTTGTAATCCTGATATTCTTGTCGGTGTCTTTGATTTTAACTTTTATCCAGCCGCTGAAATTCGAAACAACTTCCAAGATGCTGATAATCCAGAATTTCTCCCAGGAAACCGATCCTTATGCTGCCTCAAGGTCTAACCAATACCTTTCTTCGGTATTGTCGGAGGTAGTCAGCTCCAATTCGTTCTATCAGGAAGTTTTGAATTCGGGCTACGAAATCGACAAAAGCTACTTTAAGCAAACAGGATTTCTGGCGTCCGATGAGCTCAAGGCCTGGCAGAAAACCGCCAGTGCAAAGCCGATCGGTGATACCGGAGTGATCGAAGTAAGCGCTTATCACACGAACAGGGGACAGGCCGAACAGATTTCCAAGGCGATCAATTTCGTGATGAAAACGAAAAACCAGAATTATCATGGATCAGGCGACAGGGTCACGATCAAGGTGATCGACGATCCGAACACTTCCAATTATCCGGTAAAGCCGAATATCGCCCTGAACGCGGTGCTGGCGGTTGCTTTCGGATCGGTGTTCTCGCTGGCATTCATTTATTTGTTTCCCGGACAGGATTATAATGTGAAATTGATCCCCGGCAGAAAAAAATATACCTACCAGGCAGCCTGGCAAAATCAGCAGTATTATCAGGAAAACCAAAATTATTATGCCAGACCGGAAAATAAAGCCGATCAAAAAGGATATAATGAACAGCCCAAGACTTATTATATCCATCACATGCCCAAGCAATATCTTGAAACCGCAAACAATCAGCCCGGCAACGCGCAGGGAGAATATGAAACCGTGATGCAAAAACCAAATAGGTATTACGATGAAATAAACGATGCCCGCCAAAAGGCTGACAGCGAACATACCCGTATATTCGAAGAGCTGGCCAGGGCCAGGGCGCGTGAAGCAGAAATGGGAATCGGACAGCAGAAAATCAGAGGCGACATTAAAAATATACTCGGATAACGGATCGTCCGAAAAATTATTTATTTTAATTCCAGGCCGAAATAAGCTTGGAAAAGTAAT
>Ga0105093_10000626_pt1 | contig 13497 bp, 15 predicted proteins | sample PPLLak3March2015_2_FD_79111 | JGI IMG/M metagenome (GOLD analysis project Ga0105093, IMG submission 79111) | Freshwater sediment microbial communities from Prairie Pothole Lake near Jamestown, North Dakota, USA - PPLs Lake P8 Core (3) Depth... | ecosystem: Environmental > Aquatic > Freshwater >... | reverse complement strand
CTCGCCGATGGCGACCAGCTCCGATCGGTTGCGGCGGATGAAGTGCTGCAGCATTTCGGCCTGAACGGATTCCAACAGGGTGGGATCAAGGCCGGCGGCCGGCCGGATCATCGGATGCCGCCGGGAGAGCTCCAGGTTGCGGTCGGCGTCCGCGACCGTTTCGCCGACGGCGATGACCGCCGCAACCCCCGCCGTGCGGGCCCGGGACAGGACCGCCTCGAGGTCATGATCGAACTCCGGCGCGCACAGGTGGGCGTGGGTGTCGATGAGAAGCGGTCTGATTGAATCCATTCGAAAAATCACCCCTCTCCGGCCCCTTCCGCAAGGGGAGGGGTGCAATCAGGGGAAGGGCGGCCGGGTGGAGATGATCAGGTCGGGGAAAACGGAAACACGTCCGTGGCCACTTCCGCGTGCGGCTTGCGGCTGTTGGGAGTCTCCATCGCGCGCAGGTCGTCGGGCAGCGTGCCGGCGTCGCCCAGCCGGCCGACGGCGACGGCCGCCATGACGTGGAACTGCTCCCTGGAAACGCCCAGCGTTTCGTAAGCCCTGTCGAGGTTGAAGCCCGCCATGGCGTGCGCATACAGCCCCAGCTTGCGGGCCTGCAGCGCGAGCGCCATCCAGGCGGCGCCGGCATCGAAGGGGGCATGGCGGTTTTCCTTGCCGGTATTTTGAAAGTTGCGCCGGGCCAGCACAAACATCACCAGCGGCGCCTGGCCGGCCCAGAGCTGGTTCTTGGCGACCAGGCAGGCCACCAGCTTCCGCCGCTGCTCCGCAGCGGTGGCATACACGAAACGCCAGGGCTGCTCGTTGAAACAGGACGGCGCCCAGCGCGCAGCCTCGAAAAGCGTGTGGATCTCGCCCTCGGTCAGAGGGTCGCTCCGATAGGCCCGCGGCGACCACCGGTCGACGAACATGCTGTCGATGTCCCAGTCGGGCGTGCGGGCGTTCGGCGGTTTGGCGTTCATGCCTTTTCCTTCGCTTTTCTCTTCTTGGGCCGGACCTTGCCGTGCGTGCCGCGCCAGATTTTTCCCTTTTTCGACCGTTGATCGCCTTTGCCCATGCGTTGTTCCTCCTTGGCTGGTGTGCGGTTGGATATGCGTGGGGTCTATATCACAGCCGCCGGATGAGTTTCAATAGGCCGCGGGCCGAATCGGGGATGCCTCAGCGGTGCGGCTGCGCATAGATCGACTCGATGATTCGCTCCAGCGGCATTTCCGTGATCGTGATGTCGCGGATGGAAAAGCGGCTGCAGATGAGCGCGGCGGCTCGAGCGGCGGCGGGGGCCTCGACTTCCAGGACGGCTTCGTGGGCATCGGTCCGCAGGAGGCTGCCCAGCTGCGCGAGCGCGTCGCGCGTCCAGGGCCCGTCGAACAGGACCCTGATCTGCTTCCGGGGCAGGAAGCGTTCGTAAAGCGAGGCCAGATCGCCGTTGAAGACGATTCTGCCCCCGTGGATGATGACCAGCCGGTCGCAGACCTCGCCGATCTCGGCCATGTTGTGGGAGGTGAGGATAATGCCGTGCAGACCGTCCCGGGCCTTGGCGCGAATGAATTCCCTGAGCTTCCTGGCATTCAGCACGTCGAGCGCGTTGGTGGGTTCATCCAGAAATATCACCCGCGGGTCGTGCAGCAGGGCCGCGACCAGCTCGCAGCGCTTGCGCTGGCCGGCGGAAAGCTTGCGCTGCGGGACGGTGAGAATATCGCCGATGTCCGCCATTTCCACCAGTCGTTTTTTAGCGGCGGCGTAGCGCTCGTCCGGGATTTCGTAGACCACCCGGCAGAAGTGAAAGTACTCCTCGGCCGGCAGGTCCCAGAAGAGGCGATTGCGCTGGCCGGCGACAAAGGCGATTTTTTTGAGGAACTCCTTCTCGCGGCGGTGGGGGACATGCCCCAGGACGTCGATCGTGCCGGCGGTCGGGCAAAGGATGCCCGACAGCATTTTCAAGGTCGTGGTCTTGCCCGCACCGTTGGGCCCGATGAAGCCGACCCGCTCTCCGGCGTGGAGCTGGAAATCGATTCCCTGCACCGCCGGAACGAATTTTTTCCGGCCGCGGACCAGCGCCCTGAACGCCCCGGAAAGCCCCGGCTCCTTTTCGTGAAACCAGTAGGTCTTGGAGAGGCTCCGGGCCGAGACCGCCACGGGCGCCGGGGAAGGGGTGGATGGAGAGGGCATGGCAACCGGCCTCGCTCAGCTGCTGGTGGACGAATAGTTGTTCAAGCCCGTCTTCCAGAACCGGACGGCGATGCCCGCGAGCAGGCTGCTGCACGTTACGGCGTAGAGCAGAAAGCCGGGTGAAAGAGAGCCCAGCAGGGCCTGGGACGGCAATTGGGAGATCAGCGCCAGAGGCAAGACATAAATGAAGAAGAATTTCCAGAAGCCCTCGAAGATGTCAAGCGGATAGCGGCCGACCTGGGTCAGGTCGTCAAAGACCCGCGCCAGCCCGGCGGAGCGGGTGGTCCAGAAGGAGATGGTGGCAATGATCAGGACGACCGCGAAGAGGAAAACCACCGCGTTCACGATGAGCAGGCAATACAGCAGCGCCTGCAGCCAGGTGAACGCGAAGCCGAGCCGGTGCAGGGCATAGACCAGAAGTCCGAGGCACGGAATGAAGCTGATGAAGTCCATCAGGTCGATGTTTTCCAGGGACGCCATGAACAGCGGATCGACCGGCAGGCCCAGGCGGCTGTCCAGGTTCCCGCTCTGAATCAGCTCCGGCAGGCGGTAGGACAGATTTCGCTGGAAGGTGATGCTGATCAGATAGTCCACGAGGTGAAACGTGGCGAACAGCAGCAGCACCTGATCGAAGGTCCACCGGCCGAGGCGGTCGATCCTGAGAAAGACGGCCTGGAAGAAGAACAGCAGCAGCACCATGCGGATGACCTTGCCGCACACCATGAGGAAAAAGTGCGGCCGGTAGGCCATCTGGCGCATGAGGCTCGCCCGGCACAACAGCCAGAAAAGCCGCGCGTAGCGTTTCATCCGATCAATCTCCCATCGCGGTGTAGCGCCGGAGCCCGCGCGTCCACAGGACGGCGTTCAGCCCGGCCAGCCCGGCCATCCAGGCGCCGGCGCCGATCAGCTCCCCGATGATTGCGGAGGATTCGATTTTGCCCAAGTAAATCCGCATCGGGAAATAGACCAGGTAGGGGAAGGGCAGCCATGCGAAAATCCTCTGCAGCAGGTCCGGGAAGAAGGAAAGGGGGATGATGGCGCCGCCGGCCACTTCCATGACGACCCGCAGGGTGAAGCGGAACCCGTAGGTGTTTTCCACCCAGAAGGCCAGCAGATTGAGACTTGCAAACGTCAGGAACTGAAGCAGAACGGCGGCCGCCAGCGCCGTGCCGAACAGGGCCAAGCGCAAGGGCTCGCCGACAAAGACCAGCCTTTCGTTCAGGCAAAGGCAGACGACGGCGTAGCCCGCGAGCCCGATGGCGCCGAGAAAGGCCTTGGCGGCCAGGTCGCGCAGCAGCCAGACCCAATACGGGTTGATGGGCTGGATCAGCAGGCCCGAGAGCGACCCCGTCTGGATGGCCTGGCTGATCTCGGGGTTTTCGGCCGTCCTCAGGAGAAAGCTGTTGATGAGGCCCCCGCCCAGGAGATACGTGACCATCTCGGCGAGCGAGTAGCCGCCCAGCTCGGTCCGGCCCGAAGAGCGGTACACGGCGAGCCAGAGGAAGATGACGATCAGGATGGAGAGGATGCCTCCGGAAACCTCGAGAATGAAGTTCACCCGGTAGGCGGACCGTTCCATTAACGCCAGGCGAAAGATCAGAAGGGCTTTGCGCATGAGTTCGTCAAGGCATCGGCGCCGACCGCTGACATGCCGCCTGCAGCACCCGATCCAGCAGGCCCTCGATTACGGCCTCCGCCTGCGCGAGCGCCGCCGGCCGGTCGAAGGCCGAGGCCAATTCGTGCAAAATCGGATCCAGACGGGACGGGGCCACTTCCAGCCGCGCATAGTCGATCTTCGGCTTCGGGTTCAGGCCGTCGTCGAAGAAATAATTGCCCGGCCCCTTGGCGCACGGCGCACGGAAGGGCCAGTTCAGCTTGAGCGTCAGGATCTCGTGGATGGATTGCGGCAGCCCCGGGTGGGCCGATAGGTCGACGGCCCGGAGGGGGCGGCCCAGGCGCTTCTCGATTTCGCCGAAGAAGGCGGCCAGCATCCGGTCCTCGGTGATCACCAGGCCGTAGAGGTACCAGTCCGTGCAGACGGCCTTGATGATTTCCTTGGGGCCTGCCCCGAGATTGCGGTAGGAGGGGCAGAAGTAGTCGCGGCAGGCCAGCCCGCCGTAAAAGCTGAGCCCGCGGTAGTCGATGCCGCCGTTGCCGGCGGCCAGGGGATGGAGGAGGCACCCGACCCGGCTGCCGTCGGCGCCGATGAAGCCGAGGAACGGGCAGGCATAGAAATCGAGGTACGGCCGCTCGCCGCGGCTGCAGCGTTCCCAGCGCAGGCGGAAGGCGTCGATGGCGTCCACCTCGCGGGCGACTCCGGCAAACTGCTCGGTGCGCTCGTGCAGGAGCGCCTGCAGCCTGCCGCGGGAGGCATCGGCGCAGTTGTAAAGCCCGCAGCAGGCCCCGCACGACACGCTGTCGCCCGCCTGGCATAGATAGACGCCGCCCGGAATCGCCGCCGGCGATTCCTGAGGCTCAGACCTTGGGGGTTGCAAGCCCTCCACGGTTTCAATTTTTCCAGTCTCGCCCCTCATTCTTCTTCTCCACCTTCCGCCTTCCGACTTCTCCCTTCCCTTCTTTTCCATTCATACAGCGCCACCGCCATCGCCGCGGCGGCGTTCAGGGACTCCACTTCCGGCCGGATGGGGATGCGCACGGCGCTCCGGCGCCAGGCCTCCGGCAGCCCCGGGCCCTCCAGACCGATCAAAAGGCCGAACGCTCTTGGGAAAACAGCCTCCCGGATGTCGCTCCCGTCAGCCGACAGCGCGACGATCGGTAATTCCGGCGGGATGGCTGTTAGGGCAGGCCCTTGGCGCAGTGGCAGGCTCAACGCGGTGCCGCCGGAGGCGCGCAGGGCCTTGGGATGGAAGGGGTTGGCGCTTTCGGCCAGCAGGATCGCCTGGGCCGCGCCGAAGGCTGCCGCGGATCGAATGGCGGCCCCCACGTTTTCGGGGTCCTGGAAGGGGATGATCACGCTGACGCCGTCCGGAAAGCCCTCCGACGGCGCCCAGGGCTGCAACTCGGGTACGCCGATGAGCAGCAGGGGCGCGTGGGTGCCGAAGACGTCCAGCTCGCGCAGGAGTTCGGGGGGCAGCTGCACCCAAGGCAGCTGCGCGGCTGAGTCGGGGGGCGGCTGGTCATGCCGGCTCACCCAGCCGCGGCAGACATCGGGATGCGCCGCCAGGATTTCGTCGACCAGCTTCCGGCCGGATACCAGCGCCTGGCCCGTTTTGCGGACCCCGCGGCCGGTCAGGGTTCTCTTCAGGTCCTTGAAGACGGGGTTCTGGCCGCTGGCGATGGTGCGCACCGGGCGCCCCTGCATGGCCCGGGCGCGGCGGCTGTAAAGCGGCTCATCCAACCGGCGGTAAACGACCAGCCGACGGGCGTGGCGCGTGCCGGGGATGCCGTACGGCCGGTCCGACACCAGTGAGTAGGCTTCGGCAAAGCGGGCATTTGCCTCTGAGATTTCTTCAGCGCAGTGCGGGCCTTTCATGAAAATCACCAGCCCATCCCTGGCGAGGCAGCCGGCCACGCGCGCCAGGGTTGCTCCGATGGTCTCCACGGCCCGGGTGATCACCCCGGCTACGGGCTCCTCGAACCGCGCCGTGATCCGGCTCCCGACCGCACGGATGCCTTCCAGCCCCAGCCGATCCAGCGCCCGGTCCAGAAATGCAACGCGGTTGCCGCGGCTTTCGGCGAGGATCACCTCCAGCCGCGGCCGGTAGATCTTGAGCGGGATTCCCGGCATGCCGGGGCCCGTTCCAAGGTCGAGCAGCGGCGATGGCAACTCCATGAAGTCGGCCGGGAGCATCGAATCCGCGTAAAGCTTGAGGACCATGTTGTCGAAATTGCGGACGCGGGTGAGGTTCAAGTCGGCATTGCCTTCGCGCAGCAGGGTGTGGTAGGCCCAGAGCTGTCGGAGTTGAGCCGGGGACAGGCGAATGCCGCAGGCTTGCAGCACCGCATCCATCCGCTCCGCGTTCGGAGCAGAGCGGCTTGACGACGAAGGAGAAGGCTTCTCGATGATCATTCAAACAACCGGGTGCTGCGATGGTTTCGTTTCTGCATGATCGCTGGCCGGTGTTTTATGAGGACAACCATCTGCTGGCGCTCTACAAACCGGCGGGGCTGCTGGTCCAGGGCGACGAGACCGGCGCAGCGAACCTCCTGGACCTCGCCAAGGGATGGAGCCGGCAGCGCCACGGCAAGCCGGGCCGCGTGTTCCTCGGACTGGTTCAGCGCCTCGACCGCCCGGTCGCCGGCGTCATGCTGTTCGCGCGCACGTCGAAAGCGGCGGCGCGGTTGAGCGCCCAGATCCGCCGCCGCGAAACCCGCAAGGTCTACATGGCGGTGGTCGAGGGACGGCCGCCGTCGGCCGCCGGCGAGCTGGTGGATTTCATCGAGCGCAGCGGCCGGACCCGCAGCGTCGCCCCGCGACCGACCCCGTCCAGCCGCGAGGCCCGGCTGGCCTACCGGGTGCTGGACACCGCCTTGGGCCGCAGCCTGCTCGAGATAGAGCTCGAAACCGGCCGCAAGCATCAGATCCGCCTGCAGCTGGCGCACGCCGGCTGCCCGATCGCGGGCGACGTGCGCTACGGCGCCGCGGCGCCCCTGGCCGCGCGCCAGATCGCCCTGCTCGCCCGGGAGCTCGCGGTGGAGCACCCCACCCGGCGCGAGACCCTGTCCTTCACCTGCCCGCTGCCGGCCGGCTGGCCTTGGCCGGGCGCGGACATCCCCATCGATGCGCCGTTGTGGAACTGGGAGGATTATGCCCCGCTTTGCGGGGCCGTTTCAAGTTTCAAGTGTTAAGTTTTAAGTCAAAAACAATGGAGGTTCGCATGCCTCTTTTGGCCCGCCATGAGAAATTCTTAACCCTTAAAACGTAACACTTAAAACTGTCTTCTATCTCGTCAACTGCCGGTACTTGATCCGGTGCGGCTGATCGGCTTGGGCGCCCAGGCGCTGGCGGCGGTCGGCCTCGTAATCCGAATAGTTGCCCTCGAACCAGACCGCCCGGCTGTCGCCCTCGAAGGCGAGGATGTGGGTGGCGATGCGGTCCAGGAACCAGCGGTCGTGGCTGATGACGACGGCGCAGCCGGCGAAGTCCTCCAGAGCTTCCTCGAGCGCCCGCAGGGTGTTCACGTCCAGATCGTTGGTCGGCTCGTCGAGCAGCAGGACGTTGGCCCCCGACTTCAGCATCCGCGCCAGATGCACGCGGTTGCGCTCGCCGCCCGAGAGCATGCCCACCTTCTTCTGCTGGTCGGACCCCGAGAAGTTGAAGCGCGCCGCGTAGGCGCGCGACTTCACCTGCATCTTGCCCAGCTCGATCACATCCTCGCCGTCCGCGATCACCTCCCAGACGGCCTTGTCCGGATTTAGGCTGTCGCGGCTCTGGTCCACATAGGCAAGGCGCACGGTGTCGCCGACGCGGATCGCGCCGGCGTCCGGCTGCTCCTGGCCGGTGATCATCCGGAAGAGCGTGGTCTTGCCGGCGCCGTTCGGCCCGATCACCCCCACGATGCCGCCGGGCGGCAGCGCGAACGTCACCTGGTCCATCAGCAGGCGGTCGCCGAAGGCCTTGGCGACGCCCAGGGCCTCCACCACAAGGTTGCCGAGGCGCGGGCCGGGGGGGATGTAGATTTCCAGGTCCTCCTGGCGCTTGACGCTGTCCTGGGAGAGCAGTTTTTCATAGGCCGTGATGCGCGCCTTGGACTTGGTCTGGCGCGCCTTGGGGCTCATGCGGATCCACTCGAGCTCGCGCTCGAGGGTCTTCTGGCGCTTGCCCTCGGTCTTTTCCTCCTGCTGCAGCCGGGTGCGCTTCTGCTCGAGCCAGGAGGAGTAGTTGCCCTTCCAGGGGATGCCGCGTCCGCGGTCGAGCTCCAGGATCCAGCCGGCGACGTTGTCCAGGAAATAGCGGTCGTGGGTCACGGCGATGACCGTTCCGGGATATTCCTGGAGATGACGCTCCAGCCAGGCGACGGTTTCGGCGTCCAGGTGGTTGGTGGGTTCGTCCAGGAGCAGGATGTCCGGCTTGCGCAGCAGCAGCCGGCAGAGGGCCACGCGCCGCCGCTCACCGCCGGAGACGATCCTGACCGGCGTGTCCCCGGGCGGGCAGCGCAGGGCCTCCATGGCCATTTCGAGGCGCGAGTCGAGATCCCAGGCGTCCAGGGCATCCAGCTTTTCCTGGACGGCGCTCTGGCGCGCGAGGGTCTTGTCCATCTCTTCATCGGACATGGGCTCGGCCAGCTTCTCGTTGATGCGGTTGAACTCCGCAACGAGGTCGACCGTCTCCTGGACGGCTTCCTCGACCACAGCGCGCACGGTCTTGGTGTCGTCCAGTCGCGGCTCCTGCTCCAGGAGGCCCACGGTCAGCCCGGGAGAGATGACGGTCTGGCCGACGAATTCCTTGTCCACGCCGGCCAGGATGCGCAGCAGGGAGCTCTTGCCGGACCCGTTCAAACCCAGCACGCCGATCTTGGCGCCGTAAAAGTACGAAAGCGATATGTCCTGCAGCACCGGCCGCTTGTCGTAGAACTTGCTGACTCCGATCATCGAATAGATGATCTTGTTGCCGGGGTCACCCATGGCGTTATACGTTCCTCCATAAAAAAGGGCCGCTGGCATGCGGCCCCGTGCAGCTCAATCGCGGTGCGGGTCAACCGGGGAACTCGATCTCGACTTCCTCCTGCCCGCCCTTGGCCTGGACCTTGACCTTCAACTCGAGGCTGTCGTTGCGCATCCCCAGGGCCAGAACGGTCTTGCCCTTCTCGCCCTCGATGTGGGTGATCTCGCGGACGGCGGCCATGATCTGCTGCCCCACCTCTGCGCCGGGCGAGGGCAGCTCGGTCTCGCGGTATTTGGCGAATACCTTGAACTGGCCCTTGGAGTCCCGCTTGATGGTGATCTCGTCCGCGTTGTGGTTCACCCCGTGCAGGGCCGCCAGCGCCAGCCACTTGAGTGCGGCCTCCTCCTTGTCCTTGTCCTGCCCGAGGGTGGACATCTCCTTGAGAGGGTCCGTGGTGGCGTAGCAGTCGCAGAGTTCCTGAACCTTCAGATGCAAATTACGCTTCTCCTTCATGCACACACCTCCTTTTGGCGGTCATCGGGTGGGTTTCCCGTCGAAATTTTAGTCACTGTTTGGCACAATGCAAGCACAAGGTCAATTCGCGATTTCGATCGGCTCCACATCGAAAATCAAGAGGCTGTTCGGGCCGATGACGCTGCCGGCACCGCGGGGTCCGTAGGCCAGCTTGGACGGCACCCAGAGCCGGTACTTGCCGCCGAACTTCATGAGCTGGAGGCCTTCCGTCCATCCGGGGATGACGCCCGCGACGTCGAACACCGCCGGCTGGTTGCGGGCGTAGGAGCTGTCGAACTCCGTGCCGTCGATCAGGGTGCCGCGGTAATGGACCTTCACCTTGTCGGTCTGCTTGATGGCGGCGCCCGTGCCCTCCTTGAGCACCTGGTACTGAAGTCCGCTGGCGGTGGTGGCCACGCCCTTCTCGGCTTTGTTCTTGGCCAGGAAGGATTCCTCGGCCTTCGCATTCTGGTCCGCCGCGGCCGCCAGCTTCTTGGTCTGCTCCGCCTGCATCTGGGCGGAGAACTCGGCCTTGACCTGCTCCTCCTCCTCGGGCGGGAGCGGCGACTTGCGGTTGTTGAGGATGTCCTGGACGCCGCGCATGAACAGGTTGACATCGATTTTAGACGGGGACTCGTTCAGCCCCTGGCCGACCTCCCTTCCGAGGACATAGCTCAGCTTGTCCTGGAAGGTCTTCAGCTCCGGCGGCGCGGTTGCGGCCTTGTCCGCCGACCAGGCCGCTAACGGAAGAAAGGCGATAACCCCTGTCACCAACCTACAAAGATAGTTCATCCGATACTCCTTCCTTTGCATGCAGCGCACCCCGGGATGGATGGGCGGCTCATGTTCCAAGGTTCAATTCGAACTTCTGCTCACGAATGCGCTGCCCCCATTGGGTCGCTTCGTGTTCTGCGCACCACCTGAATCCGCAACGCTCGTAAACGCGGCGGGCGGTCGTCAACCCCTCGAACGTCCAAAGGAAAATCCGCGGATAGCCCCGTTGGCGGCAGAATCCGACCGCGGCCTGCGCCAGGCGGACTCCGATCCCGGCACCCTGGAACTCGGGAAGCACGATCAACCAGCGCAGGCGGGCGCCGGCCGTCCAGGCGTCGCGGCCGTCGATGGCAATGAATCCCGCCATGCGGTCGTCACGGAGCGCCGACCAAAGCGCGTCGCGGTCCGGGTCGAAGGCTGCGACAAAAGCGGCCAGCTCGGTCGCCACCTGGATCTCGAAGCTGGCGTCGAATCCCCAATGCCGGTGGTAATAAACGGCGTGCGCTTCGGTCACCCGGCCGATGATCCCGGGGGTATAGCCTTGCCGCAGCGCGGGCGGCATGGCGCCGATCGGTGGCTTGGCTGCAGAAGACATGTTCGACTGCCGGAGTAATAACACACTTCGCCCGCGACGCAAAGCACTGGGCCTTGAGCGGCAGGTGCTCCTCAGAAGGCCGTCCGGCCAGGCGACGTCTCTTTGGATTTCGGCTGGTTCAGGGTCTGCTCGAATTCGACCCAGCGGTTCAGGTTCTCCGTGAAGTAGATGGAGACCTCATGGCCGATGCCGCCGAAGGCATCCGGCACGAGCGACGCCATGAGCACGTCCTGGTGCCGGCGCCAGATCAGGGACTGGCCGTTCTCCCGGTCCCATGCGGCGACCTGCGGCGGCCCGTGCTTTTCACGCAGCGCCGCGATCAGCCCGGTCTCGTCGGCCTTGAAGCGGATGCGGAAGACCAGAGGGGCCCGGTAGTGACCGTCGAAGACCAGCTCGACATGGTCGAACGGGGCGTTCCTCTGGCGCGCGTAGCGGTACATGAGCTTGACGATGTCGTGGTCGACGCGCTCGCCCGGCGGGTGGTTCAGGCGCAGATTGAGCGCTTCCAGCTCGGGCAGATGGGCCGCGAGAAAGCCCTTGTAGTTGCTTTCCAGGTCGATGATGCTGCGCCGTTCGACGGCATCGTTGCCGAGCTTCTGCTGCAGGTCCCTGCGCAGCGAATCCGTGAAACGCGAATTGCGCCCGACGTCGAAAAACGTGAAGCTCTCCGGCCCGGACGGCGCCGGCGTCTCGGGGGCCTCTCCGCCGCCGCACGCCGCGAGCAGCAGGAACAGCGCAACGAGCGCGGCCGGCACGCAGCGTTTCGCGGGCAGGAGCCTGGAGGGTGGGGTGGTCTTATCCATGAGTGCGGCGGTCATTGCGCGGCGATTCATCGGCTGCGCACCATGAGTTTTTCCGGCGACGGCCCGATGTCGTCCAGGCTGAAGGGGAAGGCGCCGCTGCGCCGGTCGGTGAAGTACCTCTGCAAGGTGGCCGTGATGACGCGGAAGGCGACCTGCTCCCAGGGGATCTCCGCCTCCGTGAACAGCTTCACCTCCAGGCTTTCCTTGCCCGGCCCCTCGCCCGCGTGGACCACCCGTCCCCGGAACATGAGATAAATCTGGTTGATGTGACAGATGTTGTACAGCAGGTACGGCGCCAGGCCCTCGACGCGGGCGCCAGTTTCCTCGCGGGTCTCGCGCTCGGCGCAGGCGGTCACGGTTTCGCCGTTTTCCAGATAGCCCGCCGGCAGGGTCCACTTGCCGTAGCAGGGCTGGATGGCCCGGCGGCAGAGCAGGACCCGGTCCTGGGCCTCGGGGATGCAGCCGGCCACCACCCGCGGGTTCTGGTAATGGATCGCGCCGCAGGCCGGGCAGAGGAACCGGCCGCGGTCGTCCCCGGTCGGGACGGCGAATTGCAGGGGATTGCCGCAGTTGCTGCAGAACTTCATTTCACACCCATCAACAGGAAATCCGCATCCTGGGAGTCCACGGTCTGCGGGTCGATGCTGCCGGGGACCTCGGGCAGGAACACCGCGACCGCGACCGGCGACCGCAGGCGGATCTGGCGCGGCACCGCGCCCTTCCGGGCGTGGCCGACCCCGGTGAGGACCACCATGACGGTGTCCGGGCGGGACCGGAGGTAATCGAGGGTATGCGCGGCCATGGCGTTGTCCCAGACCATCTGGGCTTCGCAGAAGAAGACGAAATTCATTTGGCCGTGGCCGTGGCCGCCGTAGGCCTCCCGGACAAAGCGCATGTACTCCTCGTCGATCTGGCAGGTCACGTCCGAAAGCTGGCCGCGCTGCTCGTCGGAGAGGGACTGAAACCCGCTGCGCGCCACCTGGCGGGTGATTTCGCGCGGGACGTTGAGGCCGATCATGGGGATCTTCTCGGAGCGGGCGTACTCGAAGATGGGCTGATAGGCCGCCCATGAATAGCCCCAGTTTTCCTGGAAGACCTTTTCGAACGCCTGCCTGTCCAGGTCGCCGGACACCCAGCGGTCGAGGGCGTCCTGGCTGTTGCGGCGGAACATCTCGAGGCCGACCGCCACCCTGGCGCCGGCCTGGTGCAGCGCCTGGATGACGCGCAGCTGGGCGCGGTGGTGGCCCTCGTCGGTGTGCTGTTCGCCGACGACCACGATCCGGCTCTTGAGCAGTTCGGGGACGAGATCGGCAAGGGTCGTGGACTGCGACCGGCGCAGGTCGTAGACCGGCTGCGTCTCGCCGGCGGCCGTCGGGCCGATGCCGGCCGTCAAAACAGCCGTCAGCGCAAACAAAAATAGCTTCAGCATCAGTTTCACTCCCAGCGGTGGATGGCCGGCGAATGCGTCACCTGCCACGTGCCCTTGTCCAGGTTCCGGCCGTCCTTGAACGTGAGATAACTGTAGCGGCCGTAATGCGTGATCTTGCCGGCGGCGGTTTCCGCGGCCGCGGGCGGTCCCGGAAGGAAAACCGCCATGACCCGCTGAGCGTCGATCGGGTGCTTCAGAACGCCGAAAAACGTGTCGGCGTCTCCGGGAGACATGGTCCCTTCCAGGGAGAAGCCGCCGTCGCTCAAGCGCAGGCCGGCCGGCGCCGTGCGCAGAAGGCTGCGGTCGCGCGGAAGGCCGACGAAAATCAGGTCGCGGTCTTCGAGGCGGGCGGAGCCGGTCTCGGCCTCGGCGACGACCTTGGGGCTGCGGATCCCCAGCGCCCGGGCGATCACGTCCGCCAGCCGGCGGCCGTTGCCGGACGCCTGCGCGCTGACCACCAGCAGAACGGACGACGAGCTTTTCAGCGAATTAACCGTGGGCGGCATTTCGGCGGGATCCAGGCGGCGCAGGGTATGGCAGTCCGGATCGATCGAGACCTGTTTCGGCTCCGAAACCCCTCTGAATTCGAAACGGCTGGATGCATCGCTGAGGCGGACGGTTTTATCGCTGCGGCCCGCGCGAGCTT
>Ga0105093_10000622_pt1 | contig 13574 bp, 7 predicted proteins | sample PPLLak3March2015_2_FD_79111 | JGI IMG/M metagenome (GOLD analysis project Ga0105093, IMG submission 79111) | Freshwater sediment microbial communities from Prairie Pothole Lake near Jamestown, North Dakota, USA - PPLs Lake P8 Core (3) Depth... | ecosystem: Environmental > Aquatic > Freshwater >... | reverse complement strand
ACTGGTCAATTGCGCGAATTAGTTGGTTCACTAGAACAACGCGTAGCTGAAAGGACATTCGAACTTGAGACAAGCCTGGAAAAAAACCAGGAACGCACAACACAACTTGAAGCAATTGCAGATGTAGCCCGTTCTATCGCCTCATTGAAAGGTATGGATCAACTTCTTCCGGAAGTGACCCGGACAGTCAGTCAGCGATTTGGCTTCTATCATGTGGGCATTTTCTTGCTGGATGAAAGAAAAGAGTTTGCCGCTCTCCGGGCTGCCAACAGTGATGGTGGGCAAAGAATGTTGGCACGTAACCATAAACTGCGCGTTGGTCAGCAAGGGATTGTTGGATATTCTGTATATCACAAAGAAGCCCGTATCGCTCTGGATGTAGGAGACGATGCTGTTTTCTTTGACAATCCCGATCTGCCTTCAACTCGCTCAGAAATGGCATTACCTCTGATGGTTGGCAACGATGTAATTGGTGCTTTGGATGTTCAAAGCAACCAGCCTAATGCATTTTCAGAAGAGGATATTCAAGTTCTTACTACATTGGCAGACCAAGTAGCAATTGCCATCGAAAATGCCCGGTTGTTTGAACAATCGCAGAAAGCGCTACAGGAGCTCGAAATTACTTTCCAGCGCTATATTCGCAATCAGTGGCAACAATATTCAGAGATATCTGCTCCAAAAGGTTATCGTGCCCACGCAGCTGGAGTAGAACCGATCACACTAACTGCACGCGAGAAGAGTACCAAGATAAAAAAGGGCAACCTTCACAAGGTTCCAGTTACCCTGCGCGGTGTAACAATTGGCACACTAGATGTTGATCTTGGCAAACAAACTAACGAATTCACCCAGGAAGAAAAGGATATTATCAATGCGGCAGCAGAGCGTGTCGCGCTTGCCCTCGAAGGCGCTCGTCTGCTGGAAGAATCGCAGCGTCTGGCAGCAAAAGAACAAACCATTGGAGAAATCACGGCCAAAATCAGTTCATCGATCAATGTGCGTAATGTTTTGCAGACGGCCGTTGAAGAACTCGGTCGTGTATTGCAAGGTTCGGATGTGGAAATCCTATTGAAAGACAATCAAGCCGAGTGATATAGAAAGGCAACTGGCATGAGTATAACTAGCCCGGAATCATCCGAAGCGATAAGATTCGATTATCATCGTTGGCGTGAGCGTTTTCTACGTGGCATCCTTTACATAACATCAAGTATTGGTTTGGTCGCAGTTGTTATCTATATATTGACATCAAATAACCTGCTTTTCAATGTACTTGCTGGCAGCTTATATGTGATCTTCCTGCTTTTCACATTCTTGAAGATGCCATACACCCTACGTGCGGGTTTCTTCATCTTTGTCCTATTCACCGTCAGCCTATCCACACTATTGGACACGGGTATATCTGCCGGTGCAAGTATGTTCTTCCTGGGTTGGGTAGCAGTTACAACGTTGATCGTTTCGCCTGTAGCCGGCTGGATTGCTACTGGCATCAGCCTGGCAACAATAGCCATAACTGGCTGGTTATTTATAAATGGAACATTGTCTCCCTGGAGTCAGAATGTACCCATTAGCGATATGGGAACATGGCTCCAAATTGGAATCTATATTCTCTTATTATCTCTCATGATTGTAAGAGGCATTGGTTTGATACGGTCAGAATTCATAAAAGCCCAAGATACTGCTGATACGGTATTCCAGGCGTTACGCAACGAACAAGCGGGGCTCGCCAACCGCATTGCAGAGGCTACAGCAGAACTCAGCCAGCGCGGCCTCGAACTCGAGACAGCCAATATGGGCAATGCACGTCGGGCATCCCAATTCGAGGCTATTGCCCAAATAACCAACTCCATCGCCTCCTTGCAATCAATGGAAGATTTGTTACCCCAGATCGCGGAAGTCATAAATGCCCAATTAGGCTTCTACCATGTTGGTATCTTTCTGAATGATGCCAATAACCATTATGCTGTCTTAGTTGCAGCCAACAGCAAAGGCGGAAAGAAAATGCTATCTCGTCATCATCAATTGAAGATTGGCGAACAGGGCATTGTTGGTCATGCAATTTCAAATAGGCGGCCTAGAATTGCTCTTGACGTAGGGGTTGATGCAACCTTCTTCGATAATCCCGATCTGCCAGGTACGCGCTCAGAAATGGCCTTGCCTCTACAGATTGGCGATCAAACAATCGGTGCCCTGGATATACAAAGTACTGAACCGAAAGCTTTTGATCAGGAGGATGTTCGAGTTCTGTCACTTCTTGCGAATCAAGTCGGCCTGGCAATTCAAAATGCGCGACTATTCGAGCAAACCAAACGCTCATTGGCTGAAGCCGAAGCGGTCTATAGACAGGTTTTACGTGAAGGCTGGGGCCAGGTGTCAACGGAAGAAAAGATAGCCGGCTTTCGCTACACCGCACAAGGTGCGATCCCGATTGTAACTCAAGGTAAAATTTCACGGTCTCGAAAAGAAACAAAGCCACCCTCTCAGATTCAAATTCCCATCACTTTGCGCGGCGAAACAATTGGGACATTGGCAATCGACTCGCCAGACAAGAAGCAGATAAGCCCTGACAAGATGGATATCATTACCGCTGTTGTGGAGCGCGTTGCCTTAGCGGCCGAAAATGCCCGTCTCTTTGATGAAACATCACGCCGTGCGCACAGAGAACGGCTGGTATCTGAAATAACAACGAAAGTACGCAGCACCAATGATCCTCAGGTTATGTTGGAAACTGCGTTGCAGGAATTACAAAAAGTGCTTGGTACGAACAAAATTCAAATCCTGCCTTACAAATCACCCGATATCCGCAAGCCCTCTTCAAATAAGGGCGGATCTCGTCCATCCTGACTCGCCAGCTAACTATTCGATTGGATTGGTGTATATGGCTTTTACAATTGCAATCTCAAACGGAAAAGGTGGTGTTGCTAAAACAACCACAACATTGTCCCTGGGTGCTGCCCTTGTTGAATTTGGACAGCGGATTCTATTGATCGATTTTGATCCACAAGCGAACCTGACATTAGCCCTTGGTTTTGACCCATCGACAGTCGAACAAGTGATCGGCAATTCGTTGCTCGAAAATGAGCCTATTGAAAAAGCCATACATAAAACTGACATCGATAACCTGCACATTATCCCAACCAACCGCCACCTGGAAGAAGCCGAACTATTGCTCCCAGCAACACTCGGATATGTGAACCGCCTGCAAAATGCGATCATGAGGGCAGATCTCAAGGAATATGATTTGATCATCATCGACTGCCCTCCTTCGTTAGGAGCCATCACAATTAATGCATTGACAGCGGCCAAATTACTCATCATTCCTACCCAGGCAGAATATCTTTCTGCTTATGCCCTGAGAGATATGATGACGCTTGTCCGTAAGGTGCGCTCTGATTCCAACAGCGATCTTGCTTACCTAGTATTGATAACCATGTTTGATCGACGAAACCGGACACACAGGAACATCCAAGAGCAACTTGAAAATACGTTTGGAAAAGGTTTGCTAAAAACCGTCATTGAGGTAGATACCAAGCTTCGCGAGAGTCCCATTCTTGGCGTACCCATCACACTTTATAAACCGAGCAGCCGAGGCGCGTTGCAATATCGCCAACTGGCTGAGGAGTTATTGGAATATGTCGAAAAAACGGATTGAACAAAAGCTAGATCAGCTCTTCACGGATCTAAAAGAAGCCGAGAATGCAACCGATGCGCTGCCCGGACAAAAGCACCTGCAGCGTTCTGTGCGTTCTGTGGATGTTCCGCCTTCGACTTCTCCGGCAACGCGCAAACGACCGATCCGCTCTGCTGGAACGACCGGCACGCTCCCCGATACCGAAACTTTGACAGAAATCACGAGTCTCGAATCAACAACCACCCTAGCTCTCCCAATCCAGGTGGATTCAGAAAACTGGGGAATTCTGGAGATCTCAAACCCCACACTGGAGCGAGGCTGGTCCAATGAAGAAAAAATCCTGGTCAAACAGGTTGTTGATCAACTCTCTCTGGCAATGGAGAATGCCCGCCTCTTTCAGCAAACCCGGTCCCGAGCAGAAGAACTCGCCGCCCTTAACGAGTTGGGCCGTGCACTGGCCTCAGAATTAAGCCTGAATCAGGTTCTCGATGAAGTTTACCGTGGTGTTTCCAGGTTAATTGACACCACAAACTTCTATATAGGCTTATATGATAGCGCCAAACAAGAAGTAAGTTTCGTTTTGAACGCCACTGAATCGGAAATCGATAAGGAAATCGTAGTGCTGCCGGCGAATCAAGGAATAACCGGTTATATCATCCAAACACGCGAAGTAGTTCTGATAAAGGAAGGAGTTTCGACCTGGCTTGAAGAGCATGGCATGCCTCATGTAGGCGAACCGGCACAGTCATGGCTTGGGGTTCCAATTATCTTGGGTGAACAAGTTTTGGGGGTTATGGCAGTTCAAAATTATAGAAGCTCAAATTCCTACGACGAACACGATCGCGATATCTTTATCGCAATTTCAAACCAAGCTGCAATTTCCATACAGAACGCCCAATTATTCCAAACAGCCCAAGAACGGGCTGAAGAAATGGCTTCCATTAACCGTGTTATTGCGACTGTTTCTGGCTTCCTGGATATCGAAACAAGCATGGAAATGGTGGCGGAAGAAGTAATGCGATTATTAGAAGCTCAATATGTCAGCATTGCCTTTACGAACAAAGATGCAGAAACCCTAGAGTGGATCGCCAGTGTTCCGCTCAAATCTGCCAACCCATCCCCGATCGGCATTGCAATCCCATTCAAGGACAACGGCGCTATGCAACAGATCGTAGAGCATCGAATGCCACTGGTAATTCGCGATGTGCCGAATACTTCACTATTGGGATCGATGTGCATGGAAATGATGGCGGATGAAACCCAAAGCGTTTATCTCGCCCCAATTCTGTTAGGTTTTGATGTGCTAGGAGTTTTCAGCCTGGAATTTGCAGATTCCGAACGCGTTCTTTCTGAACGTGAAACGAGATTATTGGAAACCATCAGCATCCAGACCGCAACCGCCATCCAGAAAGTTCGGCTGTTTGAAGAAACCAATAGAAACCGCGAACAATTAACAGAAGCTTTACGCATTGGCCGAATGGGGTACTTCGAATATGATATGCCAACGGGGATTATCACAATTACCAACGAGATGTTCGCACTGGTGGAAACCACTTCAGAGCAAGAAGGTGGTAACAGATTCCCTTTGCGCAGCATATTGCGAAAATTTGTCGTAAAGGATGATATCCGCTCAATCCTGACGAGCATACAGGAGCTGTTTGATAACCCCGAGAAAGGTAAATTGTCTCAAGAAGCCCGTTTTAGATCAAAGGGCGGGAAGATTATTTGGGTTGAAAATACATACACAATTGTTCGAGATGAACGAGGCGAGTACACAAAAATTGTTGGTTCATCTCAGGATATTACAGAGCGAAAACAAGCCGAAGAACAGTTGCTGAAATTCAAACTTGGCATCGAGAATACAGATAGCGCTGTTTTCATTACGGATATAAACGGCAACATACAATATATTAATGCAGGTTTTACAAAAATTTACGGTTACACAGCAGAAGAAGCCTTGGGGAAAACACCACGGATTATCAAGTCGGGTTTGATACCGACAGAGCAATACACATCTTTCTGGGGTGATCTGCTCAGTAAACATACAATCTCTGGTGAGATTATCAATAGAACCAGAGATGGCAGGATTATTCCTATTGCAGCCACAAATAGCCCAATCCTTGATGAACGTGGGGAAATAATCGGCTTCTTGGCGGTTCATTCGGATATTACAGAGCGTAAGCAGTTTGAGGAAACGCTCCAACGCCAAAACGAATATCTGTCAATTTCTGCTGAAATTGGCCGCCTGATCACATCTACTCTAGATAGAGATAAACTCTTCGGCCGCGCCGTGAGCTTGATCCGAGACCGTTTTAGCTTCTACCATGTTTCCATCTTCATCATCGAAGAAACGGGCTTCAAGGCCATCCTGGAATCTGCGACAGGCGATGCTGGTATCGAGATGAAACGGCGTAACCACTATCTGGCTGTTGGCTCACAATCTATCGTAGGAACAGTGACCCAAACTGGGGAATATCTGGTTAATAATAATACCGCCATTGATCCAATCCATAAAATAAATCCCCTACTGCCCGAAACTCGTGCAGAAGCAGCCATTCCGTTACGCGTTGGTGATCGTGTTATGGGAGCCATCGATATTCAATCAGAAAGGGAAAATGCTTTCAACGAAAATGATATTGCCATCCTTCAATCCCTGGCAGATCAAATAGCCATTGCCATTGATAACGCGCGTTCATATGAACTCGCTCAACAGGCTGTGCAGGAAATGCGAGAACTTGATCGCATCAAAAGTCAGTTCCTGGCAAATATGAGTCATGAACTTCGCACCCCGTTGAACTCCATTATTGGCTTCTCTCGTGTTATTTTGAAGGGCATTGATGGTCCCATCTCAGAGCTACAACAACAAGACTTGAATGCTATCTACAACTCCGGTCAACATCTGCTCCGCCTGATCAATGACATCCTCGACTTATCTAAAATTGAAGCTGGCAAAATGGAATTGGCGTTTGATGATGTCAACCTGGCCGAAACGATCACGAGTGTACTTCCCACAATATCTGGCCTGATCAAAGACAAACCCATCAAGCTCAAACACGCGATTGCAGAGGATCTACCCATTGTACGGGCTGATCCAATGCGCTTGCGTCAGGTTTTAATCAACCTGCTTTCCAATGCCGCAAAGTTCTCCGAGGAGGGTGAAATCTATGTAGAGGCAGGCATCAAGGCAAACTCCAACGGACAGGATGAAATATTGATTTCGGTAAGCGATACCGGTCCGGGCATCTCTTCAGAAGACCAGGCAAAACTCTTCCAGCCATTCTCGCAGGTAGACGCATCTCTGACCCGAAAGACGGGAGGAACCGGATTGGGTCTTTCCATCTCTCGGCACCTCGTTGAACTCCATGGCGGTAGAATAGGATTGCACAGCACTGAAGGCCAAGGTTCTACTTTCTACTTCACACTTCCAACCCCAAAGATCAAAGAATCCTCAATGGATTATAAGGAACTCAATGGCGCCAAAATCATCCTGGCGATTGATGATGATGTCCAAGTCATCAGCCTATACGAACGCTACCTGCAACCACAAGGCTACCAAGTGATTGCCCTGACCGACCCAACCCAGGCCAAGCAACGTGTCAAACAACTCAAACCCTTTGCTGTCACATTAGACATCATGATGCCTGGCAGGGATGGATGGCTGGTCTTAAACGACTTGAAGACTGACGCTGAAACGCGGGATATTCCGGTTATCATTTGCAGCATTCTAGAAGATGAGGAAAAGGGGTTCAGCCTTGGAGCAACCGATTACCTTGTAAAGCCCATCTTGGAGGAAGACCTCATCAATGCTCTCAATCGCTTGAACAACACTGGCGACATCCGCGATGTTCTTGTGATCGCCGATGACCCTGAGGATCTACAACTAATTGGCAAAATCCTCAATCAATCTACAAATTACAGGGTCATCCTGGCTGAAGGTGGACAACAAGGCTGGCAGTCACTATCGTCAAATCCTCCACATGCCGTGATTCTGGATCTATTCATGTCCGATATGGATGGATTTTCCATACTCGGCAGGTTACGTACGAATCCTATATTGAGGGATATCCCGGTTATTGTAATCAGCGGAACCGACTTGACCGCCGAGCAACAACAACAACTAACCAAATTTGGACAAAGCCTGCTAAAGAAAAGTGCTCTAAATGATACAGAATTGTTTTCGATGCTCGATAATGCCTTAAACCGTTTATCTCTTAAGAAAGGGGCCTGATCTCAATGACTTTCGAATTAATTTGTATTGATTGTGGTCACACCGCTCCATACTTCCCGACTTCGATTAACTGTCCACGCTGCAATAGTCAGTGGAGACAGGCGAAATATGATTATGAAGTTATTGCCAAATCATTACCACAACTCTTGCCTGGGCGCACGTTTGATCTATGGCGCTATCGCGAACTTCTCCCTATCCACAACCCCAACCCAGCCCTGTCGCTTGGGGAGGGGGGTACTCCCCTCATCCAGGCGACCAACCTTGGGATGATGCTCGGATGTCCAAATATCTTTATAAAGGATGAACGCCAAGGTCCAACATCATCCTTCAAGGATCGACAAGCCGCCGTGACGGTTGCCGCCCTAAAGGAAGCCGGTATTACAGAAATGGTGGCTGCCTCCACCGGTAATGTGGCAATTTCCTATTCAGCATATGCAGCTCGGGCAGGTATCAAATTATGGGCTTTTGTCACCAGTCTCGTTCCGGCAGTGAAAATGCGGGAGATTGCCCTGTATGGGAGTCAAGTTATCAAAGTGACCGGGTCGTACGATCAGGCAAAACAGGTAGCCGCAGAGTTTGCCCGTCAACGCGGACTGTATCAGGATATGGGCGCCCGCACCGTTACATCCATCGAGGCAATGAAAACCATTGCCTATGAGATTGTTGAACAACTCACTGCGATACTTGGTCCCGATCCAAACAATTCAACGAAAAGGACAAAGCCACTTTGGCGCACACCTAACTGGTACATTCAAGCAATCAGTGGCGGGATGGGACCGCTGGGGATCGCCAAAGGGTTCAGAGAATTGGTTGACATGGGCCTGATTGACAGGATACCCGGGATCGCTCCCATCCAGGCTTCTGGCTGTGCACCAATGGTGAACGCATGGAAAGATGGCCTCGATAATGCCATACCGGTTCCATCTCCACGCACACTGATTGAAACATTGGCCACTGGTGACCCTGGACGGGTATACCCTTTGCTAAAGAAATGGGTAACAGACACAAATGGAACCTTCGAAAGCGTAAGCGATGAAGAAGCTTTCCGCGCCATGCACGTGTTGGCTAAGATGGAAGGAATTTCAGCAGAACCTGCGGCAGCAGTTTCTTTTGCAGGTTTGTTCAAACTAATCCGGGCAGGGATAATAAAACCCACTGATGTTGTTGTAGTGAACTGTACGGGTCACACACTCCCGGCTGAGCCGTCTGTATTGGGCGATAATTGGGCTCGCGATGTTGTTTTGCCAACCAAACAGGCTGCCGATACCCCCCAGGATGGCCTCCTGGCAGCACTCAGCCATGTTGCTCCCGATCGTTTTCCAAATGTTGCGATTGTGGATGACAACCCGGAAGTCAGGAGAATGATCCGGCGCATCCTGCAATCTCAGGGCAACTTCACACTCTACGAAGCAGTCAACGGAAAAGAAGCACTGGAGTTGATTGGACGAGAACTACCGGACTTAATCATCCTTGACTTAATGATGCCTGAACTTGACGGGTTCTCAGTACTGGATGCGCTCAGATCCAAACCTGAAACCGCTTCCATTCCCGTCATTGTAGCAACAGCCAAGGAACTTACTTCGGAAGAAAAAAGTCGCTTAAAGGGACAGATCCAGGCACTCATGCAGAAAGGTGATTTCCTAAGTGACGAATTCCTTGAAGAGGTACGAGCTCTGGTTCGGTAACCCAAACGAGATGTGGAAGTGGAAAAGATGAGCTTAAAGGGCGGAAAAACCACAGGGATCAGTTCTGCATTAACATCCGCGCTGTTCCTTGGACTTGCACCCGTTATCGGCAAGCAAGCCATTGCATTGGGGTTTTCTCCATGGATTGTCGTTGCGCTACGAACATCAATGGCTGCTCTGCTTCTATTGCTTATTATGAGCTTATTCAAGCGAAAATACTTGTATATCTATCCTGCTGGATTGCTGGGCTGCGGGCTGGCTGGTTTTGTTAATGGCCTGGGATCATTGTTTTATTATCAGTCCCTGAAGTATTTGGACGCGAGTGTTGGTGGTTTGCTGTATTCACTATACCCTGTTTTCCTGGCTGGCTGGCTGATCTTGGATCGCCAACCTCCAACAAAATTAACCACTACGCGCGTGGTTATCGCAGCCCTGGGGGTTATTCTCTTAACATTAGCATCACCAGTAGGGGTTCATTGGGGTGGCGTAATGTTAATGCTGGTTGCAGCCATCATGTACGCTCTCCATTTACCGATCAACCAGCGTGTGTTATATGATATTCCTGCACCCACTGTCACCCTCTATACGCTATTGGCAATGAGTCTGGTTGTTGTCCCTGCCTGTTTGTTGTTTAATCGTCAACCGCTCCCTACAGAGAGATCATGGTGGCCGATTGTTGCGCTCACGCTGGTCACATTCCTATCCCGCCTAACGCTATTCCTGGGTGTAAAGCACATTGGAGGTATGCAAACTGCCCTACTGGGTCTCAGTGAACTTTTCGTAACCATCATTGTCAGCCATATCTGGCTGAAAGAAAGCCTGGGCTCCATACAATGGGTTGGAGCTGTTCTCCTCGGTGTCAGCTTGCTGATGGTTGGATTCGAAAAACTAACTCCCGAAAAGAAAATACAGCCTGGAAGCTGGCTCAACTGGCTGCGCTCCCCTGAAGTCCCTCCCAACATCCCGTGGGGGCCACATGATTAATTCAATCCTCTCCTTTCTCAAACAAATAACCTGTACCACGCACACTGACGATCCGGTCAACAAGGGACAAAATGGGGGCCAGTTTCTGCCTTAGTCTACTCACCAAGGGCCGCAATATCTCCGGCGCCTCCTGCTGAGAAGCAGCATAACCCTGAACAAGCAACACAAGCTCACGATGGGGAAACACCTTTCCAGGATTCTCGACCAACACTTTCAACAATCTTCCCTCAGCAGGCGTCAGGTGGATATTCTTGTCGCCGTTCTGTACTATTCTCCTCTGAAAATCTATTTCGATCTCTCCATCCAACCTGATTGTTTGAATATCGTTATCTGCATTGGCGATATCATTAAGGTGCATCCTAAGCCGCGTATCGCGCCTCACCAGTCCCCGCGAAACACTTTCCAGAACTTGGGCAGGGGAAGCCGGCTTCAGTAAATAGTCGTGGACGCGTTGACGCAATGCTTCTATTGCGGTTTCCATCGAGCCATGTGCTGTCAGAAGGATCAATTCCACATCCGGCGAAACCCGGCGGATTACCTTGGCCGTTTCCAGACCGCTCATCCCATGCATCCGTAAATCCAGGATAACCAGATCAACCGTATTTAGCCGCAAGAACTCGATGGCTGCCTCCCCACTTGCCACAGAAGCGACATTATATCCTTCCAGTTTAAGGATATCCGTCATTGTCTGTCGCTCAATGGGTTCATCATCAACAACAAGGATAGATGCTTTCATGTTATTTTCTCATCCTTTCCTACCGGGAGCAATACGCGGAAGCAGGCGCCGGTACCCCGATCCGGCAAAAGATCGAGGCTGCCTCCGTGTGCAATAACAATTCCGTAACTGACAGAAAGTCCAAGCCCGATCCCTTTATCTTTTGTGCTCATGAACGGCTCGAATATGCGATTGCGGTATTCCGGCGAGATACCCGGACCCGTGTCCTGGAATAGCATTTCAACCATATTCTTTGCCAATCTGGCGGTTACCCGGATCTCGCCACCATCAGGCATTACATCATAGGCATTCAGGATCAAATTGATAAACACCTGTTGCAGTTGACTGCCAACCGCCATGATCGTCGGTAATTTAGAAGAGATGCCCAAGGTAACCCGTATCTTGCGCACCTCCAATTGTGGGGACATAAGTTCTACAACGCGCCGTAATAAATGGCCCACATCGAGCTGCACAGGATCCAGGCCACTTGGGCGGAACAGTTCCAGCATGCGCTGCACCGTCTGCATAAGCCGATCCAATTCCATCTTTGTCATCTCCAGGTACTCCTGGCGCTTATGCACATCAAGTTCGTTTCGGGAAGCCAGGTGGAGGCAGTTTTGTACCGCTTGCAATGGATTATTGATCTCGTGAGCGATGGAAGCAGTCATCCTGCCAACCGCGGCCATTTTCTCTACATGGATCAACGCCTGTTGAGATTCTTCCAGTTGGCGGAGCGAATCGCGGACTTCAGCATAAAGCTTGGCATTCTCCATCGCAATTGCAGCCTGCCTCACAAGCAACAGGAACATCTCCCAATCTACCTCCCGGAATCCGGGTTCACCGATTTGACGGGCAGCATATAGGACACCGCGTACATTCTGCCGCGAAACAGGTGCGCACATCGCGGATGATGTACCCAACCGGTCAATCTCTTCCTGGAACCTATCCTCGCTGGAGCCAGTCGCGCTGACGATAATCGCTCTCCTTTCCTGGTCGACCTGGGCCAGGATACTTCTTGGGTCGCGCCATGTCTCTTCGCTCAATACAATCCCATTGCTTGCAATGAGTTTCAGGGTATCTTCTCCAGGCAACATTTGGTAAAAGGCGGCATTTTCACAATGTAAATGCCCCATAACGGCCCTAAGAACCAAGGGAACCAGGCGATCGAAACGCGTCTCTGTTAATAACGACTCGGTAATATCAAAGAGGGGCCGCAGAGCCTGGCTACGTGCTACATCGCGTTTTTCCTGTTTATCTGCAAGGGCCTGGCGGACAGCCTGAATCAACTCCTCTCCTTTTTCGAACGGCTTCAATATCAGTCCATCGACCCCCTGACGAAGCGCCTGGATAGCCGTTTCAACTGTTCCAAAACCCGTCATGATCAGGATTGCTGCATTCGGTTGCAAAGCCATTGCTTCCGCGATGAATTCAAACCCCCCCATTTCCGGCATACGGATATCCACCAGGAGCAGGTCGATATCCATTTTTCGTAGGAACTCAAGCGCGTCCAGCGGCTTTACAAAGGCTGTGACCTTGAATCCCACCCGGATCAACAACCGTTCACACAGACGGGTAATGCCAGGCTCATCATCCAATACAAGGATATGTTCAGCGCTCATTGAGAAACCTCGAGCGGAAGCCAGACTTTAAAGCTCGACCCGCTTCCGACCTTGCTCTCCACTTCAATAAAGCCCCCCTGGTCGGAAACGATCCCATAAGAAATAGCCAGCCCAAGACCTGTTCCACCATCCTTTGATCTCGTGGTAAAGAAAGGCTCAAATAATCTATCAATATTCTCCGGGGGGATTCCCAGACCCGTATCACGCACTTCGATGGTTGCCCAGCCTCGGCCATCGCGTTGATGATGAGAAGTCGAAATAAATAACCGGCCACCGTCAGGCATGGCATGCAAGGCATTGTGGATCAGGTTGAGCAAGACCTGCTTCACCTGGTTGTGATCGACATACGCCCAAGGTATTTTCTTCGCCAACCGCGTCTCGACCTGGATGCCACTGGTATGCAAGAGATGCTTGACCAATGCCAATACATCCGTTACAACCCCATTCAGGTCACCTCGGGTTTTCACGCTTTCACTCTGGCGGGCAAAATCGAGCAACCGCCTCACAACATCGCGAGCGCGATGGGCCTCCCGCAATACCAGCTCCAGATCCGGGCGGTGAACAACATTCTCATCCATCTCATCTAGAACCAGCTCGGTAAAACCGACCACCGAGGTAAGCGGATTATTAAGTTCATGCGCCACGCCAGCCGCCATCTCCCCAACCGCCGCCATTTTGGCTGCCTGGATCAGGCGGTTTTCTGCTACCTGCTGGGCTT
>Ga0105093_10000614_pt1 | contig 13640 bp, 18 predicted proteins | sample PPLLak3March2015_2_FD_79111 | JGI IMG/M metagenome (GOLD analysis project Ga0105093, IMG submission 79111) | Freshwater sediment microbial communities from Prairie Pothole Lake near Jamestown, North Dakota, USA - PPLs Lake P8 Core (3) Depth... | ecosystem: Environmental > Aquatic > Freshwater >... | reverse complement strand
TGGCGCGGTCATATGCTTGGTGCCTGGTTGGTCGCGGGTTGGTTACTGCTGTTTGTGGCTGTAGTAACAATAACGGTCCTAGGGAAGCTGTTTGTTCGGGTATTTGGAAATATAGTGGGATGAATTGCCCTTCGTGATTGGATATCAACTTTCCTTCCAATAATTTAACTATCATTGAGGAGTAAAATCAAAAAGTTATTTAAATAACTTGTTGTTGATTCAGAGTATGACGTGGACAGGGCACCATTTTTCACGGCCTGTATTGAACCAGGCAGCTAAGGCGCGGTTGATTACTGTGCCCTGGATTGGGGAAGAATTCAAGTCTCCTGTTGAAGACAGGGTGTGGGAGAAAATTGGGGAAGTTCGCCAGATTGGCGGTCAGGCTGCTGCTTTTGTAGCATTGCAGGAAAAGGTCTTGGTGTACTCGAAAAATCTGGTTTCAGCTTTAAACAATGGGAATTTATTTTTGGTTTCTCCTGATTTTGGGAATGTGAAGCATCCTTTGGTTTACAAGGGACAGCTGGTTGAGGCGGATGTTAGTGGCTGGTCAGAGGACAGTTTTACTGACAGGAGTTCTCAGTTGGAGTGCATCACTGCTTGGGAAAGCATGGCTCAGAAACATAGGAATGCTGATTCTTCTTTGGCTAAAAAGAATTATTATATTATGCCGCTGCCCTGGTTTCAGATTGTTCATCGCAATGAGGATGGGTTTTTGCGGAACTTGCTGGCTGATGATTTGGACGGCGTTAATATTGTGGAAAAAACTAATGAGCATTTGCTCTTCAGTAATAAAAAGCCGTTGGTAGGGCATAAGAGGGGCTTGTTTACGGATTTCAGGTCGAGCTACTATATTGTAAAAAAGGCTTATCTGGATTCTGCAGAAGCGTGCAAGGATGCAAATTCTTTTATTAGGTTCAAAAAGGAAAATAGCTGCGGTGATTGGGACAAGGACTGGGATGCTTTTAAGAAGCAGACTCAGGAATATGCCGGTTACTTGATTGATTTAATTGCATATCATCTGTCTTTATTGCTTGATAAAACCAGTCACGGCAGGATTACTGTGATTTCGAGCGCGGCTGACCCTACTTTTAAGGTTGCTGAATCTTTGGAAAAATATTGTTCTAAACAGTTTTTTTATATTGACTTTAACAGGAATGCTGAATATCCGGCTGATGGTTTGCATAATCGTTCTGGCGGTAATATTGTTTCTGGCTATCAGGTTTCAGCTATGGAAAAAGAGCCGAATCATTCGCAGTATCTTGTTCAGGACAAAGATAGGCTGAGAGGTTGTAAGAAAAGAAGATGAGCTTGATTAAGCCAAGGTCGTGCTCGAGCACCAACGGAAAACCGGTTTCCCATCCTCGTATTAATTGTCTTGCTTCGAGATGTTTGGAGGGTTGTTTGGGTGAACATTTGGAGCGTGCTGATAAGGGTTTGCTGGCTAGTTTGATGAAGGACTTGTATCAGAGGGGTTCTACTATTGATACCACTCCAACTATTTTTTGGCGCCTGAATTCTGAGGAAGAGAACAAGGTTGAGACTTATGAGCATGCTGAAATGCCTTTGTGCAGGTTTAGGGAGGCTTTTGGCAAATTCCAGCCTGCTGATTTGTTTGTTCCTGAAGTTTCTCCTGGCTTGAGTTATCAGATGCGTGGCAGTGAAACCACTGCTTATTTGCTTTCTGGACTGCATGCCTTGATTGATAAGGGAAGATTAGAAAAGATTACTGGGGTTGAAATTCTGAATAGTGATTTTGCCAGGATTGGTCATTTTAGGCATGAACTGCAGGAGTTTGACTGTCCTACTTTTGGTTGTCTTGAAAGCATTGGTGTAAAAGCTGTTCCTTCAAAGCAGTTCATGGAAAAGGGTGTTGCCTACACTGTGGATTTGGGTGGTTTGCCTGTAAGTTCGTGGTGTGATGAATTTCACGAAGAGTCAGAAAAGAGCAGGATAGGAAAGCTTTTTTCTTTTGACCCTTGTCATATTCCAGGTGAAGTGAAAAGTTTGACTGTGAAGGGTAAGGCTGACATGTTTTTTACTGTTGGTGATTTTTTTGGTGTTTATGATTTTAAGCGTTTGTATGGCGGATATTATCCTATTGAAAAGGTTTCAAAGCAGGTCTGTAGGTATATTGCTTCTGCTGTGCAGTTGATGAATTGTGATTTTCCTGGTTTTGTCAGGGTTTCTGCTCATACGCGTTTGAATCAAAAGCCTGGCTGGCATGCCAAGCCTTTGCATCATATTGTGTATTATCCTAATGCTGACCGGTTTTATGAGATGCTTCATAGGGATATGCTGAAGTCTTGTATGCTTAAGTTTGAGCTTATGTCTCGTGGAAATGAGTTTTATCTGGATGTTTTGGATAATGTTGTTAGTTATCTTGAGGGAAAAGGTGTTCCTGAATATGACATTCATTTCTCCAGCCCTTACAGCTGGTTTGACTTTCAGGATGGAACGTGCAGGGCGATGAAGGAATTGATAAGGATGGGAAAAGAGATATCTGATGTTCTGCTTCCTGGTGTGAAGCTGGTTTGATATGGTGAGCTGCATTATTTAATGCAAAAAATGTTTCAGTTTTTCAAGGTGTAATGTTTGCTTGAACTCTGCAGCCTCTTCTAAAGTAGTGTCTTCATTGGCTTGAAGTTGGATATTCGCAGTATTTGGTTTTTGGTTCTGACCGTGATACTACTTCTTCTGCTGCTTTGAAGATTTCTTCCTGGTCCTTGTAGAATTGTCGTGTGGCGTCATTCATTTCTTTTAGTCCGCCTCTCATGAATGCGTCAAGCAGGACTTGTGCTCGTCTGGCTGATTCTTGTCTGTCTTTTACATTTGCAAGATACCTATCTAGGTCTACCTCTCCGATTTTGAATTTGCTGTGCGCAAGATTTGAACTGATGTCTGCTGATAGCAGTCTGTGCATTTCTGTTTCCAGTGCCAGGTAGAAATTGTCAGCGCATCTGCTCAGGGTTGTCAATTCGTCTACTCTTTGCTTTGCTAGATTGTCGTTAGTATCAAATTTATGTCCGGTTAGATTTGTGTAGTAATAGTTTGATTCTGCAAGTGAATAATTGGTAACGCTCGGTGGAAGTATTAAACGGGTGGATGTTTTTGACACGATGCCTAGCTGTAATTTTTCATTAACAGCCATATCTGTATCTGCTTTTGCTCCTACTCCAAAGCATAATGTGAGTGCTTCAAGGGGTGTTTTTGGTTGTATGAAAAATCCTTTTTCGTAATCGCGGGTTAATGCTGGAATGACGTGTCTGGAACCGCTTCCTCTGCAGAATATTGGTTGTTTGACTTGGTCGATTCCTCTAGTTATTGGTCCGTCTGGATTTCGCTCATTGCTCAGTTCTACAACGTACATTTCAAGGTTGTCGTTGTTTTTTCCGCATACAAAGATTGCTGATGATACGTGGTGGTCTTCTAGTTTTTTAGCCAGGTCTTCAGTTTCTTGGAGTATAAATTCTGCCATTGCATGAGGAGGCAAATCCTTTCCAAGAAGTTTTTCATAAACGATTTGTGCAGCGGCTGCAGAGCCAGTATCCATTAGGATATTGTTGCCTCGTTGAACCATTTTTTGTGCTTTTGAGTCTTTAGTAAAGTCTCTTGAGCTGGTTGCCTGTGAATCTGCCGCGCAGAAAATGTATTCTGGTTTTTCTGCTGGAACTGCTATTGCGAAGATGTTTGTCATTTTACTCACTCTTAAGAAGTAACAAAATTAAGTTATTTATAAAGCTTTTGTATGGGATCTTAAATCCATAAACCTTAAAAAGCGCTGAAAGGGTGTTTGGTATATGGTAACTGTTCATCTTGGTCCTGCTTGGTTTTTTGGTGCAGATGCTGTTCTTGAAGCTCTTGCCGCTTTGATTGCTTTGCTTGTTGCTTTTGCTTCCTGGCGTGTTTATAAGATGTCAAGGCAGAAATCCTGCGGTATTTTTACAGCGAGCATGGTTTTGCTGACATTCAGTTTTCTTTCTCGTGCTGTTACTGATGCGTTGATCGAGAATATTTTCTTTGGGCTGCCGTCTAATCTTGTTGGTCATGTTTTTTATGTTGGCTACCTTATTCATATCATTCTTGCTTTGCTGGCTTATCTGATTTTGGTTTGTGTGACTCATAAGATTTGTGATAAAAGGGTTGTTGTTCTTCTTTTGCTCATACTTGTTCCCAGTCTTTTGCTTTCAGGCAGTTATTATGTTAGCTTTTATGGCTTGAGTGCTATTCTGCTTGGTTTCATTGCTTTTTCGTATTTCAAGAATTATTTTATTGTCAAAAAGGAGTGTAAGTGTCCTATGAACAGCGCTTTTTTTGTTTTTCTTGCGTTCCTGTTTTTGACTTTTGCCCAGTTTATGTTCTTGTTTGAGATGTTTTTCAAGCCTTTGTACGTTGCTGCTCAGATTACTCAGGCTTTGGGTTATCTTGTGTTATTGTTTGCTTTGATTAAGATAGTGAGGAAATGAAACGTTCAAAAATAGACATAGTGTACGATATGCTTCGAGCAATCGAAGACAAGGGAGGCAGGATTATTCCCACGCATTTGTTGTACAAGTCAAACCTTTCTCATCAGCGGATGAAATTGTATCTTGATGAGCTTAAGCAGAGGAATCTGATTGTTGAAGGACGTTTTAAGGACAAATTGGTTTACGAGTTGACAGATACTGGCAGGAAGTTCATTCAGAATTTCAAGCAGATGAAGGAATTCACGCAGGCGTTCGGATTGTAATAGGTGGATAATATCTGTTGTGCGCAATTGAAAAAGTGAGGCTTTCGAATATTTTATAAATTCTGATGGTCATCTAAGAAAATGTGAATTTAGGAAAAACACTTTATGTGACTGATAGAAAACTGTGGCGATTATGGCTTGCTAAAAATCACGCTAAAGAAAAAGAAATTTGGCTGGTCTATTATAGAAAATCATCTGGTAAGCCAAGAATCCCGTACAATGATGCTGTTGAAGAAGCACTCTGCTATGGTTGGATTGACGGCATTGTCAAAAGAGTGGATAATGATAGGTTTGCACAGAGGTTTACTCCTCGAAGGCCTGAAAGTCAGGTTTCAGAGATGAATAAGGAGCGTATCCGCAGACTCATTAAAGAAAAGAAGATGACCCCTATCGGGCTTAATGCAGTTTCAAAAGTCTTTGACAAATCTAAAGATGGGAAAGAGAGATTCACTATCGCGCCTGATATAATGAAAGTGTTAAAAGCCGATGTGCAAGCATGGGAAAATTTCCTGAATTTCCCGGAAGGCTACAAAAAAGTACGTATAGGTTTTATTGAAAGCCGTAGACGTCATGGCGATGGCGTGTTTCAAAAAAGTCTGCAGCATTTCATAAGAATGACGGCAAAAAATAAGAAATTTGGAATGGTGCAATAAAACTTCGTTCGTCGAACCATGCTGCGCTCTCGTTCAGATGCGCTTGGGCACCATCGCACAGTTTTTATATATCATATCTTGATTTTTCTTCATTATGATGAATCTTAGAAAGAAGTTGAAATTAGGCAAATCATTTTTGGAGTCTAAACTTCATCCATTGCCTATTTGGGTTCATCTTTGGGTAACTGATAAATGCAACCTTTCCTGTGATTATTGTTATGTTGTTGATAATAAATCGCCAAATCCTTCAACAGGTGAAGTAAAATCCTGGGTGGCACATGCAGAGGATTTGGGTTCTGCCATAGTTGCCTTTATGGGAGGAGAGCCGACATTAAGAAGCGACCTTCCGGAGATTATTGCATCAGCTGACAGCAAAAGCATGATTACTTATGTTACAACTAATGGAAAATTACTAACATATCAAAAGATTGAAGAATTGGCAAGAGCAGGACTGGATGTTCTAGAACTTTCTTTAGACGGATATGATTCTGTTAATGGTTCTCGAAAAACTCTTGATGGTGATGAAACTTTAATTGAAAGCTTGGAGCAGGCAAGAAGCAGACATGGGATGAGATTTAAGATTCATCAGGTCTTAACCTCATCAACTTTAGAAGAAACTACAAAATTATTAGAATTATCAAAACGAAGAGGAGTTTCGATTTCTTTTGGTTTAGTGTATAACCATTCGCCTGATGAAAATAGGAATAATCATAGATTAAGAGAAATTTTAAGCCAGCTTTTGCAAAAAAAGGCTGATGGAGCTCCTATAATTAATCCAGCTCAATATTTTGCTGATGCTATTGCTTCTTTAGATCAGCCAGTCAGAATTGATTGCGACGTTGGTCTTTATATGGTGCAAGTTGCAACTGATGGCGATGTTTATGTATGTTCAAAATTGCAAACCAAAAAGCCAGTAAAATTCTTAGATATAACTCGGGACTATTTCAAAGAAGACCGGCACGGAACTAGACAATTGCTCGAGCAATGTGCTGATAAGTGTCTTTCTGCATGTGCGTATACTTCTTCTTTTTTTAGACGGCACCCTTTAAGCCTGATTTCAACTTACCAAGGGTTGTAAGGTACGTTTTATATCTGTCGGGCTCTTCTAGAATAATTCTTCTTACTTCAACATTCTCAAATCCTCGGGATTCTAATAACTTTTTAGTTTGTTGATTTCTGACCCAGACTCTTTTGGCATCCGGCAAGTGCAAACTTCGGGTTACTAACTGAACTGAAGAAGGGTGTTTTTTTGCCTTATTCAACCACTTTGATTTCGACCAAGATGGTTTGAAAATCAGTCTTTTTTCATAATCCGTCATTTGATAATTTTTATGGCTGGAATTCAGGACCAAATGCCAATAACCATAATCCGTAAAAACTCCATCGACCTTTTCGAATGAAAAAAGAACATCATTTGGAATTTCGCCTTTTTTTCTATAATCTTTTCCATTCAGACCATCTGACAAGATTTTTCTCCACTGATTCTGATAACCCGTCATTCTGATATCTTCATCAGTTGTTCCAACTGCCAAGAATAACGGATAAAAACCAACTTCTTTTTCTAACCAGGAATATGCATCTTTGAAGTCTTGGTCAGCATGTTCAGGACTGGCTTCCACTCTTCCATAAACTGCACTGTCCAGAGATCTGCAATGATGGTATTGTAGCATGATGATAAGAAATCAGCAAACATTATTAAATTTGTTGAGCCCGAACGCGGCTTATTCGTTCACTCGAGCACTACTGCACTCTCGTTCCACCCAAATCCGCCTACGGCGTGTACGTTTAATATCTGTAATATAATTAATAGAACATAAATATTAAAGTCTAGTTGTCTTTCTGTTGTTAGGGAGGTTGAATGGAGACTGAAATCTGTCCGACCATTGTTAAATTGTTAGACGACCAGTACGTTGTCTATCTTAAGGAAGTGCCTTCTCGTGTTCTTGCTGGCGGGAAACCGCAGTCGACTTGTATGCGTGCGTTTGTCAGAAAACTTTACTTCTCATTTTTTCTTTTTTTTCTTCTATGCGTTCAGAAACAGATGGCTTTTCGTCTTCCTGTATTGTGAATGAGGTTTTAATTCTTATTTTCATCAAAGCCACCGATTTTGATTATGTATATTTTCCGGATATTTAAATCTATCCGCCTGCGCTGGAGTATTTTTTCATTGCAATGTTCCATACCAGTACTGATATTCCAAAAAAGGCGATTACTGGCAGTATTGATATGAGCATGATTTTCAGTGATGCTCCTCTTAGCAGGACTTCTGCTGGGTAAAAACTGCTTATTGCGATTGGGAATAGGAATGTGAGGAAAAATCTGACTCCGAAGCTGTAGATGTTAATGGGGTATCTTGCGAAGTCAGTCATGCTTTGGTATAAGTGTATGAGTGCTTCGCTTTTTACTGCTATGAATCCCATGCTTGCCACTATTATGTTGGCTCCTAGGTGTACGAAGAATGCTGATATTACGAGCAGGATGTATAGGAGTGTTGAGATTGTGAATAATGGTATGTTGAGTTGTATTGCGGAGTAGATGACTAGGAATGTTCCTAATGCTACTTCTACCAGTCCGTAATGGTCTACTGTTAAAGTAAGCAAGTATAGTAGTATTGGGTATGGTTTGAGTAAATACTGGTCGAATTCTCCTTCATAGATCGCTCCTAATACCCACCAGGATAGTGTTGCTGCGAATGTTTTTCCAAGTCCGAAGACTATTATTAATGTTCCTTGGAATAGGAGGAATTCGTAAAAGCTCCATCCTGGGAGTCCTGGTGTTGAATTGTAAATGAATAATGCTACTAATGGTCCTACTATGTCTGCTAGTATGACTCCGAGCACTTTTGTGAAAAAGTCGTATTTGTATGCGAAGTCTTTCATGAACCAGATGCTTGCGCATCTTGTTAGTAGTTTGAAATATTTCATAGTCCCACGCTTGCGAATCTTTTGTATGCTTGTTTCCAGATGATGGAGATTAATATGAAGATTAGTACTACCCATAAGAGTTGGACTGCAAGTGCTTTGAGTATGGCTGCGTGTGTTATTGTTCCAAGGTAGATGTTTATGGGTACAAATTTCATGTGTTCAAATGGGAGGTAGTGCATTATGTTTTGCGCCCATTCTGGGAATAGTGTTAATGGTAGCAGGCTTCCGCTGAAAAATCCGAAAAGCACTCTTCTTACTCTTCTTAGTCCTGATATTCTTTTCAGCCAGAATGCTGATAGTCCTAATAGGTATGTTAGCCCGAAATATATGAGGAATGCGAATAGCAGGGATATCAGGAATGATATTGCGTTGAATGCAGAGATGATTTTTAATCCAAATAGGAAGAAGCTTATGGCAAATATTGGTATCATCAGTGTTGCGATGTTCATTATGTTTATTCCTGCTTCAAACGTCATGTACCATGATATTATTGGCAGCGGTTTGAGGAATCCTTTTATCATGTATCCGTGCAGGAGGTCATTTTCAAGCCATTTGTCAACTTCTGACCAGGTGAAGAATCCTACCATCATGCTTAGGACGTAGTATTGTATCATTTGGTTGAACTCGAATCCTCCTATTAAGTTTGCTCCCATGTACGCATAGATTGATTTCCATAAGTAGTAGTATATGAAGAGGGACAATGGCGTGCTTATTAGCATGATTAGGAATTCAAATCTGTATGCGCTCCAGATTTTTATTCCGAGTTTCATCATGCTCCATTCGCCGCGTAGGTTCATGGTTTTACTCCTTGTATATTTTTTTGATGATTTCTTCGATTGGAGGGTCAGCTACTGTGATATCTGCTACGTCGAAGTTTTTCAAGAGGTAATTGATTAGCTCTTGCACTTTCGCTATTCTTGTGTTAAGCTCTAATTTGAGAAGGTAATCTTGTTTTTCGAGTACTTTGCAGCCTTTGAACTCGAATTTTTCTAGTTTAGCCCCGAATTTTACTTCTATGTGCTTGTCTGTGAAGTATTTCTTTTTGATTTCATCTAATGCTCCGTCGTAGATTATTTTTCCGTGGTTTATGATGATTATTCTGCTGCATAGTTTTTCTATGTCTTGCATGTCGTGTGTTGTTACTATGAATGTTGTTTTGTGTTTCTTGTTTACATTGAGTATGAAGTCTCTGAAGGTGTCTTTTGCTATGACATCCAGTCCTATTGTTGGTTCGTCAAGGAATACTAAGGGTGGTTGGTGCAGGAGCGCGTTGATTACTTCGCACCTCATTCTTTCTCCGAGAGAGAGTTCTCTGACTGGTGATTTCATGACTTCTTCTACTTCTAGCATTTTTGTCATTTCTTTCATTCTTTGTGTGAATTGGGGTTCTGGTATGCTGTACAAGTCTTTGTCCATGTAGAACGAGTCTATTGGCGGCAGGTCCCATAGCATTTGTGTTTTTTGCCCAAATACCACTCCTATGTTTGCAACATATTTTACCCTGTTTTTCCAGGGTATCATTCCTGTTACTATTACTTCTCCGCTGTCCGGCCATAGTAATCCGGAGAGTACTTTGATTGCTGTTGATTTTCCTGCTCCGTTTGGTCCTATTAGGCCGACTATTTCGCCTTCTGCTATGTCAAATGTTATTCCTTTGAGTGCTTCTTTTGTTGTGAATTTTCTTGAGAATAGTGATTTGAGTGCTTCTAACAGGCCTTCTCCTCTTTTGTATGTTTTGAAGGATTTCTTTAGGTCCTTAACGTGTATTATCATTGTGCACCGCTTTTTGTATTAAATACCAAGAGGAAATACTTAAAGGTTTGCAGTTATATATTGGAAAGTTGTCAATTTAAGAAAGGTTCCCTCTATGGAAAACGTAGAATTTTAAAGTTTAGTCGTGGGTGTCGAGGTTGAATACTGCTCCTGAGTCTTTCAGGGTTTCAGATATCTTGTCGCCCAGGGCTAATACTTCTGCTTTTGCGGGTTCTCTGTCTTTCCAGTCAAACACGAAATCAAATGGTCCGAATTTTGTCTCGAATCCTATTTTTTCAAGCCTTTTTGCTATTTCGGTTGCTGGGAGCCCTTTTGTTCCAAAATACATTACTAGATATGTTTTGTATCCCATGGCTGATTTATCTGCTTTCATAATATATAAAATTATCTATAAGGTTTTTAAATAAGTGGGCATTCTTGATGTGTATGCATAAAGAGTTGATTATGATTATTGCGATGATTGGTCTTCCTATGGTTTTTATTTCTTATTTTGAGGGTGTTTCTTCAACTGGTGCTGTTGCTAATGTTAATGGCGAGCTTAGGATGGAGCGTATTCAGTTGTATCTTTCTTTTCCTGTTCCTTATGAGCCTGTTCACCGGTCGATTGCTATGAAGGTGCGTGATTATTTGCGTGCTGGTTCTGGCGGAGATTTTTATTATGTTGACAGGTTGAGGTTTGGCGACCAGTTTTTTGAGAATGAGAAGATGCTTGTTGGTGAGCTTTTGAAGCTTGTGTGTTTGAAGCCTTTGAGTTCTCCTGCTAATGGCAGGTTTGTCACTTCTGGAAAAATGGATGTTATTCTGCTTAATAATAAATATTTTGGTGTTCCTTATCAGGATTTGAAGGTTTCTTGTGATGCTGATTTGGCATTTTCTGCTGAGACTGTTTTGAAGAGGGTGATGGAATTGGATGTTGCTCTTGTTGGTGATACTTTGGCTTCCAGCAGGTGTCCTGGGTCTGCGGTTAAGATTTATGATGAAGCTTTGGAGGATTTGAGGTTTGGTAATTATCAGTCTTGTCTTGTTAAGCTTCAGGCTGCCTGGAACAAGGCTGCTGCTTGCTCATGAGGTTTTCTTGGATTGAGATTTGGGAGATTTTGAAGGCTTGGGTTGTTGTTTCTTTGGTTTTTGGTATTGCTACTGTTGGATTGAAGTCTGCTTTGCTTGTTGCTTTTCCGGTTATGTTTTTGACTGCTGGTGTTGGTTTTCTTTTTCACGAGCTTGCTCACAAGTTTCTTGCGCAGAAATATCATTGTTGGGCTGAGTTTCGTGCTAATAATGGTGCTTTGCTGGTTGGTTTGCTTTTGAGTTTTCTGGGTTTTGTTCTTCTTGCTCCGGGTGGTGTTTATATTCGTGGTGCTTCTGAGAAACAGCATGGTGTGATTGCTTTTTCTGGTCCTTTGATGAACTTGCTTGTCGCTTTGGCGTTTTTAGGGCTTAATTTCTGGTTTTCTTCTGTTTTTTTCTCGTATGGTTTTAGGATTAATGCTTTGCTTGGCGCGTTTAACTTGATTCCTGTTCCGCCGTTTGATGGTTTTAGTGTGTGGCGGTGGAGCAAGCCTGCGTATTTCCTGATTGCTGCTGTTGCGATTGTTTTGTTTGTTCTTTCAGGAGCTTTGTGATTAGTCTGTTGACGTATTTTTTACGTGGCTTCATAAATAGCTTTATAAATCCAAATTCATACTTGATTTAATATGAAAAAAGAGACTTTTATTCAACGTTTTTTTAGAAGGTCAAAAGAGGACAAGTTTGTTACTGCTATTTTTGTGCTGCTTTTTTTGAGCCAGATTGCTGGCAGCGCGATTGAATTTTACGCTGCTTCAAACAGCCAATATGGTGATTTTATTTTTGATTCCCTCGGACCGGCTTTGTTGATTATCGGTTGTTCTTTCTCTTTTGTTTTTGGGATAATTATTGCGGGTTTTTCAAAAACGAGAAGGCACGTTATTGTTTGGAGCGGCATAGCTCTTTTGGTTATGCTTGTTTTTATACAAGTGATGGCATCAATTTGATTCCGCTTTCAGATGGGTGCAGGTCTGTAGATTTCTGTTAATTTGTTTTTTTCTGCGCTTTTCAGGAGTTTTATAATTAGTTTGTCAGCATATTTTTCAATTGTTCGTGCTGTTTGATAGTATTTTTCAACAACATCTTCGTATATTGTTGAGTCGACTTGTCCTGTCAGGCGTAAATATGCTTTGCGTATAGGATTAAATGAAATTGAAGGTGTTTTTATGCTGTCTTCAGGGTCTCTTATTTCTTTGTAAAACCATGATACGTATTCTGGTAACGTGAATACTGGTTTGTCTGTGTTTGTTCTGAGTGTGGCGCGCTGTTTTTTTGTAAAACACAGTATGAGGTCTTGCGGGGCTGTTATTTCTGGAGTGATTTGTCTTGGAATGTGGTCTGTTGGGTATTTCAGTTGTTCTAGGGCTATTCGCATTTCTGATTTGATTCTTGGTGTCCGGAGTTTATTGAGTCCTGCTGAGCTTACTTTAATTTCAAGTCCTGCCTGTTTTGCTTTCTCTCTTGTGATTATTTCTGTTGCAGGGCCTCTTGTGGCGTTGTAATCGCAGACGATGAGAACGTTCATTTCGGATACTTGTCTGCCGGCTGGCTTGAGAAGATCAGTGTAATGCCATATTTCTTGAGTATGTTTTTGTTGCGTTCAACAAATATCCTGTGAGTGGCAGTTTCATCTATGAAATATGTGCATAGAATGGCATCTGTTGCTTGTATTTTTGCCGTTCTCAATGAGTTTGCTGCTTTTATTAGCATTGATTTGTCCAGTCCTTTTTTGCAGTGTATCATTACGTAAAGAGCTTTTGTGTTGTTTGCTCTTATTTCAAGGTCGATTTTTGGGCATCCTTCAGGCACTTTGTAATCAGGTGCGTAGAAGACGTTGTCAAGCGCTGAGCCGTATTTGGATAATAATTGTTCTGCAGCTGGGTCTTCCTGAATTTTTTGGTCAAGTTTATCTTTTTCTGCAAGTTCTGCATCTATCTTTGAAAGCATTTCTTCTAGTATTATTTTGTTTCTTCTGCTGCTCATTTCACTCACCATCGTCGATGGCGACTTGAAGGGTATATAAAGCTTGCTGAGTTTTAAACTATAATTCCAGGGTATAAAATAGCTCTATTTCTTCATCATGAAACAAATTTCCTACGTCTGCTACGTATTTGAAACCGTGTTTCTCATATAATGCCCTGCCCGGAAGATTATCTTTGCCTACGAACAGGAATATTTTTCTTGGTTTATAGCCCTTTTTTTTGAAGTATTCTTTTATTGATTGTATTGCAAGCTCGATCATTTGAGTGCCTATTCCTTTTTGTCTGTATTCTTTCATTACATGTACTTCTTCTAATTCTGCTAATCCGTCATTTGGGTCTTCTTTGACGTGCCATTGTAGCATTCCTACAATCGCGTCATCATTCTTTGCGATAACTGTGAAATTGTGTGTTAGGTAGCATTCAACTCTTTTTTGTGTGAATTTTTTGTCTTTGTAGTGTTTTAAGTAGTTCATTAATTGCAATTTGTCTTTGATTGTTGCAGTGGATATTTTGATGG
>Ga0105093_10000611_pt1 | contig 13645 bp, 6 predicted proteins | sample PPLLak3March2015_2_FD_79111 | JGI IMG/M metagenome (GOLD analysis project Ga0105093, IMG submission 79111) | Freshwater sediment microbial communities from Prairie Pothole Lake near Jamestown, North Dakota, USA - PPLs Lake P8 Core (3) Depth... | ecosystem: Environmental > Aquatic > Freshwater >... | reverse complement strand
CGCGATCGAGCCGCGGACGCAGAGGGTCACGGGCGGCATCGGCAATTATCAGCTCCTGGGCGACAGCCATCTCTTCACGCCGAACGAACCGAACGCGGTCGTCGTCAACTATCATCTCAAGGCCAAGGCCGAGGGGGCGGTCAAGATCACCGTCGCGGATCCTTACGGGACCGTGCTGGCGGAGATCGCCGGAAAGGGCGAGGCCGGACTGAACCGCGTCCTGTGGGACATGCGGCCGAGGCGCCCCGGCGCGAAGCCAACGGGAGGCGCGGGGTTCGGAGGCGGTGCGAGGCTCGCGGCGCCCGGCGAATACGTCGTGACCCTGGAGGCTGCCGGCAAGACGCTCACGAAGAAGGCCGTCATCAAGTATCGCCAGGGCTGGACGGTCGGGCCCGTGCCCGTGGTCATCCACTGAAGTGGGGACATGTACCGAGTACGTGTCCCCGGAGTTTCGAGGGGCGTTCTGGCCCTCGCCCTTCTGCTCTTCTTTCATTCGGATCCGATGATCTCTTCCGGAGCCGATCAGACCGACACGGCCAACAGGAAGGACTATCCGATCACCCCCGTCCCGTTCACGGCCGTCAAGGTGACGGACGGGTTCTGGGCGCCCCGGATCGAGACCAACCGGAAGGTCACGATCCCCGCGATCTTCCAGAAGTGCGAGGAGACCGGCCGTATCGACAACTTCGCCATCGCCGGGAGGCTCATCAAAGGCGAGTACAAGGGCGAGCGGTACAACGACACGGACGTCTACAAGACGGTCGAGGGCGCGTCGTACTCGCTCATGGTCCATCCCGACCCGGCCCTCCACAGGTACCTCGACGGCGTCATCGCCAAGATCGCGGCGGCCCAGGAGCCGGACGGCTATCTCTACACGCCGCGAACGGCCAGCCCGGGAAAGGTCCAGCCCGGGACGGGCGAGGAGCGATGGTCGGAGCTGGCCGTGAGCCACGAGCTCTACAACGCCGGGCACCTGTACGAGGCGGCCGCGGCCCACTTCATGGCCACGGGGAAGCGAGCGCTTCTCGATGTCGCGCTCAAGAACGCCGACCTCGTCGCCCGGACGTTCGGGGAGAGGGCGGGGAAGCGGCGGGGATTCCCCGGCCACCAGGAGATCGAGCTGGCCCTGGTCAAGCTCTATCGCCTGACCGGGAAGCGGGACTATCTCGATCTGGCCAAGTACTTCCTCGACCAGCGCGGCCGGGGCTTGACCCTGAGACAGTATCCGCCGGGGAACCGCTTCGCCATCTACAACGACGCGACCCAGATCCAGGCCCATAAACCCGTCCTCGAACAGGACGAGGCGGTGGGGCACGCCGTGCGGCTGACCTATATGGCCGCGGGCATGACGGACATCGCGGCGCTCACGGGCGATGAGGCCTATTTCGGGGCGGTGCGGCGGCTCTGGAATAACGTCGTCGGGAAGAAGATGTACCTGACGGGGGGGATCGGCTCGCGCCACGACCGGGAGAGGTTCGGGGAGGCTTATGAGCTGCCCAATCTCACCGGCTACCTCGAAACGTGCGCCTCGATCGGGATGGCCCTCTGGAACCAGCGCTTGTTCCTGCTCACCGGCGAGGCGGCCTATCTCGATGTCATGGAGCGGGTCATGTACAACGGCATCCTTTCGGGCGTGTCGCTCGACGGGACGCTCTTCTTTTACCCCAATCCGCTCGAATCGGACGGCAAGTACAGGTTCAATAAGGGCCGGGCCGGCCGGGCGCCGTGGTTCGGGGTCGCCTGCTGCCCGGGGAACATCAGCCGCTTCCTGCCGTCCGTGCCGGGATATGTCTATGCGACGAGGGACGATGTCCTTTATGTCAACATGTTCGTGGCCGGCGAGGCGAAGATCGAGATGGCGGGGCGGGCGGTCGGCATCACGCAGGAAACCCGCTATCCGTGGGACGGAACGGTCAGGCTGACGATCGACCCGGGGAGGAAGGGCCGCTTCGCGCTCCATATCCGCGTTCCCGGCTGGGCCCGGAACCGGCCCGTGCCGACGGACCTTTATTCCTACGCGGACGGCGCGGCGGGAGGCGAAACGGGGGTCGCGCTGCGTGTCAACGGCCGGGCCGTGGCGCTCGATATGGACAAGGGCTTCGCCCGGATCCGGCGGACCTGGAAGAGAGGGGACACGGTCGAGGCCGTTCTGCCGATGGCCGCGCGCCGCGTCGTCGCGCATCCCGCGGTCAAGGACGACGCGGGATTCGTCGCGGTCGAGCGCGGGCCCCTCGTCTATTGTGCCGAGGCGCCCGACAACGGCGGCCGGGCCCTCGGGATCGTGCTGCCGGAGGGCGCGGGGCTCGAGGCCGAGCATCGGCCGGACAAGCTGGGCGGCATCACCGTCCTCGCGGGCCAGGCGCTCGCGGCCGAACCGGCGGCCGTCTCGAGGGTCCGGGACGTCGAGGCGAAGGACGCCGCCGCTGACGACGAAGAGGAGGCCCCGCCGTCGTCGCGGCGCGCGCTTGCCCCCGGCGCCCGGCTCGAGCCTCGCCGCCTCGTTCTCATCCCTTATTATGCCTGGGCCCACCGCGGCGAGGGCGAGATGTCCGTCTGGCTCCTCAAATCGTCGTCAATTCGGTGACACACGACTAAGTCCACTTAGTTCTTGGCGCTTCTCCCGTTTCCGAGAATCCTCTCGCGGCGGCGAGGGATGTTGCCTCGACGATCCCCGTCCGTGGAGGGGGGAACGGCAGGGAGCGGAGTCCCCGAAGCGACCATCAGCGCCGCCCTGGAGCGACACGGAGGGGCGGTGCTGGGAGAAACTCAAGAAAGAGCTCTTCTCGGATATTTCGCAGAAGTCCGGCTCCGGGTATCTCCGCCGTCCTTCTGCCCTCCGCTCACTTCGTTCGCTTCGGTCGGAGCAGGAGGCATATCCCGAGCAAAGCCGGAGAGAGGAGCTTCCCGGAATCTGGAGAAGAGCCAAGTTATTGCCTCTCACAATGGCCCCGAGATGATCGGTTGCCTGAGGGGGCCGCTCTCGTCTATCATAGGCTTTACAAGACAGGACGTGGTCGGAGTCCTGGCTATTTAGTGTATTGAGTTGTGTGTCACCGAAATAGGAGGTCGAAGATGAGAGCGATCGTTCGCGCCGCGGCCCTTGGGGCCCTTGCACTCGGCATCCTGGCTTGCGCCCAGGCGCCCAAGGCCGATTACCCGGCCGCGCCCGTGCCCTTCCCCGATGTCCACCTCACCGACGCCTTCTGGGCGCCGCGCCTGGAGACGAACCGCACCGTGACCATCCCTCATGTCTTCAAGCAGAGCGAGGAGACCGGACGGGTTGAGAACTTCGACCTGGCCGCGTCCGCCCTCGAAGGGGCCACGGACGGCAAGTACTGCAGCCGCTTCCCCTTCGACGACTCCGACGTCTACAAGACGATCGAGGCGGCCTCCTATGCGCTGGCGACGCACCCCGATCCCGAGCTCGAAAAATACGTCGACGGGCTCATCGCCAAGATCGCCGCGGCGCAAGAGCCCGACGGCTACCTCTACGCCGCCCGGACGATCGGCGGACCGCCGCCCCAGCCCTGGCTGGGCCAGGAGCGCTGGTCGCATCTCTATATGAGCCACGAGCTCTACAATGTCGGGCACCTCTACGAGGCCGCGGCCGCGCATGTCCAGGCCACGGGCAAGAAGAACCTGCTGGCCATTGCGACGAAGAGCGCCGACCTCGTCGCCCGCGAGTTTGGGCCCGGCAAGCGCACCAACCCGCCCGGCCACGAAGAGATCGAGATCGGCCTGGTCAAGCTCTACCGCGTCACCGGGACGGGGAAGTACCTCGACCTGGCCAAGTTCTTCATCGACGCTCGCGGCAAGACCGAGGGCCGGATACCGTTCGTCGAGAACCCCCGCGAGGGAAAAGAGCAACTCCTCTACGGCGAATACGCCCAGGACCACAAGCCCTTCATCGAGCAAACCGAGGCGGTGGGCCACGCTGTGCGGGCCGGCTACCTTTATGCCGGCGCGGCCGACGTCGCCGCCCTGACGGGCGACACGGCCTACATCGCCGCCCTGGAAAAGATCTGGGCCGACATGGTCGGGACCAAGCTCTACATCACCGGCGGCATCGGCGCGGCCGGGGGGTGGGAGGGCTACGGTCCGCCCTACCGGCTGCCGAACGCCAGCGCCTACGCCGAGACCTGCGCCAACATCGCCACGTTCCTCTGGAACTCCCGGATGCAGAGGCTGGGGCTCGACGGGAAGTACGCCGACGTCATGGAGCGCATTCTCTACAACGGAGTCCTGTCGGGCATCTCGCTTTCGGGCGACAAGTTCTTCTATCCCAATCCTCTGGCCTCGTTCGGCCAGCACGAGAGGGTGCCGTGGTTCAGCTGCGCCTGCTGCCCGCCGAACGTGGCTCGCATCCTGACCTCGGTGCCGGGATATTTCTACGCCGCCACCAAGGACAAGGTCTACATCAACCTTTTCGCCCAGGGCACGGGCAAGATGAAGGCGGGCGGGACCGACCTCGAACTCGTCCAGACGACCGAATATCCGTGGAAGGGCGATATCAAGATCGAGGTCAAGCCGGCGAAGGACGCCGAATTCACCCTGGCCGTGCGCATCCCCGGCTGGGCCATGAACCGTCCCGTTCCCTCCGATCTCTACACGTACATGGATCCGGCGGCGGGCGAGCCGACCCTCAAGGTCAACGGCGAGGCCGTCGCGCTCGGACTCGACAAGGGCTATGCCCTCATCACCCGGACTTGGAAGCAGGGTGACGTCGTCGAGCTCAGCCTGCCCATGACCGCGCGGCGCGTCGTGGCCCACGACGCCGTCGAAGCCGACCGCGGCCGGGTCGCGATCGAGCGCGGCCCGCTCGTCTACTGCGCCGAATGGACGGACAACGACGGCCGGGTCGCGAATCTGGTGCTGGCCGACGGTGCGACGCTCGCGGCCGAAGCGCGGCCCGATCTCCTCGGCGGGGTCGTCGTCCTCACGGGCGAGGCCGAAGCGGTGAGCGAAAAGGCCGGCCGGATCGTCGTCGAGAAGAAGCCCCTGATGCTCATCCCGTATTATGCCTGGGCCAACCGGGGCAAGGGCGAGATGGCCGTCTGGCTGGCCCGCGAGCCCGGCAAAGCCCGGATCGCCAAGGAGCCGGGCCTTTCGGCCAAGGCCGCGGTCACGGCCTCGGAGCGGGCCGTCAACCCGAAGCGCGCCAACGACCAGTTCGAGCCCGAGAGCTCGGACGACGCCGCCGGCTACATGCACTGGTGGCCGAAGCGGGGCACGGCCGAGTGGATCGACTACACCTTCGAGGCGCCCGTGCGCGTTTCGGAAGCCGCGGTCTACTGGTTCGACGACACGGGCGGCGGCGGATGCCGGGTCCCGGCCTCGTGGCGGATCCTCTACAAGAGCGGTGAGGAGTGGCTCCCGGTCAAGGCCGCCGGCGAATACGCCGTGGCCAAGGACGCCTGGAACGCCGTGAAGTTCGCGCCCGTGCGGACGAAGGCCCTGCGCCTCGAGGTCCAGCTCCAGGAGAACTGGTCAGCGGGCGTCCACGAGTGGACGATCAAGTAGAATGGGGTTCAAGTAGAATGGGGTCGGACCTCAGCAACAAACATATTTATTAATAACTTAGGTCCATTATTGGGGCCCGAAACGGTCTTAAAACGATGTTTTTGACGCCAAAAATGAAAAATATTTGGATCAGGCAGGTCTCGGAATCTGTTTTTGACCCCAAAAAGCCCGTAAATAAGCGATTTCAGGGGCAAAAAGCACAGTTAACTTGCAGATTTTTATGGGAGATGCTGAGGTCCGACCCCATTAGGGCCATTAGGGCCGGTGGAAGTGCCCGGCTTCGACCAGCTTGAAGTAGGACCGGGCGCAGGCGTCGATGTCGTTCCCGGCGTCGTGCGCCCCCTCATAAGAGAAGCCGAAGCAATAATGATGGAGCTCTTCGAGGGTCGGCCATTTGTAGCCGGATCCGCCGCCCGGCCGAGGCAGACCGCAGAGGGCCGTCGTCTCCCTCATGGTGCAGATCCCGGAGAGATCCAAAAACCCCAGAGGCTTTCTCGTCCGGACGAGCTCGGACCCGACGACGCCGCGGTCGTAGTCGAAGTTGTGGGCGACGAGGGTTGTCGACGGGGCGTTAGCCGCTTCGAGGAATTCGTCGAGGACCTCTCCGAGGTCCCGGCCCGCCCGGAGGGCTTGGGCGTGGGAGATGCCGTGGATCATCGTGGCCTCGGTCGGGATCCTGAAGCCCGCTGGCTTGACAATGATGGACTGGGAATCCTCGCGGTTCCCGCGGCCGTCGTACCGGGCCCAGGCGAGTTGGACGAGATGGGGCCATTCGTCTGCGACCTCCGGCGAAAAAAAGCGGATCCGGGGGAGTCCGGTCGTCTCGCAGTCGAAGAACAGCAGGTTCGGGGCCGGCATGTCCGTGTTATCCTTTGCTCCAGGTCATAGGGTTACCCTGTCCCGGGCCCCATGTCAAGACCGGGGACGGGGACCCGGAGATAAACGCCGCCGCCGTGCGCCGCGTATTACTATAGGGCGAGTGAATTTCCGTCCTGCCGCAGCCGCGAGGGGTTGCGGATCCGCCGAACCCGTTAAAGAGGAGTCGTCATGATGAGACCGATGATCGTCGTCCTGACTTTGACCATGCTGCTCTCGGTGCCGCTTGTCGCCCGCGCCGAGGCGCCTTCCGGCGAATCCGCCATCAAACAGCTGGTCCAGGAAGCCTATGTAGATGGCCTGTTGAACCTGGGGGACCTGGTCAAGACCAAGTCCGGGTTCCATCCCGATTTTGTCCTGCTCGGCCTCCGCAACGGCCAGCTGACGCGGTTCCCCATCGCCGATTGGATCGCTTCGGCCGAGAAGCAGAAGTCGGCCGGACAGAAGCCCCCCTCGACGACGATCCAGAGTATCTCCATCGACATCACCGGGACCGCGGCGGCCGTCAAGATCGAATTGAACCGCGCCGGGAAGCTCATCTATACCGATTATCTGTCCCTCTACAAGTTCAACGACGGCTGGAAGATCGTCGGTAAGATCTATTTCTCGCACTCCTGATCGCGAGGGATCGGGCCGGCGCGGAAAATCGCCGCCTCGGGCCGCCCCAGCTGCGTTGACACACGGCGGAAGCCGGGATACATTCTCCTTTGCCGTCCGCGGCCTGTCGGTGATCCATCACTCAGGGCTCACCCCCCGAGCCGAGGGCCGTCCGGACCGGGAAGGAGGAATGATGAACACCCCCCGTGATCCTGCCGCTCACGCTTTAACGGTCCTAGTCGTCTGCGGGATGCTGTTTTCGTTCGTATCGTGCAAGGCCAGAGCGCCGCAGCCCGGCGACGAGCTGGCCGGGGTCACCCAGTTCGTGGCCAACGGCTCGTTCGAGGAATTGGAGGGCGAGAATCCCAAGGGCTGGACGCATCGGAACTGGCAGCGCGGGAGCGACGCGAAATTCGCGGTCGGCCCGTTCGCCGCCGGCCCCGCCGCGCGTTCGGGCGACCGGTGCGTCATGATCTCGTCCGAGAAGGGCGCCGACGCCTCGTGGATGACGACCGTCCCCATCCGTCCCTATTCGCGCTACAGGCTCAGCGGCTGGATCAAGACCGAGAACCTCGTCCCCGGCACGAGCCGCGGGGCCCAGATCAACGTCAATGGCGAAGGGGAGTGGCGCACGCCCCCGGTCACGGGCACGCAGGATTGGACCCGGGTCGACATCGAATTCGACGCCGGGGCCAACGACGCGATCGAAGTGACCTGCCTGTTCGGCGGCTGGGGCCGGGCCACGGGCCAGGCCTGGTTCGACGACATCGAGCTCGTGCGCCTCTCCGGACGCGAGCTGGGGCAGCCCAAGGTCACGATCGACGGGGAAAAGACCGGGAAGCCCGTCTCCGAATATATCTACGGCCAGTTCATCGAGCATCTGGGGCGCTGCATCTACCAGGGCATCTGGGCCGAGATGCTCGAGGACCGGAAGTTCTTCTGGGCCGTCGGCGAAGGGGAATCGCCATGGAAGGCCGTAGGCGACGCCGCTCTCGTCATGATGGACAAGGTCAGGCCTCTCACGGGGGCCCACACGCCGCGGGTCACGCTCGACGGCAAGGGCCAAAGAGGGATCGCGCAGGACGCGCTGGCCCTCGTCGAAGGGCAAGAGTATGTCGGCCGCGTCGTCCTGGCCGGAGACGCGAGCGCAGCTCCCGTCACGGTGAGCCTCATCTGGGGCGACGGGCCGGAGGCGAGGCAGACGATGGCGGTCGAGGCGATCGGCCGCGAGTACAGAACCTATCCGTTTGCGTTCAAGGCGGGCGCATCGACCGGGAACGCGCGGCTCGAGATCGCCTCGGCCGGACGGGGCTCGCTCAAGATCGGAACGGCGTCGATCATGCCTGCCGGCAACGTCGAGGGTTTCCGGCCAGAGGTCCTGGCGCTGCTCAGAGAGCTCGATTCGCCCGTCTATCGCTGGCCGGGCGGGAATTTCGTCAGCGGGTACGATTGGCGCGACGGCATCGGCGACCGGGACAAGCGGCCGCCCCGCAAGAACCCGGCCTGGACGGGCGTCGAGCACAACGACGTCGGCATCCACGAATACATGGACCTCATGCGGCTCATCGGCTCCGAGCCCTACATCACGGTCAACAGCGGCCTGGGCGATGTCGCCATGGCCCTCGAGGAGCTCCAGTACGCCAACGGCGCGCCCGACACGAAGATGGGCCGGTTGCGGGCGGCGAACGGCCACGCAGAGCCGTGGGGCGTCAGGTTCTGGGCCATCGGCAACGAGATGTACGGCGACTGGCAGCTGGGTCACATGCCGCTTTCCGATTACGTCAAGAAACACATTCAGTTCGCCGTGGCCATGAAGGCCATGGACCCGTCGGTCCAGGTCGTGGCGGTGGGGGCGGTCGGCCGCTGGAGCGAGACCATGCTGGCCGAGGCCTCGAACCACATGGACCTCATCAGCGAACATTTCTACGTCCAGCACAAGCCCGGGCTGCTCAGCCATGTCAACCAGGCGCCGGCCGAGGTCCGGCGGATCGCCGAGGCCCACCGGAAATACCGGGCCACGATCCCGACGCTCAAGATGAGGGAGGTCCCGGTCGCCCTCGACGAATGGAACTACTGGTACGGGCCGCACGTTTACGGCGAGTTGGGGACGCAGTACTTCCTGGAGGACGCGCTGGGCGTGGCCGCGGCCCTCCACGAGTACGCCCGGCAAAGCGATATCTTTTTCATGGCCAACTACGCCCAGACGGTCAACGTGATCGGGGCCATCAAGACCTCGAAGACGGCGGCCGTCCTCGATACGACGGGCGTCATCCTGGCCCTCTACCGGAAACACTTCGGGACGATCCCGGTCGCGGTCGGCGGCGCGCCCGAGCCCCTCGACGTCATGGCCTGCTGGAAAGACGAGACGAAGCGAGTCCTGACGCTATCGATCGTCAACCCGACCAAGCGCCAGATGGAGCTCAGGCTCGATCCGGGGAAGCTGAGGCTGCCCAAGACGGCTAGGCTCTTCCTCGTCGGCGGCCTGGACCCGCGGGCCTGCAACGTCCCGGGCCAGCCGCAGCAGGTCGCCGTCCACGAAACCGAGGCGGCCCCCTTCGGGAAAAAGGTGATGGTCCCGCCGATCAGCGTTTCGGTTTATCTCATCGGGGTCGGACCACAGCAATAATAATATTATCAATAAGATAGATGAGTTTTTGGGACCCGAAAAGCCTTAAAAGCCGCATTTTTGCCGGCAAAAACGTCGAAGTTCGAGCGCCCGAGGCCTCTACAATTAGGCTGAGTCCTTCGTTTTCGTGCCCAAAAACGGGGAATATAAGCCTTTTCGCGGCCTTTTTTTGGGGTTAAATTGTTCTAAATAAACGTATAGCTGAGGTCCGACCCCATTACTGCCTGACGAAGCGGAGGTGACGGACGCGGCCGGCGTAGACGCGGAAGCCGTCGACGGCTCCTGATCCGTCGCGGGTGAAGCGAAGGATGTCGCCCTCCGCTTCGAACGCCTCCTCGTATACAGGCATGAGTACGATCCGCTGGGCCGGCCGGAAGCGGATCTTGAGCCTCCCGTCTTCGACGTAGAGCACATAGGTCGTGTCGATCTCTTCGCCGTAATAGGTGCCGGCATAAGCTTCGAGGTCGGCCGCTTTCGGGGCGAAGGGCGGGACAGCTTCCCACAGGGTGGGCTTGGACCCTGCGCTGGAATCACGCATCCTGAGAGGCGCACCGGCGGAGCCTGGCTCGAAGACGACCTGCCTCGAGCCGTCGGGCAGCGCGAAGGTCGTCGGCGACAGGGCGGTAACGGGCTGGCCGCCGATGCGCAGGGACTTGCCGCCCGGGTCGAGAACGACCCTCGTTACACCGTCGGTCAGGGGGTCCCGATAGACGCCGGCGTATGACTTGAGCGTCGCCGCGGCGACGGTCACGGCCGTCGGCTTGGCCGGCTCCTTGATCTTCCCCGCGAGGTAGATGTCGGCGACTTCATGGGCCAATCGAGCCGGATTGGACCCGCTCATGTTGCTCAGGACCGCGATGGACAAGCGCTCGTCCGGGTAGCGGGCCAGGAACGTCTGGTAGCCGGCCGTGGAGCCGCCGTGGCTGACCTCGCGCATGCCCTTGTGGGCCGTCACGACCAGCCCTTGGGCGTACGTGTTCTCGAAGCCGTCGTTGAGGCGGCCGCGGGTCTCGAGCTGATCGACCAGGGCCCGGCCTCCGACGCGCGGATCGTCGAGGTTCTCGTTCCAGACGAGAAGGTCGCCGACCGTGGTCAGCAGGCCGCCGTTGCCGATGACATTGGTGAAGGACATGTTGGTGTAGAACGGCCCATCGCCCCGGCGCCCGTAGGCCGTGGCCCGGTCGGGGACGATCTCGCGGAAATCGTCGCGCCATTGGGTGCGCGTCATCCCGATTGGCTTGAACAGGCGCTCCTGGCAGAAGGCGTCGAGGCTCTTTCCCGAGACGCGGGCGACGACGACGCCGAGAAGGGTGTAGCCGGTGTTGCAGTACAGAAACTCGTCGCCCGGCTTGAAATTCAGCTCTTTCATCCGGCCCACGAGCTCGATGATCTCGGGAACGGTATGAACGGCCTGCCCGGTCGGGCGCCCGGAAAGATACATCAGCGGCCATTGGCTCCGCAGGCCGCTCGTGTGATTGAGGAGATGGCGGATGAGGATGGGCGTCCCGAAGTCTGGGACTTCGGGGATGTGCTTCCGGACGGGGTCGTCGAGCGAGAGCTTGCCGTCCTGACAAAGGAGGGCGATGGCCGCCGCGGTGAACTGCTTGGCCACGGACCCGGATTCGAAGACCGTGTCCGGCCTCAGCCGGATCCCGTACTCGAGGTTGGCCATCCCGTAGGCTTTGACCAGGACGGGCTTGCCGCCGACGGCGACGCCGACGACGCAGCCCGGCGTGTCGCTCCGGTTCCAACGCTCGAAGACGCGGTCGACCTTGGCCTCGGTCGACAGCTCCGGCGCTTTGGCTGCGGGCGCCTGCTGCTGCGCCCAGACGGTGGATAACGCAGTCAGCATGAGGGCCAGAGCGATGGCGGCTCGCTTCTTACGGATATCCATGGGTGATCCTCCTTGGGTTTCTGCCCTCGACATGATACGGCCCTCCGGGTCCTGCGTCAATGAGAGACAATGGGGTCGGACCTCAGCAATAAGAATATTATCAATGAGATAAGTGCGTTTTTAGGGCCCGAAAAGCCTCATAACCCGCGTTTTTGCCCGCAAAAACACTGAAGTCATCAACGCGGAGGCATCGGTGAGCCCAAAGACCGACCCAGGGATGATAAGTTTTCATTTTTGTGGCCAAAAACGCGGGCTGTAAGCCCTTTACGCCCCGTTTTTTAGATTTAAGTTGTTCTAAACAATCGGAAAGCTGAGGTCCGACCCCATTGTCTTGACCGGACAGGGCAAAACGGATATCTTCCCAGACATCATCGTGCCGCCCTGGAGGAGGAGATCATGACCCTCGCCGCTTCGCCTCATCGACCCGCCCGGATCCGCCGCGCCTCGGCCCTCGCCTTGGCCCTCATCTTCGCCGTCGGCCTCGGGCTCGCCTCTCTGCCGGCCCTGGCCCAGCAGAAGGTTCATGAGGAGTACACCAAGAAGATCCTCGAGTTCACGACCGACCCGTGCTTCATCACCAAGTATGTGAACTACCTACCCTACGCCGAGGGCATCCCCACGCCTCTCGAGGTCCTCGGCCACATCGCCGGCGCCAAAGACGTTCTGACCTACTCGGCCGACGTCTACAAGTACATGCGCGCCCTGGCCGCCGCGACCCCCCGGGTCAAGGTCTTCGATATCGGCAAGACCGAAGAGGGCCGCGACTGGATCGTCGTCGCCGTCGCCGACGAGGAGACCATCAAGGACCTCGACCGCTACAAGGAGATCGCCGCCAAGCTCGCCGACCCCCGCGGCCTCTCCGACGCCGAGGCCCAATCGCTCCTCGCCCAGGCCAAGCCCATCTATTGGGCCACGGGCGGCATGCACTCCGGCGAGACGGGCTCGGTCGAGATGCTCATGGAGCTGGCCTACCGCGTCGCCGTCGACGAATCGCCCTTCGTCAAGACCATCCGCGAGAACGCCATCACCCTCATCACGCCCATCCTCGAGGTCGACGGCCGCGACAAGCAGGTCGACATCGGCATGGCCAAGCGCAAGGACCCCAAGGCCAACGTCCCGACCCGGCTCGCCTATTGGGGCCAATACGTCTCCCACGACAACAACCGCGACAACCTCGGCCTGGCCCTGAAGCTGAGCCAGCACATCATGAAGGTCTTCTTCGACTTCCACCCGGTCGTCATGCACGACCTCCACGAATCCGTCGCCCACCTCTACATCTCCACCGGCACCGGCCCCTACAACGCCTGGCTCGATCCCATCGTCATCGACGAGTGGAACCTGCTCGCCTACCGCGAGGTCAACGAGCTGACCAAGCTCGGCGTCCCCGGCGTCTGGACCCACGGCTTCTACGACGGCTGGGCCCCGAACTACGCGTTCTACGCGGCCAACGGCCACAACTCCATCGGCCGGTTCTACGAGACGCAGGGCGCGGGCGACGCTTCGACCCGCGCGATCGCCGCCTCCCCCGACCGGGCCTGGTTCCGGCCCAATCCGCCCCTCCGCTCGACGCTCTGGTCGATGCGCAACAACGTCAATCTCCAGCAGAGCGGCGTCCTCGTCGGCCTGAACCACGTCGCCTCGCTCAAGGACAAGTTCCTGGAGAACTTCTACCTCAAGAGCAAGCGCTCGATCGCCAAGGCCCGGGCCGAAGGCCCGGCCGCTTACATCTTCCCCGGCGACGACCCCCGCCCCGGCCAACAGGCCCGCCTCCTGCGCCAGCTCCAGGCCCAGGGCGTCGAGGTCCACCGGGCCGACAAGGCCTTCAAGGTCAAGGACGCGGCCTATCCCGCCGGAACCTATGTCGTCCGCATGGACCAGCCCTATTCGCGCATGGCCGACCTGATGCTCGACAAGCAGTACTTCAACGTCAACGACCCCCGCCCCTACGACGACGTCGGTTGGACGCTCGGCCCCCTCTACAACGTCCAGACCGTCCGCGTCGAAGACCTGGCCGTCCTCGACGCGCCCATGACCCTCGTCAAGGCCGCGGTCGCTGCTCCCGGCGGAGCCGCCCGCCTGGCCAAGGGCGCCGTCCAGGCCTATCTCATCAACCACAACGCCGACATCGCCCT
>Ga0105093_10000609_pt1 | contig 13663 bp, 12 predicted proteins | sample PPLLak3March2015_2_FD_79111 | JGI IMG/M metagenome (GOLD analysis project Ga0105093, IMG submission 79111) | Freshwater sediment microbial communities from Prairie Pothole Lake near Jamestown, North Dakota, USA - PPLs Lake P8 Core (3) Depth... | ecosystem: Environmental > Aquatic > Freshwater >... | reverse complement strand
ATCGCCCAGATGAAGGTCCTGGATGTCATGAAGGTCGCGATCATGAAACTCTACAACCCCCTGGCCGGAAAGGCACCGCGGTCCGCCCAGCGCTGATCCATCTCGGCTTGCACACGTCTCTTTGGTTCCAAGGAACGCCTCACCGCCTCCCTCATTCGGTGAGGCGTTCGCCCTTTCCGGCAACCCGGCTTTAACTTATTAAAATCTATTTAAATTTCATCTGTCCGCAAATTGACATATCTTACGATTTTGCCTATGATACCGTTAGGAGTGTTGATAAACGACCGATTGCCTGCTGCGGCCGGGCGCCCGCAGGGAGTCGGATCGACCACGGTATGCTCCGACCATGAACGCCCGATTTTGAAGGCTTGAGAAAACTGAGTTGATCGGTTCTCGTATCAGGGTAATCATCTTCCTCGCTGCCGTGACGGCCATCGCGGCCGTCTGGTTTGGGTTGATAAGAGAGGGGCGCGATGATTCCATCATTTTCCGCACGGCGTCGGTTGAGCGCGGTCCCATCATCAGTGCCGTATCCACGAGCGGTACGTTGAATGCCGTCATCACGGTTCAGGTGGGCTCTCAGGTATCCGGCCTGATCCAGGAACTCCTGGCGGATTTCAACTCGGAGGTCAAAGCGGGTCAGGTCATCGCACGCATCGACCCGGAGACCTTCGAGGCCAAAGTGCGCCAGGCCCAGGCCGAGCTGGAAGTCGCCCGCGCCAATGTCAACATCCAGCGGGCCGGCGTCGAACGCGCGCAGAAAGAACTGGCCAACGCCGTTTCCTCGTTTAACAGCGCCCAGGCCCGAACTGAAAAAGCGCGGGTCACCCTGGTCAATGCCAAGCGCAATCTGGATCGCCGTCGCGCTCTCTTCCAGACGGGTGCCGTATCGGAGAGCCAGATCGACGACGCCCAGACCGCCCACGACCAGAGCCGGGCCCAGTTGAAAAGCGACGAAGCCGACGAGCGTGCGGCGGAATCTCTGATCGCGACCCGCGAGGCCGCGCTGAAGACGGCCCGCGCCCAAGTGGATCACGCCATCGAGCAGGTGCGCCAGAAGGAAGCCGCCCTCAAGCAGGCGGAGGTCGACCTCGAGAACACCTTCATCCGCTCCCCCGTGGACGGCATCGTGATCGAACGCGCTGTGGACATCGGCCAAACCGTGGCGGCCAGCTTTCAGGCGCCCAAGCTGTTCGTCATCGCCCAGGACTTGCGGCAGATGCAGGTCGAAACCGACGTCGACGAAGCCGACATTGGCCGGGTGCAGGTGGGCCAGCAGGCCATCTTCAGCGTGGACGCTTACGCCGGCCGTGAATTCTACGGCCAGGTGCAGCAGATCCGGAAGGCACCGCGGGTCGTCCAAAACGTCGTGACCTATACCGTGCTGGTTTCCGCCGACAACGCCGACCTACGCCTCCTGCCAGGGATGACCGCCAACATCCAGATCATCGTCGACGAGCGTCAAAACGCCCTGAAGGTGCCCAACGCCGCCCTGAGGTTCAAGCCGGACGGCGAGGAGGCCAAAAAAAACGGGGAATCCCCCCACCTCTCGACGGCGGCCGGCGAAACGGCCCCGCCCGAGGAACGCCTGAAACAGCTGACCGCAGCGCTTCGTCTTACCGAGTCCCAGCAGAATCAAGCGCGGGTCGTCCTCTCCGACGCGCGTGAGAACCTCAAGGCCCTGCGCCGGCAGGATGCCACCCCCGAAGAGATCCGCCGCGAGACGCAGGCCCAGCATGAGCGAACCCGGAAGGCCGTGGCCACCTTGCTCTCGCCCGAGCAGCGCGAGAAATACGTCCGGCTCGCAGCCGCCCAGGAGGGCGTCTCCGCCCAATGGGGCAAGGTCTATGTCGCCGGAGAGCCGGGCACACCGCAGCCGATCGACCTGATTCTGGGGATCAGCGACGGCACGTTCACCGAGGTGGTGAGCGGCGACCTCACCACCGGCCAGCCGGTCATCATCGGCGTGAACCTGACCGCCTCGAAAACCTCCGGCCGGGCCGCGAAGCGGTTCGCCTTCTAGCAGAAATGACCGACACCCTCCTCACAACCGAGGACCTGACTAAGGACTACCGGGTAGGCAGTGAGACGGTGCATGCCCTGCGCGGGGTGTCGGTTGCAATCCTGCGGGGCGACTTCGTGGCGGTGACGGGGCCCTCGGGCTCGGGAAAATCCACGTTCATGAACCTCCTGGGTTGCCTGGACTCGCCGACGGCGGGGCGCTACATCCTCGATGGAAAGGATGTCTCGTGCCTGACGGCGGACGAGCTGGCCGAGGTCCGCAATCGCAAGATCGGCTTTGTGTTTCAGAACTTCAATCTGCTGCCGCGCACACCGGCCATTGAAAACGTTGAGCTCCCCTTGCGCTACAGCGGCATGCAACGGTCGCATCGCCATGCGCGCGCCCGCGAGGTATTGGCGGCCGTGGGGCTGCAGGACCGCGCCCATCACCATCCCGCGCAACTGTCCGGCGGGCAGCAGCAGCGCGTAGCCATCGCCCGCGCCCTCGCCAACCACCCGGTCCTGGTGCTGGCCGACGAACCCACGGGGGCTCTCGACACCCAGACCAGCGTGGATATCATGTATCTTCTGCAGCGCTTGAACCGCGACGGCATCACCATCATCCTCGTGACCCACGAGCCGGACATCGCGAATTACGCCCGGCGCATCCTGCGGTTCCGCGACGGCCGCATGCGCGACGCCGCGACGGGGCCGAATCCCGCGCCGCCGGAAACGGTGGAAGGGACCTACCGGCTGAAAGACGACGCCCCATGATGCTCTTCGAACCGGCGCGCGACGCCTTCCGAGCCCTGCGCGTGAACATCATGCGCAGTGCGTTGACGACCCTTGGCATCATCATCGGCGTGGGCGCCGTCATCGTGATGGTGGCCGTCGGAGCCGGCGCCCAGGCCCAGGTGGCCGAGATCATCGACAGCATGGGGGCCGATTTGCTGTACATTTTCCCGGGCTCCACCACCACCCGGGTCCGGCTGGGCGCCGGCACCTTGCCGACCCTGAGCGAGGACGACGCCGAAGCCATCCAGAGGGAAATCCTCGAGGTCCAGGCCGCAGCACCCTACCTGCGCGGCCGCGGGCAGATCGTGTCCGGCAACCAGAACTGGTCCACCTCCATCAACGGCGTGACCCCGGAATATTTCGAAGCGCGGGAATGGCTGCTGCAGAACGGGGAACGCTTCGCCGTGGAGGAGTTCCACGGCAATTCCAAGATGGTGCTCGTCGGCAGCACCGTCGCCCAGAATCTTTTCCCCGGCCAGAACCCTTCCGGTTCGGTCGTGCGCATCAATCGCGTGCCGTTCAAAGTGGGCGGGGTGCTGCAGGCCAAGGGGTACTCCATGGGGGGCTGGGACCAGGATGATCTGGTTCTCATCCCCATGGGTCCTGCGCGCAAGAAGGTCCTGGGGGAACGGGCGCTGAGCGGCCGACTGGTCAATGGGATCGCCGTCAAGGTCAAAACGCCGGAGCTCGTCCCCAGCGCGGTGAAGGAGATCCGCGAACTGCTGCGCCAACGGCACCGCCTGCGCCCCAGCCAGGAGAATGATTTCTGGATCCGCAACCAGGCCGAAGCATTGGAGACGCGCGCCGAATCGTCGCGGACCATGTCGCTGCTTTTAGCGGCCGTGGCGTCGGTGTCGCTCATGGTCGGCGGCATCGGCATCATGAACATCATGATCGTTTCGGTCACCGAGCGCACTCGCGAAATTGGCCTGCGCATGGCTGTCGGGGCACGCCGACGCGACATCCTCATGCAGTTTCTGACAGAAGCGGTGGCGCTCTCCCTGATCGGGGGCCTCATCGGGATTCTGCTCGGCGTCGCCGGTTCGATGGCCTTCACCGCCTTTGGGGATTGGCCGGCCATCATCCCGCCCAGCGCCATCGCGATCGCCTTCAGCGTGTCGGCGGCCGTAGGGGTTTTCTTCGGGTTTTACCCAGCACGCAAAGCCTCGCGCCTGAACCCGATCGAAGCATTAAGGCGTGAATAGAGCGGCATTGCCTCACCGGAGGCGTCCAACGTAACACACTCACACCGTCTGCCCATGAACATCGTCTTCCTATCCATCGTCCTGATCGCTTTGGGTGCCGGCGGATGGCGCCAGCTCGCAGGGGGCCTGCCACCCGGGCAACCTGCGCCCATGGAAGCCCTCTCCCAGGCCATGGTGGACTCCGCCGCGGGTGCCGTCGACCTGGCCATAGGCCTGATCGGCGTTATGACACTTTTTCTGGGCCTCATGAAGGTGGCCGAGGCCGGCGGTCTGCTGAAGATCATCGCCCGCCTGATCCGCCCCTTCATGCTGCGGCTTTTTCCGGACGTGCCGGCCGGGCACCCGGCCATGGGTGCCATGATCCTGAACCTTTCGGCCAATGCCATGGGGCTGGGCAATGCCGCCACGCCGTTCGGCATTCGTGCCATGCAGGAGCTGAACCGGCTGAATCCGAACCCGGGAACCGCCTCCGATGCCATGGCCCTTTTCCTGGCGATCAACACCTCCAGCGTGACGCTCCTGCCGACCGGAGTGATCGCCCTGCGGGCAGCGGCCGGCTCCGCCGATCCAGCCGCCATTCTGCCCACGACCCTCTTTGCCACGGCCTGCTCCACGCTCACCGCCGTCCTCACCGCCAAGCTGCTCGGGCGGTTTTACCGCCGGCGCGCCGCGGGGGCCGAAGCCGTTCCACCGGCCCCCGATTCGGCCCCCGCGGCGCTCGACGCCGAGCAGCGGCCGGAAGCGGATGAGGAGGCCGCCGCCTACCCGGCCTGGGTATACGCCCTCATCCTGGCCGGCGGCGCGATGCTCTTTTTCTTGACGATCGTCTATGGAAAAGCCCTGTCGCCCTGGATCCTGCCGGGGTTGATGGCGGGGTTTCTCCTCTTTGGAGCCGCCCGGCGCGTGAGGGTGTACGAGGTCTTTGTGGAGGGCGCCAAGGAAGGTTTCCAGGTAGCGATCAAGATCATTCCCTACCTCGTGGCGATCCTGGTGGCCGTCGGCATGCTGCGGGCCAGCGGCGCCATGGAGGCCATGGTGAGTGTTCTCGGACCCTGGACCACCAAGATGGGGCTTCCCGCCGAGGCCCTGCCCATGGCGCTGATGCGTCCGCTTTCCGGGTCGGGGGCATTCGCCATTCTGGCCTCGATCCTCAACGACCCGTCCATCGGCCCCGACAGCTACACCGGCTACCTGGTATCGACCCTTCAGGGGTGCACGGAAACGACCTTCTATGTTTTGGCCGTCTATTTCGGCGCCGTTCAGGTGCGACGCATCCGCTACAGCCTGGCCGCCGGACTGGCCGCGGACTTTGCCGGCATCGTCGCAGCGGTGGCGGCCTGCCGCTACCTGTTCGGCTGAGTTGATCAGTGGCCCGATTCGGGTGTATGCTCTCCGGTGAGGAGAAAAAATCCCATGACGCGACCCCTACGAATGCTGGCCGTCGTTCTGGCGGCGACGGCGCTCTGGTCCGCCCCGGCCGCATGGCCGGCGGGCCTGTTACCTGCCGGCGGCACGGCCGATGCGCAGGCTCCGATCGAAATCGTCTCCGATCGGATGATTGCCAACACGACCGAAAAATGGGCCGACTTCCTGGGAGCGGTGGTGGCCACCCAGGGTAAATTCTCGATGGCCGCAGATGCTCTGCGGATCCATTACGAGGGCGACCTCATGAACGCTCCCAAGGGCGGATCCGCTCAGGAGCGCATCCGCAAGCTGGAGGCCACCGGCCGGGTGCATATCGTCACCGAGCAATACACTGCGGATGCCGAGCGCGCCGAATATCTGCCGGCCACCGATGTGCTGACCCTGAGCGGCGATCCCTCGCGGGTGGTGAGCGGCAAGAACACCTTGACCGGATCGAAAATCGTTCTAAAACGCTCCGAGGGCAAGGCGCTGGTGGAAGGCGGGACCGCCGAGCGGGTCAAAGCGGTTTTTTTCCAGGAGGAGAAAGGCCAACGGCCACCGCCGGGGCGGCCGGAGCCAACCAAGCCGTGAGGTCACATTCGGACTTTGAACCGGTGCAGCTTTCGCAGCCGATCGTAGGTCAGCAGCAGGTCGATCCACTCCTGCAGGAGGGGCACCAGGGCGTGAGAGGATGACGGCTGGGCGGCGCGCAACGCGGCTTCCGCTTCGCCCAGGGCCTGCGCCAGGTCCGGCCGGCCCGGATCCTGCCGCAGCAGGTTTCGATAGATTTCGACCGACTTTTCCCAGTGCCCCTGCTCGGCGAAAACTTGAGCGAGCGTTACCGTGCCCGGGTCGTAATCCTTGCCCATGATCTACTCCGTCAGTGGCCCGGCGGCCGCTGGGGCTTTACCACGATTTCATCCTGCCCGATCATGCCGAAATCCTTGCGGGCCACGCTTTCGATGTACTTCGGGTCGTTTCTCAGACGGTCGATCTCCACTCCGAGGTCGAGGTTGTCCTGAATGATCTGGCGGTTCTGGGCGTGGATCCGGTCCCGCTCCTTCGTCATCAGATGGAAATCGGCGAGCCCGCGCTCGCTGAAAACGATGAAAAACAACAGCGCGATCAGGAAGAAAACGGCCGCCACCAAGACCAGGCTCTGCTTTTTCGTCATCGCCTGAGAACACTCCTTCTCCACACGGTCAGCAGCCCACGCGCCTCCGGGCTTCCTAAAATCAAGCTGGCGGACCCGTAGAGGATCCCTCCGGCCGCCATGCTGGCGGCCACCCCCAGCGCCAAGGCCGTCGTCGATTGGGCCGTATCGTGGATCATGAGCCGGGAGACTCCCAGCACGCCCGGCGCCATCAGCCCCGCACTGAGGAGCGACCGGACCAGACAGCGCGTGATCGCGCGCCAGTCCACTCCCGCGAGTTTCCGCCGCAGGGCCGCCAGGAGCAGCATCAGGTTCAACACCGAGGCCAGCGACGTCGCCAACGCCACCCCGCCATGGGCCAACGGCTGCATGAACGCGACCCCCAGCAGCAGATTGGCCAGAATCGAAAGCAGCGCCGCCCGGACCGGGGTCTTGCCGTCCTGCAGGGCAAAAAACACCGCCACCACGATCCGCACGGCCGAGAAGGCCCATAATCCCAAAGCATAGTATGAAAGCGCCTGAACCGTCAACCGGGCATCCACCGCGCTGAACTCGCCGCGGGCAAACAGCAATACGACGATCGGCTCCCCCAAAAGAATCAGACCGGCGGCGGCCGGAATGGTGGCGAACGAAACCAGCCGCAAGGCGTATTCAAAGGTTTCGCGCAGCGCCCGAATGTCTCCAGCCGCCGCGTGGCGGGCCAGGCTCGGCAGGATCGCGGTCGCGGCCGCCATGGCGGCCACTCCCAACGGGAACTCCACCAAACGGTCCGCGTAGTACAAGTAGCTGACGCTGCCTTCCGGAAGCAGCGAAGCCAGCATCGTGCCCACCAGGATATTCAGGTGATACGCCGCGCCGCCCACCACGGCCGGCACCATGAGCCGCGCCATGGGCGCCAGGGCCGGGTGGCGGCGCCGCACCGGCCGCCAGGGATGCAGCCCGTAGCGCTTGAGCAGCGGCGCATGCCATACCAGCTGGGCCGCCCCGCCGATGAGAAGTCCGATCGCAAGCGCGAGCACGGGCCGATCCAAAAACGGCGCGATCCCTGCCAAGGAACCGATCATGGCGACGTTCAGCAGGGCCGGTGACAGGGCCGGTACGGCAAAACTGCCGTATACGTTGAGCGCCCCCATGAAGAGGGCCGCCATGCCGCCCGCAATCAGATAGGGCAGCATCCACCGAACCAGCGACAGCGTGAGCTCGGTCTTGGATGCGGAAAAACCTGGGGTGATCCCCCGTACGATCCAGGGGGACGCCACCATCGCCGTCGCGCACACTCCCAAAAGCAGCACGCTGACCCCGCGCACCGTCGAACGGAAAAAGTCGCCGGCGTCGGCGTCCCCTCCTTTCCAGCGGACCTCGGTGAGAACCGGGACCAGAGCGGAGTTCAGCGTTCCCTCCGCGACCAGACGGCGAAACAGATTGGGAATGCGGAAAGCCGCTAGAAATGCGTCCGAGCTGAATCCGGCCCCGAAATACCAGGCGATCGCGGCGTCGCGCGCAAAGCCCAGAATGCGGCTGAAGACGGTGGCCAGCGCCACCGTCGCCGTGGTGCGGGTCAGATGAGATACAACCGAAGCCGGGGCGCGTCCGTCGGCGCCGGCCGGCTGGGGAAAATGGCGGTTGGGCGATATCAACAGAAATTTCTTGACAGATTTGTTTGAATTATTTATCTAATCAATTTTAGCAATAACCATCGAAAGGAGCAATCAGCTTGGCTAACCACGCATCGGCGCTCAAGCGCGCACGCCAGAACGAGATCCGCAACCTGCGTAACCGAATGGTCAAAACCCGCGTCAAGAACGTGGTGAAATCCTTGCGCCAGGCGGTTGAGACACCGTCTGCGGAAACGGCAACGACTACGCTCGACCAAGCCAAATCCATGATCGCCAAAGCGGCCAAGAAAGGCGTGATCCACAGGAAAAACGCCTCCCGCAAGATCTCCCGCCTGTCCAAACTGGCGCTGCGACCGAAAGCCTGATCGAACAAAATCAGAAGTCGTCGGTGAAGCGATTGAAAATGCGCTCGGCGATCCGCGCCGCCACCAGCCCGGCAGTCCGGCGCTCCCGCTGCTCGTTTTGGAATTTGTCGTCCGTGACCGGGTAGGCGTCGTTGTCGGAAAGCCCCTTCGCCTCCCAGATCACCCGGCCATCCGTCTGCACCAACTGCACATCCAACTGCAACGTCACCCGGCGTTCTCCGGCCGCATCCCTGTGGCGGGGGGATATCGTCTCGGAATTCAGGGATCGGATCACTCCCCGCATGAGCAGATCGGCCGTCGACGGGTCGGAGGCCAGGAGGATAACTCCGCGCTGGGTAATTTCAAAGACGACGGCATTGGTGACCAACACCTCCAGCCCGTCTTGGTTGGTCCGGTTTTGGAAGGTTTCAACGAAGAGGTTGCGTGCATTCCCGGGCAGCTGGGCCGGCCCCTGGAATCGGTATCCGCACGCCATCAGCAGGGATGCCGCCGCCGCAACGATCCCCGCAGCGGTGACCAGCCAGCCGCACCCGGCAGCCGGATTCGACCGGGCTAATCGCACCGCTGCTCCTTCCCCCGCTCGCCGGGCGCCATCAGACCACCACGTTGACCAGCTTGTTCTTCACCACAACGACCTTCCGGACGGTCCGGTCCTGCACGAACTTGCGCACGTTCTCGTCGGCGAGGGCCATTTGCCTGAGCGCCTCATCATCGGCGTCGACTCCCGCCGTGATCCGGCTGCGCAGCTTGCCGTTCACCTGGACGACGATCAGAACCGCATCGCGCTCGACGGCCTCCTCGCGCCACGTCGGCCAGGACGCCCGCAGGATGCTCTGCATATTGCCGAGCGCCGCCCATAGCTCCTCGGCGATGTGCGGCACGATGGGCGCCAGCATCAGCGTCAGCGACTCCAGCGCCCGGCGCATCACCCCGGCCGTGGCCGCACTGGGGTTTTCCCCGCCGATGAGGGCCATGGCGTTGAAGAGCTCCATCACGGCGCTGATGGCCGTGTTGAAGTGAAAACGCTCCTCGATGTCCCGCGTGACCTTGCGGATCGTTTCGTGGGTCTTGCGATAGAGCTCCTGCAGCGGTTCGTCCAGGTCGCGCAGGCGACCCTCATAGGGCTGCGCCAATGCCACCACCGGCATCCAGTCCGCCGCCAGCCGCCAGACCCGGTTCAGGAACCGGAAGCCGCCCTCGACCCCCTGCTCGCTCCACTCCAGATCCTTCTCGGGCGGCGCGGCAAAGAGGCAGAACAGCCGCGTGGTATCGGCGCCGTAGCGCTCCAGCAGCGTGTTCGGGTCGATCACGTTTTTCTTGGACTTGGACATCTTCTCCACCCGCCCGACCACCACCGGCCGGCGGCAGGTGCCGCAGGTCCGCGTCCCGTCCGCGGAGCGCGCTTCGCCCGGAAAAAGAAAGCCGTGCTCCGGGCAGGCGACCGTCTCCTTGCAAACCATGCCCTGGGTCAGCAGGCGGGTGAACGGCTCCTTGAAGGATACCAGGCCTTCGTCCCGCAGCACCCGCGTGTAGAAGCGCGAGTACAGCAGATGCAGGATGGCGTGTTCCACCCCTCCGATGTACTGGTCGACCGGCATCCAATAGCCCACGGCCTCGGGGTCGAACATGCCTGCGTGCCAGTCCGGGCTGCAAAACCGCTCGAAGTACCAGGAGGATTCCACAAAGGTGTCCATGGTGTCGGTCTCCCGCCGTGCCCGGGAGCTCCCGCACGTCGGGCAAACCGCCCGCACGAAGCGTTCCAGGACCGGCAGCGGCGACTGCCCGCCTTCGAGCAGGTCGGCATCCTCGGGCAGGACGACCGGCAGGTCCGCCTCCGGCACCGGGACGATGCCGCAGCGCTCGCAATGGATGACGGGGATCGGCGCTCCCCAGTAGCGCTGCCGCGAAATGCCCCAGTCCCGCAGCCGAAAGCTGACGGTGCGGCGGCCGAGCTGGTTCGCCTCCAGGTGGGCGGCGATGGCTTCCTGGGCCTCGCGGTTCGGCAGCCCGTTGAAGGCACCGGAGTTGACCATGACCCCGTCGCCGGCATAGGCCGCGGCCATGGCGCCGGGATCCAGGTCGCGGTCAGCCGGCTGGACCACGACGACGATCGGCAGTCCGTATTTCTGGGCAAACTCGAAATCGCGCTGATCGTGCGCCGGCACGGACATGACGGCCCCGGTCCCGTACTCCATCAGGGCGAAGTTGGCGGTATAGATGGGCATCTGCCGGCCGGTCATCGGGTTGAGGCAATGGGCGCCGACGAACACCCCTTCCTTTGCATAGCTCTCGAGGGCCTTGGCCGAACGGTCCTGGTGCGAAATCCGCTCGACGAAGGCCGCAACCTCGGCCTCCTGAGCCGTTCCCTGGCACAGCTGCGGAACCAGGGGATGCTCGGGCGCCAGGCACATGAAGGTCGCCCCGAAAACGGTGTCGGGGCGGGTGGTGAAAACCGAGATCTCGGCGCCGCCGTTTTCCAGCGGAAACCGGATCTCCGCCCCCTGGCTCTTGCCGATCCAGTTTTTCTGCATGGTAATGACCTTTTCGGGCCATCCCGGCAGCTGATCGCAATAGACTAGCAGGTCCTCGGCATAACGGGTGATGCGGAAGAACCATTGCCACAGTTTCTTCTGGCGCACCGGCTGGCCGCAGCGCCAGCACATTCCGGCCTCTACTTGCTCGTTGGCCAGCACGGTCTGGCAGGGATCGCACCAGTTGACGTAGGACTCCTTGCGGAAAGCCAGTCCCTTGGCGTACATGCGCAAAAAAAGCCACTGCTCCCAGCGGTAGTACTCCGGCCGGCAGGTGGCGACCTCCCGCTGCCAGTCGTAGCTGAACCCCAGTCGTTTCAGCTGCGAGCGCATGGTGTCGATGTTGGCGTAGGTCCAGCGCGCCGGGTGGGTCTGGTGGGCGATGGCGGCGTTCTCGGCCGGCATCCCGAAGGCATCCCAGCCCATGGGGTGCAGCACGTTGAAGCCCCGCATGCGCTTGTAGCGCGCGACCACGTCACCGATGGTGTAGTTGCGCACGTGGCCCATGTGGATGTTCCCCGAAGGGTACGGAAACATTTCCAGCAGATAGTATTTGGGCCGGCCGGGGGCCTCCACGACCCGGAACAGATTTTCAGCCTCCCAGCGGCCCTGCCATTGGCGCTCCAGGGCTTGTGCATCGTACCTCTCGTCCATGCTCGGATGCGTCCCTTCGTTCGAATTCGGCCTGCCCCGGACGCCCTGCTCCCGGAACGCGGCCGGATGCGGGGGCAGACTCGCCGGATGAGCCAGTCTGGATTTTTAATGCCACAGTCTAGCGGGAACTGCAAGCCAGATGCATAATTTCGTTTGACTTGTTTTCGGCAATTTCATATGGAAATAAGGATTTTTTAACCGCAACCCATCCGACGGACCGACAACGACCACAAAGGGCTCATGAGCGCTAAAATTCTCATCAACGCCAGCGATCCGGAAGAGATCCGCGTCGCCACCGTGAAAGACGGCCGTCTGGAGGAGTTCCGCATCGAAAGCGCGGCGCGGGCGATCACCCAGGGCAATATCTACAAGGGGGTCATCGCACGCATCGAACCCAGCCTGCAAGCGGTATTCGTCGACTATGGGGCCGAGCGCAACGGATTCCTTCAGAAGCATGACATTCACGACGACTATTACCACGAGGACGATTCCCGCGACGTCCCCCTGCATCGCCTGGTCAAGCGCGGGCAGGGCGTGATGGTGCAGATCGCCAAGGACCCCATCGGCACCAAGGGCGCCATGCTCACGACCTTCATCTCGCTGCCGGGCCGGCATGTCGTTCTCATGCCGGGCCATTCGGTGCGCGGGGTCTCGCGCAAGATCGAGGATGACCCCGAGCGCGTCCGGCTGAAGCAGATTGTCGGCGAATTGGAGATCCCCGAGAACTTCGGCGTCATCGTGCGCACTGCCGGCCAGGGCTGCTCCAAGACCATGATCTCCAAAGATCTGAAGGATCTGCTGCGCCTGTGGAAGACCATCAAAGGCAAGGTGCTGCGAGAGCCGCCCACCGCCCTGCTCTACAAGGAGAGCGCCCTGGTGATTCGTTCGATTCGCGATTCCTTCAGCCCGGAGGTCGCCGAAATCCTGATCGACGAGGCGAACGTGTTCCACGAGGCCCAGGAATTGATCACCATTTTCTCCAGCAAGCACACGCAGGTGGTCAAACTCTACGAGGGCGACAAGCCGATTTTCACCAAGTTCCAGCTCGAGGACCAGATTGCCTCCATTTTCGAAAACCGGGTCCGGCTCAAATCCGGCGGCTCCATCGTCATCGCCCCCACCGAGGCCCTGGTGGCCATCGACGTCAACTCGGGCAAATCCACCCACGAGAAATCGGTCGAGCAGACCGCCTTCCAGACCAACCTGGAAGCCGCCGAGGAGATCGCCCGCCAGCTGCGGCTGCGGGACCTGGGGGGGCTGATCGTCATCGACTTCATCGACATGAAGGAGTCCAAGCACCGCGCCGAGGTCGAACGGGCGCTGAAGAACCACGTCAAGCTCGACCGGGCGCGCTCCAAGGTGGGGCGCATCTCGAAGTTCGGCCTGCTCGAAATGTCCCGTCAGCGCATTCACCCGTCCATCGAGTTCGGCAGCCATGTCACCTGCCGGTGCTGCCAGGGCAAGGGCATGGTCCCGGGCACGGAAGCGCTGGGAATCGCCTTCCTGCGCAAGCTCGGCCTGGCGATCAGCAAGGCGGAGGGGGAGCGCGTCAAGGGCGTCGTTCCCCCGGCCGTCGCCGATTATCTGCTCAACCGCAAGCGCCGGGACATCGTGGAGCTGGAGAAGCGCCGGGATATCGTCATCGACATCGAGGGCGACGCCTGCCTGCTGCCGTTCGAAAGCCGGATCGAAACAACGCCTTGAGGCCCCGCCCGCTGGGCGCCCGGGACCCCTTCCCGGCTTCGCAGAAGCAGCCGGGCTTCATTAAGAGTTTGACGGCGAATCGATTTTCAAGTATATCAGCGCCACTTTCATATTAAGGAGGTCGTATCTTGGTCAGCATCGCTTACGCCATGGGACAAGGAGGCGCGCCGGAAGGCGGCGCCGCTGGTTTTGCCAGTTTCATCCCTCTCATCCTGATGTTCGTGATCTTCTATTT
>Ga0105093_10000608_pt1 | contig 13674 bp, 10 predicted proteins | sample PPLLak3March2015_2_FD_79111 | JGI IMG/M metagenome (GOLD analysis project Ga0105093, IMG submission 79111) | Freshwater sediment microbial communities from Prairie Pothole Lake near Jamestown, North Dakota, USA - PPLs Lake P8 Core (3) Depth... | ecosystem: Environmental > Aquatic > Freshwater >... | reverse complement strand
TGCGCCGGTCCCTCAGTCGCAGGGTGACGTTGTCGAGGGTGATCAACTCCTCCGTCGCCGGTTCAGTTCCCGGCGCTCGCAGGCGGCTGGCCCGTGGATGGTGTTTCGGCATATTCGACCTTGCGGCATTCAACGAGAGATTTGATTTCGATGGGCTGAAATGCTATTTTCAGGGTCAGCGTGGAATGATCCACCCTCAACCGTCGTAAACGACTCGCTGCCGCCATGAAAAAAAATCTCTACGACAAGATGCAACCGATGTTCCACCTGATGGCGCACGACTACCAGGAAATCGGCCCGCTCGAAACCCTGATCTACAATCTGGCCCGGGGCAACACGTTCAACATGCGGGCGGTGGGGCTGGAGGCGATCAAGCGCTTCCGCCGGGAAAACCCCGGCTGCGCCGTCACCTTCAAGCCGAACCACCTCAGTGAAGCCGATTTCATCCTGCTGGCGGTGCTCTTCCGAGAGCACGGCCTGCGGGTTCTGATCGAGGGCGGCAGCAACCTCTTTCTGGACGACATCGACATCTTCCGAGATCTGCTGCCCAAACTCACGGGCTCATCTTTCCAAAGCCCGCAGGAGGAGAGCCCCCTGAGTGTGGCGCACTACCTCACCCGCCGCGGGGCTTTCAAGGTGTTCCGCAAGCCGGTAGCCCTGAAACAGCCCAACGGGGAGGAGATCAAGCTCGGCCGCAAGGACACCCTCTCCCTCACCCGGGCCTACCGCCAGCATCTCGTCATGGAAAAGGAAATGTACCTCACGTTTCCCGGGTTTTCCACCGTCCGGTCCAGCCTGCTGGACCTGCTGAAGATGGACGAGGTCAAAACCGGCCGGACCTACACCGGGAAATTCGACGGCTTCCACCACCTGCCCTTTCAAATGGACATCGAGGCCTCGCTGGACACGGGTGTCGACGTTTACATCGTGGATGTAAACGTCGCTTACGAGCGCGTGCTGGAAGACGAAAATTTCCAGGAACTGACCCGGATGCACGAGGCCGGCGTGAACCCGCAGGAGATCTACCTCAAAGACATAGGCTACGTCGTCCACCAGTTTCTGACCGACAAGCGCAAGGTCAACCTCTCCATCAAGTTCGGGGAGCCCCGTAAAATAGATACCAAGCCTTTGAAGGGCGACGTGCTCGGGACAAAGATCAAGTTCGCCGCGCACACCTATGCCAAGGAGACCTTCGAGCGGGTGCTGGGGATGCAGCCGGTGTTTCCGGCCAACATCTATTTTTCAGCCTTCGACGAGAACTTCAACCGCCTGCCCGTGCGCATCATGCGGGAGAAAATCGACGACATCCGGGACCGCCTGAGGCACCTGGCGTGGGGACGCCAGAAACAGCGGGTCGACCTGCACTACGTGTTGGGGTACCATCACCAGATCATGTCGGCCGACGAGATCGTCAACCGCACCTTCGAGGTGTTCACCGCCACCGAGCGCCCCGTCACCACCCTCGACGGCGACATGTTCGTGGTCCACAATCGCGACGTCGCCGCGCAGTATCGCAACCACATCGCGCATTTTTTCGGTGAACCGAAAAAATGATCACGGCAGAAAAGAAAAAGCGACTGGTTTTTTTCGGGCGAACCGGCTCACGGGCCGCTTGAGCGGACACCTCGACACCCCCCTTGCGTATTTCAGCTTTGAGTTTTGACTTACAGCTTCATCTGTTTCACGCCGCGGGGACAAGGCCCTCTCTTGGTGTCGGACGGGGCTTTCAACCCGCTTTCAGGCTTACTTGGCCGCCATCAGCTTGAAGCTCTTCAGTATATCCTCGAAGGTCTTGAGATCCTTGTCGAAATACTCGTCTTTGGTGGCCCCGTAGCGGATGCTGTAGAAGAGGTCGCCGTTGATGAACCCGTAATAAATGGTCTTAAAGAAAAACCCGTCCTCGTCCGTGAAGATAAAGGTGATTTGGAACCCGTCGTACCCGGCAATCTTGGCCGGGACGTTTTCGAGCAGGCTGAAGTTGCGGATGTTCTGGTCGGAAACAATTTCCCTGACCACGACCTCCGCCGCCTGCTGGGGGACCATGCCCTTATCGATCGTTCTCTGAGTGAACTGGAATGGTTTGCTCAGGGGGCGCTCCTGCACCAGCGTGAACTGCTTGTAGCCCCCGTCTTTGGTGATGAACAGAATGGGCTCATCGGTGGGAATTTGCTTCCAGCCCTCCGGGATGGCGACGCTGCAGGTCATTGCCGGCTGAGTGTTTCCGATGTGAGCGCACGCGACCAATAGAACTGCCATGACCATGAATGCCCAAAGACGCTCTTTCATAATTTATCTCCTTCGTATTTGACTTCGGTGGTTTGTGGCAATGTGGATGCAACTACCGCGCCACTATCGGCTGGCCCGGTTCAAACGCACGGAGCAACCATCCGCGGGTTGCAATCGCCCTTATGCGAAGGCCCGGCTTCCGCCGGCACACCGCGCGCGGGGCAGAGCGGCCGTGCACGCTTAAAAATTCAGATCTGCCCCCGGTGGGTTATCAGCCAACACCCTGAACAGTTTGAAGAAAACGGCAGCGTCGGGGATGGAGCCGGGGCAGATGGCGACAGATACCTAAATATGTTCGCATATTGAAAACGACATGTCTACAAAATAGTTCCCCGACGGTATTTTTACTTAAATTGAGCGATTTTGTCGACTCCCATCGAGTCCCGAAGGGGTCTGTCGTCCGCATGGGCCGCCGCAAAAGAGACCCCGGCTTCGACAACGCCCCCGGGGTTTCGAGAACCTCCTCACCGGTCGCGTCGACCGTCTCTGTCGTGGGCGCTGTCTTCCGGGGCTTTCTAACACTATCTGAGCGGCCCTGCTGCCGTTGCGACGGCCGGCGCAGAGATTGCGGCGGCCCATGCGGACGGTAGACCCCTTCGGGCCCTTCCGCAAAAACCAAAATTCGAATTGCTTAGCTTAGGTTTTATCAATATATTATCTGCATATTATCTGCCGGCACCGGCCGGCGTGGGGAAGGTGAGGGGAGGGGCGGAATGAAGCGGTCGATTCAAGTCGCTATTCGCCTATAATTTTTTGCTTCTTTTTCTCTGGACAAACAGATAAACGCTATTATAGTATGCAAACAAAAAAGAGGGGTGTTTCACAAATATATCAACCAAAAGGAGGATTGAGAAATGAAGAAGCTGTTTCTGTTGTTGGTGGCGGTCATGCTGATTGCTGGTTGCACTTCGGAATTCTACAAACACGACCGGGTGTTCGCGACGAACGCTCACGTTGGTTACAGCTGGTGGGGCTATAACACGACCACGGCTGCGGATGCCAAGCTGTCCGCCGAGCAGGGATGGTGGGGCAAGGAAATTCCTTACATCCCGGCCAAGTAAGCTCGGCCACGCGTCAGTTTCAGTTCAGCCTGAACAACTGCAAAATGGCAGGGTGGAATCCATCCTGCCATTTTTTTGGGGATCGGGACTCGGTTAACGCCATGGCCCCGGAAGCCCCTTTCCGCTTGACCCGCAGGCGCTGCTCTTCTATACTTCGACAATTTAAGCGCAGGGATATACCCTCCCAACCCGGTGCCGGTTAGTCGGTCCCGGGTTTGACGACACCAAGCGACCGAGGCAGCGCCCCTTCGATGAAGCGATTACCACTTTCTCGCCCATCCGATCATCGCACCGATTGTGGGCAGAAATTCCAGAAGCCCAACCGGCTTTGCTTCTGGGTGCAGGCATGTGTTCTGACCGTCATGCTGTTGCTGCCGGCTGGATGCGGCGTGCACAAGAAGATGACCGTCGTTAGTGCCGCCGCACTGGTGGAGGACGTCGCCAAGGCGTCCTACAAGCAATCCGACCTGCGGCTGGTCCGCGAGGGCATGCCGGCCTACCTGATGCTCATGGACGGCATGGTGGAAGGCTGGCCCGACAACGAACGGCTGCTGCTGGCCGCCGCCCAAGCCTACGCTTCCTATGCCACAGCGTTCGTCGGCGCCGATGACGCGGCGTTTCGCGACGTGCTCCTGCTGCGGGCCAAGACCTATGCTCTGCGCGCCCTGGAGCAGCGCGGAATTTCAACACCCCTCACATCTCCGTTTGCCGACTTCGAGCGGCAGGTCGGTCAAACAGCCCAATCCGACGTGCCTTATGTGTTCTGGTCCGCCTCCTGCTGGGGCAACTGGATCGCTGCCCACGCCAATTCCATCTCCGCCGTGGCGGAGCTGCCGCGCGTGGAAGCCCTCATGCGCCGGGCGCTGACCTTGGATGAAACCTACTATTACGGCGGGCCGCACATTTTCATGGGCATTTTATACGCCTCCCGGCCCCAGGTGGCTGGCGGCAACCTCGGCCTTTCCAAACAGCATTTTCTCAAAGCGATTGAAATTGGCCACGGCAAGTTCCTGATGGCCTACGTGTATTATGCGGACTATTACGCCCGCAAGGCGTTTGACCGGGACCTGTTCGTTTCCGTCCTGAACAAGGTCCTTGAAACCCCGGCGGACACCGTGCCGGAACTGACACTGCTCAACACCGTCGCCCGGCACAAGGCCGCCGCTCTGCTCGGCAAGACGGACGAGCATTTTTAAAGGAGACTCCCCCATGCGCCGCCCGGCATGCCAGTTTATAGTGATGGTTGTGCTTTTCCTGTTCGGCAGCCTGCTGCCTCTCCACTTCGCAGAGGGCCAGTCGCCTGTCATCATCAAGTTGGCCACGCTTGCGCCTGAAGGCAGCCCATGGATACAGGTGCTCAAGGCCGCAGCCGATGAGGCCCAGCAAAAAACCGGCAACGCCGTGCAGTTCAAGATTTATCCGGGCGGGGTCATGGGCGATGAGCGCGACATGGTCCGCAAGATGCACATCGGACAGCTCCAGGCCGCCATGCTGAGCTCGGCCTCGCTCGCCTCCATGTACCCCGAGATCGACGTGCTCCAGACCCCTTTTCTTTTCGACAGCTATCCCGAGACGGACTTCGTTGTCGGCAAGATGCAAGACGGGTTCAAGAGCGGCCTCGAGAAAAACGGTTACGTGGCGCTGGGCTGGTCGGAGGCCGGGTTCGTCTACCTGATGTCGACTGTCCCGGTGGAAACCCTCGAACTGCTCAGGAAGGCCAAGGTCTGGATCTGGAACGACTCCCCCATGTCCAAGGCCATCTTCGAAGAAGCCGGCGTCATCGGGGTGCCGCTGTCCATCACCGACGTGTTGGTCGGCCTCCAGACCGGGTTGGTGGAGGTGGTCTACGTCCCGCCCTCGGTCGCGGTCGCCCTGCAGTGGTTCACCCGAATAAAGTACATTACGGACGCACCCTTGAATTACATGCTGGGCGGGCTGGTGGCGAAAAAGGAGGCCTTCGACAAAATCGACCCCCAGCACCAGTCCGTGGTCAAAGAGGTATTTCAGCGCCACATGACCCGGCTGAAGGAGATCATCCGCGCCGAGAACCAGGAGGCCCTCACCGTCATGCAGAAGCAGGGCATCAAGCTCATCTCCCCGGGCAAGGCGCAGATTGCCGACTACAAGGCCATTTCGGAAAAGGCCATGCAGAAGGAGAGCGGCCACAAGTTTTCGCCCAAGACAAAGGAGGAGGTTTCTGCCTGGCTCAAAGCCTACGCGGAGGGCAAGAAGTGAGATTCTGGGAGCGGCTGGATGAAACCATCGGCAGACTGGAAAAGGCCCTCATGGTGCTTTTCCTGGGGTTGATGATCGTTATGGCCTTTGCTCAGATCGTTTTGCGCAACTTCACGGGAATCGGTCTGCCCTGGTCCGAATCCCTGGTGCGCTACCTGGTGCTGTGGGTCGGGTTCATCGGGGCCTCCCTGGCCGCCCGGGAAGGCCGGCACATCACCATCGAGGTTATCAAACTGCGGCCCACGGTCAGCGGCAGGCGCTATTTGGTGGCCATCTCCCAGTTCTGCGCCGTTCTCGTCTGCGCCGTGATGACCTGGGCCGCGGTGAAGTTCGTCCGTGACGACGCCCAGATCGCTACCCGCACGTTTCTGGACCTGCCCACCTGGGTCCTGGAGACGATCATCCCCGTAACCTTTGCGATCATGAGCCTGCGTTTTCTGCTGCGCGCGATCCGGGCGCTGCGCCGGGAGCCGGCGCCGCCGCTATGACCACCCTGCTGATCACGGCCGCAGCTCTTCTGCTGTTGCTCATCGGGACCCCCGTGTTTGTCGTCATCTGCGGGCTGGCCCTGTATCTTTTTTCTGCGAGCGGAATCGATCTTTCCGCCGTCGTCATCGAAATCCACCGTCTGGCAACCACCCCTGTACTGGTGGCCATCCCCCTGTTCACCTTTGCCGGCTACCTGCTCTCGGAGAGCGGCGCCCCGCGGCGCCTGATTCGGCTGGCCGACGCCCTGCTCGGCTGGCTGCCCGGCGGCCTGTCCGTGATCGCGCTCGGGACCTGCGCGATTTTCACGGCGCTCACCGGTGCGACCGGGCTCACCATCATCGCCCTGGGCGGGATCCTGCTGCCGGCCATGAGCCGGGGGAAATACCCGGAGAGCTTTTCCCTGGGGCTGCTCACCACATCGGGGACCCTGGGCCTGCTGTTTCCACCGAGCCTGCCCCTGATCGTCTATGCCATCGTCGCCAAGGTGGACATCGGACAGCTCTTCGTGGCAGCTCTCCTGCCGGGTGCGCTGCTGGTGGTGCTGCTGTCGGTCTACAGCATCCTCGTCGCCGCCCGGCTCCGCGTGCCCCGTAAACCATTCCGGGCCGGCGAGCTGGTTGCGGCTGTAAGGGGGTGCATCTGGGAGCTGCCGCTGCCGCTGGTGGTGCTGGGAGGGATCTACACCGGCTATTTCGCCGTGAGCGAGGCCGCCGCCATCACGGCGATGTACGTGTTCGTAGTGGAGGTGCTGATCCTGCGCGACATCCGCTGGGGGGCGCTTCCGGAACTCATCAAGCAGAGCATGGTGCTGGTGGGCGGGGTGCTGATCATCCTGGGTGCGGCCATGGGCCTGACCAACTATCTCATCGACGCTGAAATCCCCATGCAGATGCTGGATTTTTTCCAGGCGCACATCGCTAGCCGCCTGGTCTTCCTGGTGGTGCTCAACCTGTTCCTGCTGGCCGTGGGCTGCACCATGGGCATCTTCTCGGCTCTGGTGGTGGTGGTCCCCCTCATCACGCCGATTGCCCAGGCCTACGCAATCGACCCCATCCACCTCGGGATCATCTTCCTCACCAACCTGGAAATCGGCGCCTCCCTCCCACCCCTGGGCATCAATCTTTTCATCGCCGGCCTGCGCTTCGAGCGGCCGGTGCTCAAGCTCTACGCGGCCTGCCTGCCCTTCGTCGGCCTTCTGCTCGCGGCCCTCGCCCTGATCACCTATTGGCCCTGGCTGAGCCTGGTGCTGGTGAGATAAACATTGGGATCTTTGGGTGTCCGAGTATCTGGGTGTTTGGTTTGAATGATCTTTCTTTTTTGCCAAACAACAAAACGCCTCAACACCTGAACACCAATTCTTACCTGAGTTGAGCGATTCAAATTTTAGTTTTTGCGGAAAGACCCCATCGGGACTCGATGTGAATCGACAGAATTGATCAATCTATGTCTTACTTGACACCCTTGCCCGCGAGATACGGTCCGTATTTCTTGTCCGTCTCCATGATGTGTTTGCCCAGCCAGTCCTTCAGAAAATTGGTGATCTGGATGGGGCTTCCCAGGGTGCCCTGGCGGAACTGCTCGTGGAGGTCCTTGACCTTCTGAGTCATCTTGTCGTGCCGGGCCTTGTGATCCTGATACCCCGGATACCCGTTGGCGGACATGATTTGCTCTTCGCTCGCGAAATGTGTCTTGGTGTAGAGCAGAAGATCGCCCAAGACCTTGCCCAGCACATCCCTTCCTTTCCCCGCCTGCATGGCGTCGTAGAGTTCGTTCAGAAAGCCAACGAGTTTTTGATGCTGCTGATCGATCTTGGGGATCCCGACGCTCAGTTCGCTGCTCCAGTTCAAGAAAGCCATGATGTTCAACCTCCTTATGGGGTATAATGTTCAGCCGGTTGGCCACAGTGTTATATCGGCAGGTTTCGGCCGAACTTTAGCAGACGAAATTGACAGGACCGGTGCTAACGGGTAACATTTTCCATCTTTGGGCCAAGGAGTGCTTATGCGGAAAAATGGATGGATTTTGTTTATATCCCTGATCGTCCTGGCGACCCCCTGGCTGGGCCACGCCGTCGGGGATGTCCAGGTAGGAACGCCGGGCTTCCAATCCCAGATCGCCGTCGAACCCAGCGCGAGCCCGAATCAGGTCATCGTATCGGTGCTCGACCCGGCGGGCAACCCCATGATAGGCCTCCAGCCGCAGGACTTCGTCCTGGGCCAGGGCATCCGCAAGGCCCGCATCCTGTCGGCCGAACCCATGGCGAGCACCAAGACCCTGCCGGTGAACCTGGTGCTGGTGATCGACAATTCCTTCTCCATGTATGAGCGCCAGGCCATCCAGCCCCTGCTCGCGGCCCTCAACGAACTTTTGAAAGACGTGCGCCTGATCGACACCATCCACGCCGTGGTGTTCAGCGACACCGAGACCCGGGCCGCCGGCGGCCGCACGCTCAACGTCCGGACCTTCAGGTCCAACACGTTTTCCGAGTTGAAGGCCTTCTTCGTGGCCGCCTTCGACCGCGGCATCACCACCAAGACCTATCTCAACGAGGCGATCCTGGCCGGCCTCGACATCGCGAAGAACATGCCGGTAAACGAGCAGAAGCTGATGATGGTGTTCTCGGACGGCGAGGACTTGAACAGCAAGTACCGCATCCCCGAGGTGACGGCCGAGGCCGGCCGCATCGCGAAACTGGGTATATATTGCATCGATTACATGCCCCGGGAGCAGACCGACGAGTTTCTCGCCGGTCTGGCCGGCAGGCATGGCGGCCGGATCTGGAAGGCCCGGTCCGCCGCCGAGCTCGTTCCCATCTTCCAGTCCTTCAAGAGCACCATCCTGCGGCGCTACGTGCTGACCTACGAGCTCCTGAACCCGATCGCGCTTGCGCCCAACACCCTGAATTTCGAGGTCCTGGCCGCCACAACGGGTGCGGCGGCCTCTCACATGGTGTTCTTCTTCACCGGTCGCAGCGATATCCCGGACCGGTACGCGCTCTTCGAGGACGGCGCCCAGACCGACGCCTTCGAGCCCGCCAGCCTGTCCGGCGCCCTGAACCGCTATCTCAACATCCTCAACGTGGTCGGCCACGGCCTGCGCCATGACCCCGCCGCCCAGGTCGATATCGTGGGCTGCACCTCCGAGGCCGGCGTCGAACAGGGCGAGCTCGCCCTTTCCCTGCGCCGGGCCGAGACCGTCAAAGACTACCTCCGGAAGATCTGGGGCATCGCCGCCGACCGCATGTTCATCGAGGCGCGCCACCTGCCGGGCGCGCCGTCGGATTCGGAGAGCCCGGTCGGCCGGCTTGAAAACCAGCGCGTGGAGATCCTCATCGCGCCTGCCGCCTCCCGGTCCCGGATTTTTGGGAGCCTGGTCGCGGAGACCCGCCACCGCGACGAGATCTTCGTCAATCTCGACCTCTTCCCCTTGCCGAACATCCCAGCCTGGGAGCTCGTCATCCAGGGCGAGGACCGGCCGCTCAAAACCGTCCACGGCACCGGCGACGTTCCCCCTGCCTTCCAGATCCCGATAGACGAACTTGGCCGCGACCAGCTGGCGCGATTGAGCGCCATCGAAGCCGTCATCCGCGTGACCGACGCCCAGGGCCAGGTCCACGAGGCCGCATCGGACCTCTGTCACATCCGCACCTCCGACAAGGAGCTGATGAAAGACCTCGCCTTTCCGCCCTCCGGGGCGGTCGACCTCGTGCCGGAGAGCGTCACCGTCGAAGAGATCACCATCGTGGACAGCGCACCCCTGCTCAGCTATGTCTACTTCGACACCGGCCGCGCCGACATCCCGATCCGCTATGTCCGCTTCAACAGCGCAGCGGAACCCCAGGCATTCGACGAGCGGGCGCTGAAGGGCACCCTGGAAAAGCACCACCAGGTGCTCAACATCATCGGCCGGCGCACCGCGGACCGCCCCCGGGCGCGGCTGCGCATCACCGGCTGCAACTCCAACTGGGGCGAGGAGAAGGGCAAGACCGAGCTCTCACGCCGCCGGGCCGAGGCCGTGCGCACCTACCTGCAGGCGGCGTGGGGGATCGAGCCTGCCCGCATGACCGTGGACGCGCGCGACCTGCCCGCGGTCGCCAGCGCCGGCAACATCCCCGAGGGCCGGGCCGAGAACCAGCGCGTCGAGATCACCTCCGACGACCCGGCGATTCTCGACACCGTCCAGAGCACTTTCATCGAAGCCGTGAGCGACACCGACCGGTTCCGGATCACGCCGCAGATCGACACCGTCCTCGGCCTGAAAGAGTGGCGCATCGAGATGGCGGGCGACGGCAAGCCCCTGGAAGCCCTGAGCGGCACAGGCGCGCTGGATGCGAGCTACGTGCTTGCGTTGAAGGACCTGGGGCTATTGGACATCGGCAAATACCAGACGATCACGGCGGCCGTGGACGCCACGGACGCTAAGGGCCAGACCTTTCGGGCCGAGGACAGCACCCGCGTGCGGTTCATCCGCCGCGAGGAACGCCTCGCCCAAAAGGAAGGTTACAAGGTCATCGAGAAGCACGCCCTGATCCTGTTCGACTTCGACCGGGCCGAGATCAAGGATCGCAACCGGGCCGTGCTGGACCGCATCAGCGCCCGCATGCGCGAGGTCCCCGCGGCGGTGGTCACGATCGTCGGCCACACCGACTCGATCGGCAAGGCCGACTACAACGTGGCCCTCTCGAAGAAGCGCGCCCAGGCCGCCTACGACCTGATCCTGGGCAGCGGCATCCGGGCGCGGGACGGCATCCGCCACGACGGCCAAGGGCCGGCGGACCCGCTGTTCGACAACGGACTGCCGGAGGGCCGCGCCTTCAACCGCACGGTGACGGTCAGCCTGGAATACGAACAGCGGCAGTAAGGTGAACAACTTCTTGCAGGGCGCATCAGAGGGTGTCATGGTTAGAAGTGCTTTCATAACCCCGCCTGACGCCTGATGGCGGCGTTGCAGGCCTCTCGAAATGCTCACATACTGGCGTGTATGCTGCGCTTTCGAATCGGCCTGCGCCTTGCCCTCAGGCGTGATCCGAGGTTGTGAAACACTTCTATTCATTTGACTATGGCAATTCAGCATATTATTAAGTTCAATTGTGACAGACTGAGCGCGACATAGCCCCCATTGTATTGATCGCAGACAAACCGCTGGCAAGATTACCTCGGAATCCTTTCTGCGTTCCTTTGAACGTAATTACCAAAAACGCTTCGTTCCCGCAGAAGTGAAGGAGGTCCCATGAACGCCGGACGCAACCGTTTGGGATGGATAGTTATACTGCTTCTGCTGGCCTTTGGCCTGTCCGCAAGCTCCGTCTGGGCGCAGAAGATGCCGAAAGCCAAGCCCCCCAAGGCCGAGCAAAAGGCGGAGGCGGCGGCTCCCGCCCTGCCGCAGAGCCCGGAGCAGGTGGACGCTTTTATGGGCTCTCTGACCGACGAGAAGGCGCGGCAGGTGCTGGCCCAGGTGCTCAAGCGTCAGACGGCGGCCAAGGCCGCCTCGGACGAGGACGGGGTGGTCATCAAAGGCAGAAGCAGCGGGCTGGGTGCCATTTTCTTCCGGTTGGTCGACAATGCCTCGGCGCTGATGAAAAAGCTCACCGGGACCTTCACCGCGGCGGAGGATGAATCCGACGACCTGGGCAATGCCTGGCACAAGCTGACCGGCGGCAAGGGCATCGGTCGCTTTCTGCTGACCCTGCTCGCGCTTCTTGCGATCGTGGCGGCGGGTCTGCTCCAGCGATGGTTTTTTTTCCGGGCGACCCGGGACCTCCACGAACGGCTGTTGACCTCTGCGAGATTGGGGCGGCTGGAGTTTTTCGGGCGGATCGTGTCGCACCTGGTCCTGCAGGCCTTGGGGATCGCCGTGTTCACCGTCACCACCTTCATCCTGTTTGTCCTTTTCTTCCAAAAAGGCGATTTGGGTTACGAGTTTGTCTCGGTCTACCTGCTCGTGAGCTACTACCTGCTGCTTTTCGCCTGCGCGGCCGAGGTCCTCTTCGCACCGGATGCGCCCGCCCTGCGCCTGTTCCCGATGAAGGACGCGGACGCCGTTTTTCTTTACCGGTGGATTCTCTACATCGCATCGGGTGCGGCCCTGATCACCGGGGCGAGTGCTGTTATGGGTGAAATCGAAGCCAACAAAGCCCTCTACCTGATGTTCTACAGCCTGGGCGGAGCCTACATCGCCATCGCCCTCATCGTCATGATCTGGCAGAGCCGGCAGCGGGTCGTCGGGGTCATCCTGCCGGCAGACACAGCGGCCGCACCAGGCGGTTTTCGAGCCGCCTGCGCCCGTTACTGGCACTACCTGGCGAGCGTTTACGTGCTGATCATGGGCGTCTTCTGGGTCGCGGACGTCCTGCTGGGGGGCAAAGCCACGGTCATGAACCTCATCCTCAGCCTGTTCGTGATCCCGGTCTTCATCGGCATCGACCAATGGGCGCAGCGATTGCTCAAGCAGGCCTCGGGGGAGTTTACGGAAATCGTCGATCTGAGTAGCGACACCGTGCGCGAAGTGCCGCCGCCCGCCGGGGAGTCTCGCATCAAGAACTACGTGCCGCTGATCCGTCGGCTGCTGCGGCTGGTGCTGGCCGCGTTCATGTTCTTCATCGTGCTGGGGCTGTGGGGTGTCGATCTCGAGTTCGGGCGAATCTTCACCTCGCACGTGCTCAGCATCGTCGTGACCCTGCTGCTGGGGTTCATCGTGTGGGAGTTTACCAAGGCCCGCATCGACAGCCGGCTGCGGCAGGAGATGCCGGCCGCCGACACGGAAGGGGAAGGCGGCGGCCCGGGCGGAACCCGTACCGGAACACTCTTGCTGCTGCTGCGCAAGTTCATCCTGACGGTGTTGTTCGTGCTCGTCTCCCTGATCGTGCTCTCCTCGATCGGGGTGAACATCGGCCCGCTGATCGCAGGCGCCGGCGTGGTCGGTCTGGCCATCGGTTTCGGCTCCCAGGCCCTGGTGCGGGACATCATCGCCGGGGTTTTCTTCATGATCGACGACTCCTTTCGGCTCGGGGACTATGTCGAGTCCACCGGCGTCAAGGGGACCGTCGAGCAGATCTCGCTGCGTTCGGTCAAGCTGCGCCACCCCCGCGGGATGGTCTACACCATTCCCTTCGGCAACCTGAAATCGATCACCAACTTCAGCCGGGACTACACCATCACAAAGCTGGAAATCCGCGTCGGCTTCGACACCGACCTCGAAAAGGTGCGCAAGATCATCAAGAAACTCAACAAGACCCTGCGCAAGGATGCGGAGATCAACCGCGTCATGCTGGACGATCTCAAGTCCATGGGGATCAAGGAATTCGACGATTCGGCCATGATCGTGCGGGTCAAATTCAAGACCCTGCCCGGCGAGCAGTTCGTCCTTAAAAAAGAGGTCTACCGGATGATCCGGGAGGAGTTCCAGGCGGCCGGCATCGATTTCGCCAGCCGCAACGTCACGGTGTCCATGCCGCCGGAGTTCCGGCTCAAGGCCCCCGCAACCGGCACGCCCAGCGAGACCGCTGACCCGATCTACCAGGCCGGCGCGGCCGCCGCACTCGCCTTGATCCAGGAGGAGGAGAAAGCCGCCCTGGCGGCAACGCCGAAAAAGGAATAGACGGGAT
>Ga0105093_10000605_pt1 | contig 13735 bp, 13 predicted proteins | sample PPLLak3March2015_2_FD_79111 | JGI IMG/M metagenome (GOLD analysis project Ga0105093, IMG submission 79111) | Freshwater sediment microbial communities from Prairie Pothole Lake near Jamestown, North Dakota, USA - PPLs Lake P8 Core (3) Depth... | ecosystem: Environmental > Aquatic > Freshwater >... | reverse complement strand
TTCGTTCCCACAACATTTGGCCATCATTCGGTTATCTGTGTTGTTGAATCTATCTTGGAGGGACTTCTTTGGACTTAATGGCAGGCTGACCAACTTTGGCGGTGTGGGGGGAGAAAGTAACTTATCAATCTTGATCGCTTCTAAGGGTTTTTCTCTTGGGATTACATTTAGTGATCTTTGATCGCTATTATACCTATCTTTCTCTGCAATCACACGAAATGCATTTGCCAGACACAGGCCAGTTATCCCGTGCTGAATTGCTCCACATTTTTTCACGCACGCAGGCGTTGCCTTCGGGAAGGCGTCCTCTGATTCTTCGGATATCACCATCGTCTCTTTAATGAAACCGAATCCTGAGACGATCATCACTTCGAAAACAAGTAACAGATCGTTCTTACGATAAAAGGCTATGCCTCTTGATCAAACAGGAAAGTGACCTTCACCTTTTCGGCTTCCATGATTTCTACTAATTTTTCAACGGATCTAAAAATCAAAGAGAGTTCATCCTTTCTCAACCTCCTCAACCCATAAATCATTTTTCCTTGAATTGGTTTAGGAGCTCTTTTTACCAATCTATTGCCTTTGGAAGTCAATTGGACGTTAATGACTCTTCGATCTTTTTCAATACGATTTCTCAAAACATACCCCTTTTTTTCAAGTCTATCCACAGCGGCTGTTAAAGTACTGGGATGCAGATACATTTTTTTACTCAGCTCACCAAGAGGCATGCTCCCATCCTGGTATATCGTTTTAAGCACCCAAAGCTGAGGACCAGTAATTCCAAAATGGCTGTATACGTTTTGAGAATAGTTTTGAAGGGACTTCATAATCCGTCGCAAACAATGCATAATCCCTAAAATTACTTTGTCTTGTTCAGTTTTCCTAGCCATTTTATCCAAAATTGTTTGATATAAAATTATTTATACTAAAAATATTTACATTTGTCAAGTAAATATCATGTAACAACACTTTTCCCGCTGAGAGTAAAGAATCGCTCCTTTGTTCAATCAATTCATCAAGTTCTATCTGCTGGAAATGGCCAGGAATTATTAATTACCAGTTTAGGGGTTGCATAGAAAAAAGATTTTCAAATATTATAATCCCGAAAGTTTCTTTGTTTCTATTTGAATTTGAGAGGAGGTGAAAGAACAAAAGGAGTTTACTTAGAAGAATTGAACATTCTAGTCAAAAAAACATGTCTCGCCAAAATGGCGGCCACTAAATTGAAAGAGAAGAGGTAGGGAAAAGGGACGTTCTCAATTAAATAATTTTCTCTTTATAATAAATCCTGAGTAAGATTAGAGGTGGCACGGAGAAACAGAATGCCGAAATCATCTTGGAAATCTTAAAGGGGTGCAAAGGAGCAAAGCGAGATATTACTGTTTTAAATGCAGCGGCCGTCTTTATGATAACCGGAAGGGCAAAGGATTTTAATGAAGGGGTGGAGTTGGGCAATCAATCCATTGATTCCGGGGAGGCCTTCCATAAATTGGAGAGGCTGATTGAGTTCACCGATTCGGAGCGCAGATATATTAGAAATGGATATGAAGAAGAAATGGAACAAGAGAGACGAGGCTTCTAATTCCTCTCTTCGAGTTTCTTCGTGGACCGAACAGTCAAAACCTTCGACGGCAACGCACAAATTTGGTAGAGTGACATTTAACCATTGTATCCGTGGCATTTGGTGATAAAATTAAATTCAATTCTCCTTGAAGGAACACAACGTGAAGCATCTTTTCGAAGGTTGGGAAAATATTCGAGCTAAGATCCAACGGGCCCAGACCCTTTTTCTCTTTCTGGATTATGACGGAACCCTCACTCCAATTGTATCTAAACCTGAACTTGCTCTTTGTCCGTTCGAAGTAAAGAGGCATTTGGAAAAATTGCGTGATCTCCCCGGCGTCTATCTAGCCATCATCAGCGGGCGATCCCTGGAAGATCTGCGAAAAAAAGTCGGAGTCTCAGGCATTATTTATGTAGGTAACCATGGATTAGAAATCGAGAATCCCGGCGGCAGGCATAAGAAAGTTTTATCGCCAGCCAAAACGAGGGAACTCAAAAGAATCACCCGGAATTTGCGGGATTCCTTGAAAGAAATTCCTGAGATTCTTTTTGAAGAAAAAGGGCCTATTCTGTCTGTCCATTATCGAAACGTCCCACAGAAATTTGTCGCGCGGATTCATCAGCTAATGGAAGAAGAGCTTCAGCCATGGAGGGATGGCTGGAACATATCAACCGGCAAAATGGTTTGGGAGATTTGTCCCAAAGTCGATTTTCATAAAGGGAAAGCCGTTAGGGAAATTCTAAATACTTTTCCCTCCCAAGGGCTCTTGCCAATCTATTTGGGAGATGACCAAACCGATGAAGATGCCTTTCGAGTGCTCGAGGGCCAGGGAATCTCGGTTTTCATCGGACCGGATACGAATCCTTCGAAGGCTGATTTTTTTCTCCAAAACCCTAAGGAGGTCCAAGCGTTTCTTGTCCGCTGCCAGGAGGTGAGGCGTACTGGCAGCCATGGTCCAGGGGCCACCTGAAATGGGTTGTAAATTTTTCCTTTTTCGGTTTTGCCGGTTGTGGTAAGATAACTACATGGTACCAAAAATTGCCGAACACCCTTTCCTCTTCACCGGCTGTTGGGAGCTAAGGGAAATGTTGGGGCGCAGTGCCCGGGATGAGCAGCAGCTTCTGGATGTCATCGAAGAGATTCCCCTTGATTCCCTCTCCTATCACACGCACAGCTTCTTCCTCCGTCATAAATACATCGCAGGTCCATACCCGAATGACTTTGCAACCTGGGCAGCGATTCAGGTGCGCGACCGGGTGTTGGGTGAAAAACTGGGTATCCTGGATCCATATGATTTCGAAAATCTGGAAGTCTTGCGCACTGAGATCGTAAATATTATTGATGAGCATCTTTCCCAACTCCAAATCATCCCCCGAGTCATTTATGGAGAACCTTTTCACTTTATGCAATCGCGGATCATCGAAGTGCCGACAGGTCTGGAAGCACAAACTCTGACGGAATTCCGAAAGATTTTAGCCAGTGTGGATGCCAGCGTAGTTTATTATCACAATTTCGAGGCCATACTTCGGCTTGGGAGAAGGAAGGGTGATTTTGCTCTCTGGATCGAAGAGCAGCTCGACCTGCCCGATCTGGCCCAGAAAATTTCCAGAGTCGACTTTTACATGACCAGCCTGGAGTCCATTCGTCATCGGATCATCAAGCTGTGTGATAAGAGTCTGGGAAAGGAAACTCATGAATGAACCACCTCGAAGATTATCGGGAAGTGGTTCCCAAGGGCACGATTGATTTCTTAAAGCGCTTGGCTGAGCAGGTCAAAGGGAGAAAGATCCTGCACATCAATTCAACCAAGCTGGGCGGAGGAGTGGCTGAAATGCTGCGTAGTGATGTTCTCCTCCTGCAGGATATTGGGATCGAAGCCGAATGGCAGATCATTTCCGGAACTGAGGAATTTTTCAATGTTACGAAGTCCTTCCACAACGCCCTTCAGGGTCAAGACCAGCACCTCTCGCAGCAGATGTTCGAGGCTTATTTGGAAGTTAACCGGGAGAATGCCAGACGCCTTTCCTTTGATGCGCATTATGTCGTCATCCACGACCCCCAACCAGCGGCCTTGATTGAAAGCCGTTTGACCCAGGGCAAGTGGGTCTGGCGCTGCCATATTGATATTTCTCGGCCGCAGTGGAAAGTTTGGAGTTTTTTAAAGCAGTTTGTGGTAAATTACGATGCGACTGTTTTTTCTCTGCCCCGATTTGCCCAGCGGCTTCCTATCCCCCAGTTCCTCATCTACCCTTCTATTGACCCTTTGAGTGATAAGAATCGCGATCTCTCCACACAAGAGTATGCCCAGATTCTTAGTCGGCTTAACGTTCCTACTGACAAACCGATGCTTCTGCAGGTATCCCGTTTTGACCGCTTCAAAGACCCTTTGGGGGTTATTCAGTCTTACCGTCTGGTCAAGAAGCACCACGACGTTCAACTGGTGTTGGCCGGGGGAGGGGCTACTGATGATCCAGAAGGGGAGACTGTTCTGTCCGAAATCCGGGAGGCAGCTCGGGATGATCCAGACATCCATATCCTTCTCCTCCCCCCGGATGCAAACCTGGAAATTAACGCCCTGCAAAGGGCAGCCACTATCGTTTTGCAAAAATCCCTTCGGGAAGGGTTCGGGCTCACTGTGGCTGAGGCGATGTGGAAGGGAAAGCCAGTCATCGGCAGCTCGGCTGGCGGAATCCCCGTCCAACTCGTCTACGGTGTAACCGGATTCACTGTTAACTCTGTGGAAGGGGCTGCCTTCCGCATCCATCATCTCCTAGACAATCCTGAAGTAATGACCAAGATAGAGGAGGATGGGAAAGAATACGTGCGGCAGAATTTTTTAATTACCCGCAACCTGGGCGATTGGTTAGCACTAATGAATTATTTGGGACGCACAAGTTGAAAGCAGGGTGAAGATGCAATTTAATGAGGAAAGCAAGTTTTTTCATGAAGGCTTTTCCAAGCGTACCTGAGCTAGGGCGGTGATTAGATCTGCAGCCCAATAATAAATGTTTCGGTTTCTTAAAATCTCACGCATACTTCGCATACGAGCCTTCTGCTCCTCAGGGGCCATCTTAAGGGCAGTACGAATCGCTTCAGCCATCTGTTCAATATCATAAGGGTTGACAATCAGGGCATCCCTGAGTTCCCTCGATGCCCCAGTGAATTGGCTGAGAATCAGGACACCTGATTCGTCATCCCGAGCACTAATATACTCCTTGGCCACCAGATTCATCCCGTCGTGTAAAGAGGTCACCAGACAGAGGTCGGCCGTCTCGTAAAACGGCTTAATTTCTTCATGGCTATGGTGTTTTTTTAAGAAAACGATTGGTTGCCATTCTTTGGTCTTAAAACGCCAGTTGACCCGATCTACCTCTACCTCCACCGCCGCGATCAAATCGTGATACTCCTTAATGTGGATACGACTGGGGGCCCCGAGCTCTACAAAAGTGAATTCCCCTTGATAGGCAGGATATTTTTCCAGGAATCGCTCGACCGCTCTAAAGCGTTCCAGGATTCCCTTCGTATAATCGATACGATCCACCCCCACGCCTAGATACTTTCCCTTGATCCCCAGGTCCTTCAGAAAACTTTCTTGGTTGGGCTTCGTGGCATTGCTTTTTGTGGAGGCATTGAATTGGCCCGGGAAGGCAATACTGATGGGAAATGGTTTCACCAGGGTGGTTTGCCCTCCTTTTTCAACTGCGAAATGCTCCCAGTCAATCCGGGATTCTAAGACACTGTCAACTGTATCCAGAAAGTTGTTACAGTGAAACTGGATGTGAAAGCCGATGAGATCTGCTCCTAACATGCCATACAGAATTTCCCTCTGCCAAGGGCAAATGCTGAAGGATTCAGGATTGGGCCAAGGAATATGCCAGAAAATAGCCACCCTAGCATCCGGACGTTCTTCTTTGATTAATCGGGGAAGTAAGGCAAAGTGGTAATCCTGGATCAAAATCAAAGGCTCTTCGGTATCTACCAGTTCCTCCAAAGTGGCTACAGCGAATTTCTTGTTGACGGTTTCATAATACCCCCAATCCTCCGCCCGGAAGGATGGACGTGTATGCGCGATGTGGCAGAGCGGCCAGAGCCCCTCATTGGAAAATCCATAATAATAACCCTTTTCTTCTTCCTTGGTGAGCCAGACCCTTTTTAGCACGTATTGAGGCTCATCTGGGGGAACTCTAATCTTGTCCTGGGCATCAACGACCTCGCGGTCGGAATCACCGCTTCCATGAGCAATCCAGGTTCCTCCGCAGGCCTTGAGGACAGGCTCTAAGGCCGTCACCAACCCGCTGGCCGGCACCAGGCATTCGATCTTTTTTCCCTTTCTCTCATGCATGTAAGGTTCGCGGTTGGATATCACGAAGAGAGGCCTTTCCTGGAGGAGGGTACGAACCTGCTCTTTAAGTCGCATTGGCGTCCAGATGGATTCGGCAGTATGTCTGAGACGTGCTTCCTCCTCGGCAGCCGCTCGAGCTGCTGATATACTCCTGGCCATTTGCGTTACTTCCTTGGTCAGGGGCTCAAAAACGCCTCCCGAAGGAAGGCGGAGGGGTTCTTTATTCTTCTCTATCCGCAACTGTTTCATCCATTCAGCCATCCTGGCAATCGGCCCGGTTATGCTCCAACGAATCAAAAGGAGAGTAACCAAAGAAATGACAAGGGCATTCACTAAAAGACGGATGAAATTATTTTTCCAGATCAGCGAGAGCCGGTCCTGAATATAGGAAGGATTTTGAATGATGACCAGGGCGCCTGCCACAGTCTCTTCCCGATGGAGGGGTAGAACATAAAAGTACATTTCTTTTTCACCTAAGCGGAAGAAATGTCCGCCCTCCAGATCGGAGTTCATAACGTTGGTCACAAATGTCTGGGTTGAAGACAGATGAGCAGACAATGCAGGAGTGACGGCGATCAATTTGTCCGTTACATCATATATCGCTACGCCGGCAAGTCTTTCCCGATTTCCGAATTTTTCTACGATTTTTTGTAGATGGTCCGGGCGCCCTTTTTCCAATAGGGGCTCAATGGTCTCTTTCAGACTCTCACCCAAAAGGGTGGAGCGGCGCTGAAGGTCAATCGTCAATCGCTCTTTCTCCTGCCGCACCTGCATGAGGGTAAACAGAAGAACAAGGACACTGATCACGATGATAATCGAGAGAATAATTCGTAAATTGATCCGCAAAAGGAAACTCCTCGGAATTTATTAAATAGGAAAGCCCCCCCAAAGGGTGTTAAACCTCCTAAAAGCTTCGTATCGACACCTTTAGAATCATCCTACTCATAACTCTCCCCAGAAAGTCATGATGGATTAGATTAGGATAATTGATTTGTTGAAAGCATTTTAACCAACTTACAATTAAAAAATCAACAAGATCGGGTAAAGGTTGACAAGATGGGATAATTAATGATAAAAACAAATTTGAATAAGGATTCATCCGGAACGTTCATAAGCGAAGAGGTTCTGAGCGATAGATAAATATGGTAAATCTTCGGCTTTCTTCTAACTTCATTCATATGTATTGGGGTTTCGACCTTTCCCCTCCACACTTCACTTACCCAAATTATTTATACAAATAGTTCAACCTCATAAAAAGTAAACCCCGTTAGAAATTCCAATGGGGTATTAAACCCTGCCGGAATTATTATAAAACCCCGCTGCAGAGCAGCGGGGCATTATTTCTAATAGGGGGGCAAGGGAGGCGGCAGAAAAAGCAAATAGGGAACGGAAAATGGTTTTAGAAAAGGTAAAGGAATACTCAGAAAAGGCGGAGGCAGCCAGCCAGAAATCGGAAGTCATTTTTGAGAAGAAATTGAAGAACTAAATGCTTTGAAGGAGGCTTGATCAGATTTCTTCACTTCCCATGATTGAAATCGGATGTAATTTTTATGGGAACCCCCTTTCTCTGATCCAAAGCCTCCTTCATTTTTTCTAAGTCGACAAGATTTTTGAATTGTCAATACATTGGTGTGGAATAGTCATATTGAAAGGGCTTACCTGCTGACAGGAAGGGGGAAACATTTATTCCCCCTTATGGGAGATTTCTCTTTTGTTGGTCACAATCTTTGGGGAGAAACATTTGGTCATGAAACAGAAAATATTATGGATAAGCACAGGAACTATGCTTCTCATAGGGTGCTGGTTTGGACCAGCTTTTACCTCGGAGCTAAAGATTGGCTGCGTCGATATCCAAAGATCTGTCAACGATTGCAACGCGGGCAAAGAGGCCAAGAAGACGATCATAAAAGAATTGGAGAAATTTCAGCGCCTTACCGTGGAGAAGCAGAAAGAACTTCAAACGCTGAAGGAATCTCTGGACAAACAAACTCTGCTGCTAAAACCCGAAGCAAGAGCGACAAAAGAAAAAGAATTCCAGAACAAACTCCGAGAATCTCAGCGGTGGGGTGAAGACAACCGAAACGAGATCAACCAGAAACGGATGGAATTGGAACGAAATATCGCCACTGGTCTTCTGAAGGTTATTCAAAAGATAGGGACTGAGGAAGGGTTCAATCTTATCCTGGAAAAAAATGAGACCGTTGTTCCCTTTGCCTCCCAATCTATTGATCTCACGGATCGGGTAATTAAGGTTTACGATCTTCAAAAGAAATAGTAGGTAAAGGACAGGTAAGGAACCGTATCATTGGAGGGAACGATGAAAGATGGGGATTTTAGAAACGGATTTGTACCAGCCTTGTTGTTGGGCATTTTTTTTGTCGTCCTTGCTAACACATCCCTTTCCCAGACGGGGCAATCCAGTCTCCGTATCAGTGCTCAGTCCGCTATCCTGATGGATGCCATTTCGGGTCAGGTTCTCTTTGAACAGAATCCTAAGATAAGGATCGCACCTGCCAGTTTCGTGAAGCTTCTCACCCTCTACGTGGCCTTTGACGCCCTTCGAGATGGGCATTTAAAAAAGGACGACTTGGTATCGGTAAGCCAAAAGGCCTGGAAGATGGGAGGGTCAAAAATGTTCATTAAACCGGGAGAAAAGGTGAAAGCAGAGGATTTGCTCAAGGGGATCGCTGTTGCTTCGGGAAATGACGCTTGTGTGGCTCTGGCGGAACACCTGGCAGGGACCGAGGAAGCCTTTGTTTTAAAAATGAACGAAAAAGCCCGGGAGTTGGGGTTGAAAGATTCTCAATTTAAAAACTCCCACGGGATGCCCGCCCGGGATCAGTACATTACAGCATTCGATATTGCCATTTTGGCCAAACACTATGTCGAGGATCATTCGGAAGCGCTGACCTATCATTCCCTCACCGAATTCGAATACGATGGGATCCGGCAGCAGAACCGGAATACTCTGCTTGGGATGAACATTGGAGTGGATGGGTTAATGACAGGTTATCTGGAGAAGTCAGGCTATCTTCTTGTCGCCACCGCCAAACGAGACGGTCAACGAATGATCGCTGTGGTCATGGGTTGCGATACTCCGCGGAGAAGGAGCCAGGAGTCACGAAAATTGCTCGAATACGGATTTAAGAATTTCTCAACGGTTGAAGCGGTTAAGAAAAACGACCTCTTCGGGCCGGAGAAAGTGGTCAAAGGAAAGTTGAACAAGGTTCATCTTACTCCGGCCGAAGGGGCATGGGTGAGCGTTCCAAAAGGCAAAGAGAACTCAATTTCTGTAACCACCGAAGCGCCAAAACCCATTATCGCTCCGCTCCAGGCGGGACAAACAGTAGGAAAGATCGTCATTCAATCGGAGGGCAAGGTGCTGAAGGAGATTGCTCTTCTTTCTTCATCCGATGTCCCGGAGGGGATTTACCTTTCCTGGCAGTTGATTGCCATAGGCCTCTCATGCCTTCTTCTCGTCGCTCTTTTGGTCTTTTGGTTGTCGCATCGGTCCCGGCGAAGGAAATATAGATCACAATAACGGGCAATAGGGGCAATGACTTTGTATGGAAAAAAAGTTCACTTTGCCCAGGCTTTATTCTCTGAAAAGGATAAAATTACACCTGAACGATGAAATGGATGATTGTCATATCGATCCTACTGGGATGGTCCTTATATCCTGTGATGAGCGACCTCCGGGCCGCAGAGGCAAAACGGGTGGAAAAGGAGCTTTCTGAAAAAAAAGAGGAGTTCAAGAAAATTAAAAAGAAACTTCGCATCAAACAGGAAGAGAAAGAATATATCCAGAGGAAAGAGTCTTCGCTCCGAAAAAACCTTGACCGAACGCGACAGGATCTTCAGAAAAGGGAGAAGGTAATAAAACAGAAAAAAGCAGGGTTGGACCAAATCAAAAGAAGGATTCGTGATACAGAGAACCATATTTTCATTCTTACCAGGGATATAAAACAGACCAGGGATCAACTCAGTTCGGATTTGCAGGCCCTTTATAAAGTGGGTCGGGTGCCTCCCGAGGCGTATTTATTCGGCTTCTCCTCTTCCGCAGATATGCCAAAGATGGACAAATACCTGCGCGTATTGGTCGAACATCATGCACAATTAACGAAAACATACAAGGATGAACTCACCTTGAAAAACAGGGATGAGGGAAAACTGGCTCGGAATCTCAATCAATGGCAGCAATCGATCTCCGAAGAAGAGAAAAGGAAACAGATGGTCAGAAAACTCTGGAATAGAGAACAAGCCAAACTGAAGACAACGGTGAATCAAAAAGCAACCTGCGAGAAGTCGATCACGGAGATGGAAAAAAGGAGCAAGGCAATTCAATCACTGATAAACAAGCTGGAGAGGGAACGGCGGGTTCTTTCTTACAAAAAGTCGAAGCCCAGGATTTTCAAAGGAAAATTGCGATTGCCGGTTCAGGGAAAGGTTGTCAGTCTATTCAGGGAGAGAGGGCAGAACGGTATTGAGATTGAATCGTCGGTGGGAGCGCCGGTCCGCGCAATTCTTCCAGGAAAGGTCATTTACGCTGATTGGTTCAAGGGGTTCGAAAATCTCATTATCCTAGATCATGGGGGTGAGATATTTTCCGTTTCCGGTAACTGCTCAAAGTTGCTTAAGCAACGCGGCGATAATGTTTCCGAAGGGGAAATCATTGCTCAGACAGGAAGTTCGGAATCGGACGGAGAGTCTCGCTTCTATTTTGAAGTCCGGCACCAGGGCAAACCCCAGGACCCGCTCAAGTGGATTTCGAGCGGCAAGAAGTAACATCCTTAAAAAATTCAATTGGAATAAGGGTAAATCGATAATGTACTTCAATAGGAAGTTTTACATTAAGGTCAGTTTGGTCGTTTACTTCATCTGGATTATTGTTTTTGAGGCCGTTGGTGGGTATGCTTCGATGCTACCCGGACGGGATTTCACCACATATATAGACAGACAGATCCCGCTTATTCCAATATTCGTTTGGCCTTATATAATGTGCTATGTTTTCCCCTTTCTCCCTCTCTTTGTTGTAAAGGATTGGCATCGTTTTAACCGTGCCCTGCTCAGCATTATCCTCGCCAATCTCTCTGCGTTTGTACTATATCTAATCATCCCTGTTTCTTTTCCAAGACCAGAGCTTGGCCAGAGTCTATCTGAGCGTTTGCTCTCGTTTATATATGGGGTTGATTTTCATCCCAAGGCAAACAAGCTCCCAAGCCTCCATGTGACTTTCACCTGGATCATTTATTTGGCATGTCGAGGGCAGCGATCGAACCGATTTGCTGAGTCTATCATTTTCTTCTTAGCGGTGCTGATTACATTTTCAGCTTTATTTGTAAAACAGCACATTATTCTGGATGTTGTAGTAGGTATCATTTGGGGATTTTCAGCATGGATATTGGCTGGATATCTTTATCGTTTTTTGTCAAATCCTTATATGGACGCACGAGCTGGACTCAAGCAGATGGCCAAGAAACTTGTTCCTGTCTTTTTTATGTTCAGTGCTGTTGTCCTATCTTTAATTTGGTTCCGATGAAGTCAACCAGGATCCAGCATAATAAAGACTGAATTATTGACATAACGCTCGCGGCTACTTATGGGGTTGATTCGGAGATTAAGTTTGGATGAATTGGCAGTGAAAAATACGATGGGAAAAGGCTCATGCTCGGTTAAAGGAGGCTATTGACAATCAAGGTTGTAAAACAGATGGCTTTTTCTTTTGGGATTTCTTATCGGTGCCTATGGAACTCTTATAGGAGCCGAAGGTGGCTTTGTTCTGATGCCCATTCTGCCCCTGCTTTATCCTGGAAAGAATCCTGAACTCCCGTTGGTGTAAAATTAAACCTTTTTGTGGGGTTTATCTCCAGCTTGCTCGGTATTGGTGGGGGTATTATTCATGTACCTGCCCTGGTTCATATTTTAAACTTTCCAGTCCATATCAGGGCTGCAACTTCGCACTTCATCTTAGCGTTCATGGCAATCACGGGTACCACTGTCTATATTGCAACAGGCGTAATTTTTGATGGCGTCTGGAGGACGGTTTTCCTAGCAAAAGGAGGGAGCAGTCAACTGGCTGAAAGTAAATAGATTTGACCGTATGGAAATCGATTCAACGCCTTGTGTTTTTCTTTAGGAAGACTGGTGAATTTATGCGGAAGGTTTTTTTCATTACCCTTCTATGCTATTTCTGCTTAACTGCCCAATCTTTGGGGCAAACTGCAAAGGTCGCCTCCTCCAAGGCTAACCTTCGATCAGGACCAGGGATAGAATATCAGGTGATCGCCAAGGTGACAAAATGGAAATCACTCGATGTCGTGGAGAAAAAAGGCGACTGGTTAAAAGTCCGACGAAAGGGTGAAAAAGAGGGATGGATACATGTGAAATTGGTGAAGGTAACGTCGCCCTTGTGATATTACCTAAATATGGGCTATAAATCATTTGGAATAAGAAAACTTGTTAATTCGTGGCCACTCAGGAATTGAAGGTTTATTGCAGGGTTATTGCAGGGTTATTGAGATTTTAATATAATTAGAGGCACGATTGGTGTCTAAAAAATAAATAACAGGGAAGGGAAGCAGTTAGAACTTTATTTGATTATAGCGGGGTGATTTCTTTTAGATCAAAATACCTTCCGTGGTTACTTATCCTTTGCTTGAATTTCTTAACGCAAGATTTGGCATCAGGACAGGTCTATCCCAGCCGGGGGAAATATACTCCCAAGCAAGAAATTTATTCCATCAATATTCGATATCAAGATGCCAAACAAGTTCCATCACTTAATCAAACTATTGGTCTGACAATCGCGGTTGCCCCCTTTAACGACAGCCATCGTGGGAGGCAGTACATTGCCCATCACATGTCTGTTAGAAAAATTTCAAATTATTTTATAAGTGAACCCTTCCCTCTCGAAAAGGCTATTAGGGAGTTCTTTTTCGAAGCCCTTTCTAATTCTGGGATTAAACCGATTTTTGTTCCGGGTTGGGATGAAAAGCCAGAGGCGTTAAAGAATCTGAAGACCGACTCAATTTTGAGAATCAATATTAGGAGATTTTGGGTAGAGGCGAAAACTGTAGGACGGAGAACAAGGGTTAAGACGTCGGTTTATTTCGGTATTCTTCTTGGAGTGAAAAAGGAAAATAGGGTCTTTACACAAAATGTGCATATCGGGAAGGAAATGATAGACGACAACTTTACACCGGAGAAGCTGGAGCATTTCATCAATCGAACTTTGAGCAATGTGTTTGATGATTTCTTTGGATCCTTAAAAATCCTTAAAAGAAAGGGGGAGACAAGAGCATTAGGTACGGTTAGAGAACAGACGAAAAGAAGCGCTTAATTAACAAATAAAAAACATCGAGTCGGACTGCTTATTTCGAGGCCTAGTCTTTTTCTTGACAACCCAGCCATTAATTCTTAAAAATCACCTTACAATGAAAAGGGAAAAATCAATCCAAGAGTATCAAATGAAGTGTTATCATTGTGGCAGTGTGATGGTTTATGAAATATTCCATGGACCCGAAGAACCGTTTTGGGGATGGAGATGCCTCCAATGCGGAAAAATCTTAGATGAGGTGATATTAGAGAATCGTCAGGCGGGGACAGGTAGGCAGAAATGGGAAAAAAGGAGAGAGTAAGTTTGACAAAACACTCATTAAATCTTAAAAAATCACTATTCGATGAAAAGAAGCTTTGCGAAAGGAGGCAACTCATGATATTAAAGGTCCATTCTCTATTGGTTCTTTTTCTTATAATCTATCTCATCGATTGTGCTGAGGCAAAAACCTATTCCCTCTCTCTCCTGTATCAACCCGCAAAGGCATTTCCTG
>Ga0105093_10000602_pt1 | contig 13763 bp, 15 predicted proteins | sample PPLLak3March2015_2_FD_79111 | JGI IMG/M metagenome (GOLD analysis project Ga0105093, IMG submission 79111) | Freshwater sediment microbial communities from Prairie Pothole Lake near Jamestown, North Dakota, USA - PPLs Lake P8 Core (3) Depth... | ecosystem: Environmental > Aquatic > Freshwater >... | reverse complement strand
AGTCAATGCTGCAAAGGCATGTGGTTACTTTAATGCAGGTACAGTTGAATTCCTGATGGATTCAAAGAAGAATTTTTACTTTCTTGAGATGAACACAAGGCTACAGGTTGAACATCCCGTCACTGAATTTATAACAGGGCTTGATTTAGTTAAAGAGCAGATTTTAGTTGCTGCGGGAAATAATCTTTCATTCAGGCAAAGTGATTTAAAAATAAACGGTCATGCTATCGAGTGTAGAATATACGCTGAAGATCCATCAAATAATTTCCTGCCATCTACTGGACCAATTTTACACTATGTGCCCCCATCAGGTCCCGGTGTTCGTGTTGATTCCGGATTTGGTCTTGGTTCACAAATCACTGTTCATTATGATCCTTTAATCTCAAAACTTGTCTGCTGGTCTAATAATCGTGAATCTGCAATGGATAGGATGTTGAGAGCACTCTCCGAGTATGTGATCGGTGGAGTGATAACAAATATTTCTTTTTTGAAAATCATTATCGCCCATCATACCTTCAGAAAAGGGGAGTTTGATATTAATTTTCTTAATGATGAATTTATGAACAGTCTCAAAAGATTGGATGCGAAAAATAATATTCAGGAAATTGAACGAGTCTCTGCTATATTTGCATCAATACTAAAATCAAAATCATCATTTAATAACCTGACGGCCAAAAAGACAGATTCGCTTAATCAATGGCATGAGCAGATGTATGAATGATTTCATAGTGAGTGTCAATAGCTCAAAATTAAATATAAAAGTTCTAAACGATAATGAACTGACTGTCGATGATGAAAAGTTCAATTATGAACTTATTCCTGTTTGTGATCATTCATTTATTTTGAAGCTAAATAATAAAGTATTCGAGCTTACATCTGAAAAAGTAAATAGTGATCTTTTTAAAGTATTGGTTCAAGGATATCAATCTGAAGTGACTGTAAGAACCGCATTACAGGAAAAAGCATTTAAATTGCTGGAGAGTTCAGCTAGCTTTCATCATCATCACATGAATGTAAAAGCACCGATGCCAGGGCTAATCTTGAAGATTAAAAAAAATGTCGGTGAAAAAGTTGAGCAGGGAGAATCAGTAATAATACTGGAAGCAATGAAGATGGAAAATGATTTAAAAGCTCCAGCTTCCGGAATTATTGAAAGCATCTTTATCACAGAGGGTTCAGCAGTAGAAAAGGGATTTAATCTTTTTACTATTGGATAATTATTTTTATAACTAACATAATCTATTAACTCAAATAGGAGGGATTCATTTGAAAAAGTACGTTTACATCATCCTGTTGATACTAGGAGTTTGTCCGAGTATCATTCTGGCTGGAGGTTTTCAGCTAAACGAACACGGGGCAAAACCTATGGGGCTTGGAGGTGCATTTACTGCTATCGTAAATGATGCGTCTGCCGTTTATTGGAATGGTGCCGGCTTAAGCTATCTGGAAGGAACTAATTTTTTAATTGGTGCTGCGATAATTGCTCCTAGTACATCTTTTAGAGGCGTAACACCTGCAATAGAAAAATCGACCATGAAAAGTCAGACTTTTTTACCTCCACATTTTTTTGCTTCTCATAAAATTTCTAATGATTTTTCAGTTGGACTCGGTGTTTCCGTACCATTTGGATTAGGCACAAAATGGCGTGAAGACTGGATGGGAAGATATTTAGCTGTCGAAACCGAGCTGCAAACGATTTCATTTCCACTAGTAATTTCATGGGCTATTTTGGAAAATCTATCAATAAGCATTGGCGGCTCTTATAGTTTTGCAGAGGTTTTAATAGCACAATCAAATTCTCAAACTCCTTTTGCTGGTGATGCATTTGTTCATCTTGAAGGTGATGACAAATCAGCTTTTGGTTACAATGCAGGAATTATGTGGAAACCTAGCAAGGACTTATCAATCGGTGCTGCATTTAAAAGTGAAGTTGACTACACTTTTGAAGGAACGGCAACAACAACCGGAGCTGAGCAGCTCGCATCATTACTACCTCAAGGAAATATCTCTGCAGAACTTACAACTCCAATGAACATACAGGGAGGTATCGGATATAGGGTAATCGAACAACTGCAACTTTCAGCAGATTTTCAATGGGTGGGCTGGTCAAGTTATGATGTGTTAGCTGTCGATTTCGAAGATCCTGCTTACGATGATATCTCACGTCCGAGAGATTATGAAGACACTTATGCAATCAGGTTTGGCGCTGAATATTTTCTTGACAAACAGTTAGCATTTCTAGGCGGAATTTATTTTGATAAGATGCCTGTTCAACCGGAATATTTAAGTCCATCTCTACCTGATGCTGACAGGATGGGATTTAGTATTGGTGTCGACGCAAAGATATTTGAAAATTTTGGTGTTAGCGGTTCTTACCTTTTCATAAGATCATCTGAATTGACAGTAACAAACTCAAGGGAAATATATACTCCTTATGAAGAGGGCAATGAGGAATCGGCTTCTAAATTTAATGGAACATATAATTCCTCGGCTAGTTTGCTCTCATTTAGTTTAACTTATAATTTTTAATAGAAGGAGGAAACAAAAATGAAAAAAATAATAATATCCTTAAGTCTTCTTTCTATTATTGCATTAGCTGTAATCGGATGTGAAGATTATAATGATTTAACAGCACCTGGATTAAACCTTGGTTCAGCAGATTTTACAAGATTTGTATCCATTGGTGATAGCTGGACAATGGGAGAGCAGTCATCTTCTATATTTGAATCAGCTCAAATGTATTCCTTTGGGAATCTTATCGCTAAGCAGGTAGGGACAACGTATGCTCAAGCTACATTTAGTGAACCTGGAACTGCAGGCAGATTGGAGATTGTTTCGCTCAATCCATTTACTACTTACACAAATCCTGAACAAGGAACTCCGACCAACTTAACTTATCCTGCACCATATAATAATCTTGGAATTAAAGGTGCATTTTTAGTTGATGTATTAAACGCAAGAAGTGCTAACACTTGTTATACGGCTAATTTCGGTTCTCCTAATCCACTCTTTAATGCTGTGCTGAGAGGGTTAGGAACGCAGTTAGAGCTAACAATAGCTCAGCAGCCAACATTTATCACATTGTGGATAGGGAATAACGATATCCTTGCCTTTGCATCTCGTGGTGGATTATTTCCACCAACTGATCCTGCTGTGTTTCAAACCCAGTATACACAAGTACTAACAGCATTAAATTCGACCGGTGCCAAGATTGTTATCGGAAGCCTACCTAATGCTCTTGCATTTCCATACTTTACTACTGTAGGTCCCAGTGTTGGTTTAAAACTTCAAACTATTCCGGGTGTTCAGGGATTAGTTTATCAGACCACTGGAGCGCCAGGTATCGCATTAGCTGTGCCAACAGATTTGATAAATAAAACTGTACTCATTACCCTGAGCGGTTCTTCAGCAGCAAATTATATAGGCGATACTAATGGAACTTATTATACTGTAAACGGTATTCCTGTTCCACCCGGTGTGAATACAGCCTTTCCATTCGGATTGACTCCAGAAAATCCATTCCCGAACAATCTTGTGCTTGATCCAACTGAAATAGCAGCTTATCTTCAATTGAGAACTGGTTATAATCAAATTATTTCCGGGCTGGCTGCTTCATTTAATTACTCAGTAATTAATTGGGATGATTTGTTCAACTCTTTAGCTAGCACAAATGGATTACCTGTAAATGGAATTAATTTTTCGGCAATATATGTTACAGGAAACTTTTTTAGTCTTGATGGAATTAATCCAACAAGCCAGGGTTATGGTATAATTGCAAATGAATTCATCAAAGCAACTAATAATAAATACAGTGCTTCAATACCCTTAGTAGATGTTTCCACAATTCCAGGAAGCCTTGTCTTCAAATAAGATGTCTCTGTGAGTAAATATGGAATACCAAATATTCCATACGGTGCATCGGATAATGTTTTATTTTAATTAAAAGGGATGGTCATCCATCCCTTCTTTAAACAATTATGAAAACTTATAAAATAATATTAACACTTGCAGTAATTGGTTTTTGCGTTTTTGTTTCGTGCTCTTCATCTGAAGAAACACAAGTAAAAAAACAGGAGACTGACAGTCTATACATCTTTGATGAAATACCGCCTGAAGATGTTTTTAAATTTGAATCACCAACTCAACAATCTGTGGATGTTTATGTGGTGCAGATAGGTGCTTTCTCAAATCTTGAAAGAGCAAAAGATTTTGCGGAAAGTAGCCGAGTCATTCTGAACAAAGATATCAAAGTAGAATTCAATGAAAAGAAAAATCTTTACGTGGTTTGGATACACCCGTCATTCCAGGAAAGAAATAAAGCTGAAGCATTCAGAAATGAATTATGGAATTACGAAGAATTTAAGGATGCGTGGATCGTTACGGTAGAATCGAAAAAATAAAAAAGGTTAAGCCTATAAAAAGCTTAACCTAATTTAATTCTGGATTGATAGACTAACTAGCCCTGTTTACTCAAGCCAGTTAACCACTCTTAATTTTATTGTTACCGGGAAGAACGGAGGAACTTCTTTATTGAATCTTTCATCAAATTTATGAACATAACTATAACCACGAACCGGTTTCCAAACGCCTCCTATAAGCTCGTAATCTGCAGTAGCATCAACTTTTTTTCCAATAACACCACCAAGTAGATTCATGTTATAAGCTTGAGTAAACTCCGGGAATGTATTCACATTACTCGTTTCAACGTATAAGCCACGATTTTGCGAGTAAATAGATCCATGTATATTTACATCTCCTCTAGATGGGTCTAAATCAAGTTGCACGTGCTCTTGAGCAACAAGTCCCAGCATATCCGTTGAAGGTTCTATTAAAGGATTCTTATTATATACTATATCATCAGAGATATGTATTAAACCACCTTGCCCACTTTTATTGGCCATTAAAGTTACTTTGCCATTGACTGTCCCTTTAATAAATACATCACCTTTTTTAACATAAAGAACACCGTTTGGGGCTAAAGTGGTTAAGGCAACGGTGGTTGAATCACCCCATGGTCCCCCCGCTCCGTTCCTCTGCCAATAAGTAACTGTACCATCGCTATTAAAATTCAGTTTTACATTTATATAACCACTACCCGGACTTTTTTCAAATACATAACCACCAGCAGTTGCAGCGTTCTCAATTAAGCTTGCATCAAAAGTCAAAGGTATGTTTGATGACAGGCTAAAACCACCTTGCAGTTCAGGAGATGAAAATGCATCAAAATTCTTTATACCTTTTGTACAGGTTGTAAAACCACGAAAAACTGGATGACCAACGGATTGGAGAAAATCGTTAGTATGAAATGGTCCGCTGAAAGTATCTCCAGCAGCTGCCCAAACACTGCCCATAATATCATAGAAGTTTCCATACTGAGCAAAGTTTTTTGGCTCGAGCCAGGCAATAACTGTGTCTTGGTAACCGGCAAAGTCACTTATTGAAGTAACCATTTTGCCGTAAACACCATAGGGTTGAACGGTGACATTTGCATTACCGCCGGATATAGGCAAATTAAGACCTGCATTCCAACCGTGATCTATAAAAATTTTATTCGCAGCTATATTAAGAGCACTTGTGGCTATGTTATGAGCTTTTTCTTGTTTGTAATAATCAACAAAATTATCATTAGCATCGTTTGAGGTCCTCAACATATTTGAAGCTACTAAGCCAAATAAAACACCAAAAGCTAATACAAGAACCAGTGAAGCTTTGCCGCCCATTGTATACCTCCTTTTATCTTTTTCTTAAATTTTTTGAAGTTAAACGCACTTGCTGCCAATAAGCATTTGTATATTGCTCGTTATACGCATCGGGATCTTCGACTCCCATTGAAATTTTTAAATGTGATATATTAGCCGGACTGGCAACAGGGCTAGGTAACTTGTTTCCAAACACATCATAATATTCAAATAAAAAGTTAGTAACATTCGTAGATACTATTAATGGAGTGTTGCTATTAATTTGTCTGTATAAAATCCTATCTCTTGGATTAACTGTTGCAGCAAGCGCGTTTGTATCACTCAAGAAGTACGTAATGATATCGAGGTTTCCATCTCTGTCCACATCAGTATAATAGCTGATAAAATCAGAATCTGCAACCTGCACTATATCCATAATCTCCGTGATTTTATAAGGATCTTCACAATAACCCATTCTTCTAAAATCCTTTTCAATAAGAACTGCAGTTTCTGCCAGGGATCTCTGTAAATTTCTATCATTGCCCGAAGTGTAGAATTGCTCAGTTACAGTTCCGTTAAGACGCAGGAGTATAAGCAGGAGCAAACCTCCAATTATAATAGCTCCCAGAACATCAATTATTGTACTAAAACCCATATTAAATTCCTCTTCATTGAAAATGAAAGTAACTAAATACTTTATTAAATATAAGTGGCTGCGGAGTATTTGTACCCGGCTTAACTATCATAGGGCTCGTTATTGTGACTGTCAGCATTTTATGCCAGGTTCTGCTCGCGGTTATTAAACCGACGACTGCAGGGTCTATATAGTTTACTTGAGAAGAAACGGTAAAAACCGCACTGGGTAAATTTGTAAAAGTTTTTGCATAACCATGAAAATCATCAAAATCATCAAACGTTTCCATGGAATCAGCAATCTCACCAGCATCACTTCCAAAAGAACCAATCACAGTGAGTTCATTAACATTTGAAAAATAAGTACGAGGATCTGTATTTGCATTTTCATCAAATGATTTCATGGTTGCTTCTTCAAGGATAGAATTGGCAATAGAAACTGCTAAAACGCCGTATTTGGAGTTCTGCATTGATTCTTGATTAATAATCGTTGAGCTTCCAACCCGCAAAATCAAAAGTGATAATAAAAGCATCGCACAAACTGTTATTAGCATTTGACCAGTTGACATTTATATTTATCCTCTATGAGTTAATTTAATTAAATTAAAACAGTTAATAATTGTGCCAGTGAGGAATAAAAGCAATTTATTGGCTGCTGATAACTTAATAAAATATTTTAATAAAAATCAAAGAAAAGATTAAAAATTTGTTGTATTGAATTGAGAACTTAATCTAAGAATAGCTCAGGTTTTATAAATAAAACGACAAAATTGTCATTGAATTAGTAGCATAAAAGGATAAAGCAATAATTATTAATTCACCTTACAAAAGATGAGTGATGAAATCTTCTTTGGCGAAAACAAACATTTAATTTTATGATGAATATGTAATTTCTATCTGAGTTCAAGGTAATAAGAAAGAAGTCATCTCTAAATTACTTAGTTTTTACATAATGTGACTTATTGATTAGTAGAGATTGGATTATGAATATTCAAATAAAAAAAGGTTAAGCTGACTATCAACTTAACCTCTTTTCAAATAATGCCTCACCCTTATAGTACGCTATAACAAAGGCAAGCAGATATAATATTTTTATTCTTGCCAGGCCACTATTCTGTATAGTTTTGTCAGCGGAAACATTGGCGGTACTTCTGTATTAAATCTTTCGTCAAACTTATGCACGTAGCTATAACCATGAGAAACGATATACTTTTTTCCATCCCAAACATATTCCGCTGTTGGTAATACTTGTTTACCAATAATCCCGCCAAGTAAGTTCATAATTCGCGGACCGGGGTAATCTTTGTATCTTTCAATCATTATTCCATCTCTTGCGGAATACATAGAGCATTGAACGTCTAAATTTCCAGTGGCAAGATTATAATCAACTTGCACAAAATCTTGAGCAATTAGCCCAAGCATATCTGTTGATTCTGGATTCTTTATAGGATCTACATTATATCTTATATCATCAGCAATATGAATTTTACCAGCTCCATTTGTACCTTCTCTTCCAGCCATTACACTTAATCTTCCACTGAGTGTACCTTGAATGTAAACATTTCCCTTTTTCACATAGATAACACCATTAGGTGCAAGTTTGCTCAAAAGTATGTTCTTTGTTGTAGTCCAGCCTTTATTATTTATATTGATACTGTAATCAACTGTTCCATTTGCTTTTAGTTCAAGTTTTACATCTGTTATTTTACTTTGTCCCGTTGTATCGTAGAAAACTTTACCACCGGTTTGAGCTGCGTTCCTAAATGGTGAATCATCAAACGTAAAAGGAATTTCTATACCTTCCTGTAAACCGCCATGGAATTCAGGGAACGATTTATTGTTAAATCGTATAACTCCTTTTTTGGTTGTGGTATATCCTAAGAATACTGGATCACCATAACATTTAAGGTTGTCGTTCGTATGAAACGGTCCTGAAAAAGTATCGCCGGTAGCTGCCCAGGCTGCCATGAAATCATAAAAATTTCCATATTGGGCAAAGTTTTTCGGCTCTAGCCAAACAATCACTGTATCCTTATATCCAGAGTAACTGCTGACTGAAAATAATTTTCTTCGGTTATTGCCGAATGAATCCACCGAGATGTCTACTGTTCCACCATCGATATTTAAATTGCTGTACCCTTTTTTCCAGAAAGCACTAAAGTAGGTCTCATTAGCTGCTATATTAGCACCGCTCACAGCAAGATCGTGTGCTTTGGTTTTTTTGTAATATTCAACATAAGAATCAGTAGCTTCGTTTGAAGTACGAAGCATTTGAGTTCCCATAATTCCAAATAAAACACTAAATGCCACAACGAGTAGTAAAGAAGCTTTTCCGCCCATTTTTTTATTCTCCTAATTATTTATCTTTTTCTTAAATTTTTTGATGTAAGCCGCACCTGCTGCCAGTAAGCCTGAGTATATTTTTGATCGTATGCTTCGGGATCCTCTACTTTAAATGAAATTTCCAGATGAGTAATTCGGGAAGGTGAAGCGACTGGTGGTGACAGTTCAAAACCTAATGCATCAAAATAAATTAATTTGAATTCTGTAATATTTGTATTGACCATAAAAGGCGTTTCAGTATTAACTTGCCTGTATAAAATTCTATCTCTGGGGTTTACTGTTCCGGAAAGTGCACTTGTATCGCTCACAAAATATGCTATACTATCCAGTTCACCATTACTATCAATATCTGTGTAAAAGCATATGTAAGATGAATCAGCTTCAATAACTCTACTCATTTCTTCCGTTAACTTGAAAGGATCTGCACAGAATCCCATTTTTCTCAAATCCTCTTCTACAACTACTGCCGTTTCTGCTAATGCTCTTTGAAGACTTCTATCATTTCCGCTTAAAAAATTTGTTTCTATCATTTGCCCATTTAGCCGCAGAAGTATGAGCAGTAATAGTCCGCCTATTACAATTGCCCCCAAAACATCAAGAATTGTTGAAAAGCCCATTCTTTTCTCCTTTATGGAAGTTTAAAGTAACTATATACTTTTGATAATTTAACCTTGTCTTTCATTGCAGCACTCGTAACTGTAACAGTCATCATTTTATGCCAACTTCTGTTGCTGGTGATAAATCCTGGTTTATTTGGATCTACATAATCAACGGTGCACTTGATTGTAAAGAATGCGCTTGGCATTGTGCTGTCCACATTTGTGTAATTGTTAAAATCATCATAATCATTAAATGTCGCGGGTGAAACTTCTCCTGGTCCAGGTCCTAGTTTTAGTGTTAATTGATTTGTGCTGGTTAAGGTCTCGTCGACGCTGTTTTGATCAAAAGCTTTCTGTGTTGCAAGCTCTAACATGGAACTGGCTAATGAAATAGCTAAAATCCCAAACTTAGAATTTTGCATAGAATCTTGAGTTGTGAGCTGAGTGGAGCTGATGCTTAAGACCAAGATTGATATCAGCATCATAGCCCCTGCTGTGATCATCATTTGTCCAGTATTCATTTTTAATTTCTCTTTTAAACTGTTTTATGAAAAATTTTTATTACAAGATTTCACATCAAGCATACCAAATAAGAACCGGTAAAATTTTCCAGTGTTGCAAGTCTCAATTTGAATATCAGTAATTATTGCATTTTTTTTATCCATTATTTACTGTAGAAATTTGATAATATGATAGTGAATCGAGACAGGATATTGTTCTAAATTGATATTTTATGCTTAATATTCAACTTATTGACAGAATTGACGCAGCATTAATCACTTTGCTATTGTAAGGGTGAAATGCATCAAGAAATTTCAAATTATTGGTTTTTTTTATCTTTAATTTTAATTACGTATTTTTTCCTAAATATCAATCGTAAAATATAATTGGAGTATGCTATATGGCTTTTTCATTGAATAAAATTATGCTCATTGGCCGCCTTGGCAAAGATGCTGAGACCAGATTTACTACAAACAATGTATCGGTAACTAACTTCTCGTTAGCAACCGACTATAGTTATAAGGGAAAGACTGGTGACTGGGTGAATGAAACCACCTGGCATAATATAGTTTCATTTAATCTTTCGGATTACTTCAAAGATAATCTGAAAAAAGGAAAGAAATTTTATGTCGAAGGAAGACTCAGTAAAAGAGATTATACTGATAAGGACGGAGTAAAGCGATATAGTACCGAAGTCATCACTGATAAATTGATTCCTCTTGAGCCTTCATCGGAGAGCGCAGCAACGAGTGAAGAACAAACTAGTGTTGAACCAACCATAAGCAGCGATAACGACGATTTACCTTTTTAGATTTATTCATTACTGAAGATTTAAATTTTCGTGGAGATTGACACGTTATATCAGGTAATTTTACTTTTAGTGCTGCTATTACTTTCTGGTTTCTTTTCTGGTTCTGAGGTCGCGTTTTTTTCAATCAAGCAAAAAAATCTTGAAGAAGATTTCAAATCCTCTAAACTTATCTACAGATATGCAAGCAACCTTATTGCTTTTCCAAGAAGACTTCTGATTACAATTTTAGTTGGCAATACTTTAGTAAATGTTGCCGCGTCCATTGTTTCAGTCTCGATTGCACTTGAGATTGCCCTCATATACCAGGTCAAGATTAATGTGATATTAACATTTCAGATTATATTAGTTACAATTATAATCTTACTTTTTGGAGAATTGCTGCCTAAGGTTTTTGCTTCTAAACATCCCTATCTTACAATAAAGCTTATTGTAGTACCGTTATACCTTTTCAGCTTGATTATTTATCCTGTCTCTGAATCAATAACAGAATTGATTAGACTAACATTTTCAAAACTTAAATTTGATAAAAAAAAATCAGCTATGACTGAAAGGGAAATTTCGGACCTTGCTGAGTTAGGTCAGGAAAGAGGTACACTTGAAGAAGATGAACAGGAGATCATCTCGAGTTTCGTAGAATTCAAATCGGTGCTAGTTGTTGAAGTAATGACGCCTCGTGTTGATATTGTTGCTGTTCCCTTTAATATTAGCAGCGAAGAGCTAATTGAAACTATTAACAGAAGTGGATTTAGTCGTTTTCCTGTTTATAAAGAGAATTTAGATAAAATTATTGGTATAGTACACGCAAAAGATTTGCTTCCTTATTTAAAAAATAAATCATTTATTAACGTAGATACAATCTCTAAAATTACCCGTGAAGTAATATTCGTACCTGAGAGAAAAATGATTAGCGACATGTTGAAGGAATTTCAACAAAAAAAATTGCATTTGGCCGTTGTCGTGGATGAGTTCGGCGGAACTTCAGGTCTAATAACTCTTGAAGATATTATTGAGGAAATTATTGGAGAAATCTGGGATGAGCACGATCCTGAAGAAAACGCAATTAAAGTAATATCCCCAGAAAAAATAAGTGTGTTAGGAAAAGTACCAATCAGCGAAGTCAATGATTTGATTGGTCTTGAATTAATTCCCACAAGCGATGATTATGATACGATAGCAGGTTTGATTATAAATCGGGCGGGAGACATCCCTAAGGAGGGCTATTCTTTTAATCTCAATAATTATAAACTGACTGTTAAAGAAGTATTAAAGAAGAGGATTAAGCGAATAGAAATAGACAAGGTTTCTTAAGTTGATATTTATATGAAGAAAAGCTGTTTCATACAAGCAGTTATAATTGTGACTATATTAGTAGCTGCAGCAGCCTATATCATTCAATATAAATTAGATGATTGGTTTATTAATCCCACGAAAAAATTTCTGGTAAGCGAAGTTGTTAAAAACTGGGAGAATGAAGTCAAACATATTGATGAATCTGCTCAAAAAGATTCTCTCAGATCATTATTGACTTATTACATTGAGAATATTAAGTCGATGGAAGATGTTGTAAATTTGGATGAGGAAAATTTTTCAAAAGAATTCAATCTGATAATTGAGGATAGTCTTATTTCTGATAAAGAAATTTCAAAATTAACTTTGCTATTGAAAAAGGAACAAAATGAGAAATCCAAGAGCAGCCGAAATTAAAGTTGGAGTTACCGTATTAATGGGGTTGTTAGTTTTTATCTGGGTTTTAGGCTGGGCTAAAAATTTTACTCTTACTTCATCGGACAATCAGGTCAAAGTTAGATTTAACAAAGTATCCGGACTTGAAATTGGAAATAATGTTACTGTAAATGGTGTAAGAAAAGGACACGTTAATGAATTTTTTATTCAGGGAGCATCGGTCATAGTAACATTGAGTATCAGCAATGAAGTATTATTAAAAAAGGATGCTGAATTTTCGTTGGAAAGTACTGACCTAATGGGAGGAAGAAAAATCGAAGTGAATCCCGGTAATTCAGACGAAAATTTAGATCTAACCGAGATTCATCAGGGAAATTATATAAGTGATATTGCGGGTATGATATCTCTGTTCAGCGATATTCAGGATAAGATAGGCATTATTGCAAATGAATCTGTGAAAACACTTAGAGGAATAAATTCGCTCCTTGATGATAAGACATTTATTGAAGGACTAAGAACAAGTATTACTAATTTGAATAATGTGACTGCAAAACTTGATAGAGTTATAACTGAGAATCAACAGAACTTAAAAGAGATTACAGAGAACACGAAAGAAATTACATCTGACACAAAAGTATTGATCAAGGAAAATAAAGATAAAGTTGAAATAACATTGGCAAACCTCAACGCAGTAATGCTCAAATCAGATTCTCTTATGACATCGTTAAACTACTTAACTCAGGAGACTATTACTGGCGGAAATAATCTTGGTAAAATTCTCTATAATGATTCTCTTTATAATAATCTGATTAAGGCAATGGAATCAGTTAGTGAGCTTACTAAGATTTTAAAGCTCCAGCTTGAAACGGATGGTCTTAAAGTAGACGCGTACATTTTTTAGTGTTAATGACAATGACGTTATGGTTCTTGGATTAGGAATAGACATAATAGAAATTGACAGAATAAAAAAAAGCATTGAGAAATATGGTGATCGGTTTCTCAACAAAGTTTTTACTAATGAAGAGATCAAATATTGTAATGCAAAGTTCAATAGGTATCAGCATTATGCTGCAAGATTTGCAGCAAAAGAAGCAGTTTACAAAGCGATTGCATCCGGCTGGAAGGAAGGACTTCGTTGGAAAGATATTGAAATCCAGAACGATGCTTCCGGTATGCCCTCAATTAACCCATCAGGAAAGTTACAAGCATTTCTCTCTGATAATACACAATTAAGAATCTCAATAAGTCACTCAGAAAATTATGTAACGTCTGTAGCAATAATATTCAAAAATAGTTCTAATTAGAATTTCTCAAACTTTTTCTCTTCAAAGCCTACCATTAATGATAATTGATATTAAGGGCTTATATTATTAGTTTTTCAACCAATATTTGAAAAAATTAATGAATCAGTATGTTTCCTAAATTCTATAAGATATTTAACTACTAAACAATTGGTATATTATTAATTTTTTTAGTTTTGATTCTCACTGAATCAATTCCAAGAGAAGCTTATGT
>Ga0105093_10000601_pt1 | contig 13783 bp, 11 predicted proteins | sample PPLLak3March2015_2_FD_79111 | JGI IMG/M metagenome (GOLD analysis project Ga0105093, IMG submission 79111) | Freshwater sediment microbial communities from Prairie Pothole Lake near Jamestown, North Dakota, USA - PPLs Lake P8 Core (3) Depth... | ecosystem: Environmental > Aquatic > Freshwater >... | reverse complement strand
GGGAGGCCAAGGACTTCGTCATTCTTTTCATGACGGATGCGGCCTTGAAGCAGTTTCAAGCCAGCAAGGGATGGGAGGTCGGTCTCGACGGCAACGTGGCCCTGGTGAACATCGGCGGCGGCGAGCGCGTCGACTTCACCAAGATGAAGGACCCGATCATCGCGTTCGTCTTCGACGTCAAGGGGCTCATGGCGGACATCTCACTCAAAGGCGCCAAGTTCACCAAAACTAACCCCAAGTGATCCAAGAACAACCCTCCGAGTCGAGGCGTTATCGAGCACTGGACGGCCTCGACTCGAGAGGAACCTAAAGGCAGTCTTTGAAAACTTCGGAACCCCGCATCTTCATCGTCGACGAAGATCCGTCCGTCTCAAGCGCCCTGAAGCGATTGATGAAATCGGCGGGGTTCACCCATGTTAAGACCTTCAGCAGCGCCGAGGAATTCCTGAAGCACGAGACCGCCAAGGGAGGCTATTTGCTGATCATTGACATTATGCTTTCGGGGGTCAGTGGAATAGATCTGCAGAAACTTATTCGAGTCGGCGGGTCGGCGGGATCGACCGTGTTCATCTCCGCGCATGAAAGCGAGCTCGAAAGGGCTCGTAAAAAGTGTCCGGAAGCGCTCGGTTTTCTGCTTAAACCATTCGGGGGAGAGAAGCTTCTTGAGATAGTGCGTTCCTTTTTTTCTCAGGAGATTTAATACCAACAAGAGAGGAGAAAAGACATGAAAATGAAGCCCTTGAAGTCAATTCTGTTCTTCTGTTCCGTAGTCCTGTGCATAACCGGACTCGCCCAGGCGGCCGACAAGAAGCCCAACATTCTCGTCATCTGGGGCGACGACATCGGCGTCTGGAACATCAGCCATAGCAACCGCGGCATGATGGGCTACATGACCCCTAACATCGACCGGATCGCCAAGGAGGGCCTTTCGTTCACTGATTACTACGGCCAGCAGTCCTGCACCGCCGGCCGTGCCGCCTTCCTGGGTGGCAACGTGCCCGTGCGGACCGGCATGACCAAGGTCGGCCTGCCGGGTGCCAAGGAGGGCTGGCAGAAGACCGACGTAACCATCGCCGCCGTGATGAAGGGCATGGGCTATGCCACCGGCCAGTTCGGCAAGAACCACCAGGGCGACCGTGACGAGCACCTGCCGACCAACCACGGCTTCGACGAGTTCATGGGCAACCTCTACCACCTCAATGCCGAAGAAGAGCCGGAGAACCGCGACTATCCGAAAAATCCCGAGTTCCGGAAGAAATTCGGCCCGCGCGGCGTCATCAAGGCCACCGCGGGGGGCAAGATCGAGGACACCGGCCCTTTGACCAAGAAGCGTATGGAGACGATCGACGACGAAACCGTGGCGGCGGCCACGGACTTCATCCAGCGCCAGCACAAGGCCGGGAAGCCCTGGTTCACATGGTGGAACGGCACGCGCATGCACTTCCGCACGCACGTGAAACAAGAGCATATCGGGATCTCAGGGCCGAGCGGCGACGAGTACCAGGACGGCATGGTGGAGCACGACATGCACGTCGGAAAGCTGCTGAAGCTGGTGGACGACCTGGGCATTGCCGACAACACCATCGTATTCTACTCGACCGACAACGGGGTGCATTTCAACACCTGGCCGGATGCCGGCAACACCATGTTCCGCAGCGAGAAGAACTCCAACTGGGAGGGTGCCTACCGCGTGCCGGCCTTCGTCCGCTGGCCCGGCAAGTTCCCGGCAGGCAAGACCCTGAACGATATCGTCTCGCACGAGGACTGGCTGCCGACGTTCGCCGCGGCCGCCGGCGACCCCGACATCAAAGGCAAGCTCGCCAAGGGGACCCAGCTCATCGGCCGCACCTACCGGAACTACATCGACGGCTACAACCAGCTGGACTACCTGACGGGCAAGACCCAGGAATCGCCCCGCAAGGAGTTCATCTACGTCAACGACGACGGGCAGGTCGTCGCCATGCGCTACGATGCGTGGAAGGCCGTGTTTCTAGAGAATCGCGGCCAGGCCTTCGAGGTGTGGCGCGAGCCGTTCACCGAGCTGCGCGTGCCGCTGCTCTTCAACCTGCGGCGCGACCCTTTCGAGAAGGCCCAGCACAACTCCAATACCTACAACGACTGGTTCCTCGAACGCGCCTTCGTGCTGGTGCCCCTGCAGCAGATGGCCGGCAGGTTTCTCATGACCATGAAGGAGTACCCGCCGAGCCAAACGCCGGGATCCTTCAACCTGGAGAAGATCCAGACGCAGATCGAAAAGGCAGCCGGAGGCCAATAGTTTCGATAATCGCTGGACGGGCGGGGCGCCTTGACCGGGGCGTCCCGCCGCATTCTTGTGCGCATTAATGCGGGTAAATGAAATGTGAGAGATGCTTCCAGCCTCGATCGTCGCGGCAAGATGCCGCTTCCACAAGAAAGCAACTTCAAAAATAGAAGCAGGTTTATGAGGAAGAGAGGAGAGAGTATGCGACGCAATTTCATGTTGGCGGCCGCCCTGACCGCAGCCATCGCGGTATCTTCAGCGGTTGCGGCAGCCGATGCCTTGCCTTCATGGACCGACGGCAAAGCCAAGCAGTCCATTCTGGCATTCGTGGAAAAGGTGACGACGACAGGCTCCCCCGACTTCGTGCCGCCCATCGAGCGCATCGCGACCTTCGACAACGACGGCACGCTGTGGGCCGAGCAGCCGATGTATTTCCAGCTGGCATTCGCGCTCGACCGCGTGAAGGCGCTTGCGCCCAAGCACCCGGAGTGGAAGGGCAAGGAACCCTTTGCCTCCCTTCTCAAGGGGGATGTAAAAGGTGCCCTCGCGGGCGGGGAGAAGGCCATTCTTGAGATCGTCATGGCCACGCACGCGGGCATGACGACCGAGGAGTTCGAACAAACCGTAAAGGACTGGCTTGCGTCCGCAAAGCACCCGAAGACCGGCCGGCTTTTCACCGAGATGGTGTATCAGCCGATGCTCGAACTGCTGGCCTATCTTCGGTCCAACGGTTTCAAGACTTTTATCGTGTCTGGCGGCGGTGTCGAGTTCATGCGGCCGTGGACCGAGAAGGTCTATGGCATCCCCCCCGAGCAGGTGGTGGGCAGCAGCATCAAAACCAAGTTCGAGTTGCGCAACGGCAAGCCTGCCATCGTCCGGTTGCCGGAGCTGAACTTCATCGACGACAAGGCCGGCAAACCGGTCGGCATCAATCAGTACATCGGCCGGCGACCCGTCGCGGCCTTCGGCAACTCGGACGGCGACCTGCAGATGCTTCAATGGACGACTGCCGGACAAGGCGCCCGGTTGGCTCTCATCGTGCACCACACCGATGCCGACCGGGAGTGGGCCTACGACCGCAAGTCTTCGGTCGGCCGCCTGGACAAAGCGCTCGACGAAGCCAAGGCCAAGGGGTGGTCGGTCGTCGATATGAAGAACGACTGGAAAACTGTTTTTCCATTCGAGAAGAAATAGGAACAAGGTACATGTCGGAGGGATTCGGATAAACGATGAATACAGGCTTCAATAGTGTTTTCACCCGAAGCTTCTTGGTTGGCTGGGGATTCGTGCTTTTCATGAGCGTGAGCTGGGCCGTTTCGGCTGAAGCCCAGTCGTCTGCAACGCCCTCAGCCGAGGCAAGGGGCGCAATGTCGGCCGAGGAGTTGAATCGCCAGCTCAACAACCCGGTCTCGAGCGTTTGGAGCATGGTGTTCCAGAACAATTACACGCGGTTGAAAAGCGGCTCCCAGGACGTTCCGGGATGGGACGAGGGCGACGACAAATGGTTCTACAATTTAAATTTTCAGCCCGTTTTACCGCTGCCCCTGACCCGCGATTGGAACCTGATCAACCGCCCTGTGTTTCCCACCTTCGCAGACCGCCCGGTGCTGGAATCCGATGGATTCGATGAAACCGGCGGCCTGGGCGACATCGGTTTGGTGTCCCTGCTGTCGCCCGCGAAAACCGCTGGCGGTTTTCTCTGGGGGGTCGGGCCGTCGTTTATTTTCCCCACAGCCTCGAAGGATGAACTGGGGCAGGAAAAGTGGCAGGCCGGCCCGGCGGCAGTGGGCCTTCACTTGGGCAAGGAATGGATCTTCGGGGCGTTCCCCCAGCACTGGTGGTCCTTTGCGGGCAACGACGACCGCAAATCGACCAGCCAGACCAACATCCAGTATTTCATCTGGAGGCTTCTGCCGGACCAGTGGCAAATCGGCATGGCCCCCAACATCACCATCGACTGGAAGGCCGATGACGACGACAAGCTGACGCTGCCCGTGGGGCTCGGCGTCGGCAAGCTTTTCAAAATCGGCGGCCTGCCCATCAAGTTCATTCTGGAAGGACAGTATGCGGTGATCAGCCCGGATGATTTCGGCCAGGAGTGGAACATCCGGTTTACGGTCACGCCGGTGCTCCCCTCGTTGATCAAAGATCCAATCTTCAATTAAGGAGCCGCACAAAATCAGCTTAACCCAAAAAGGAGGTTTCTATGCGACTGAAAGCAGGAAACGCTGCATTGGTATTTTTACTGACCCTGGCCCTTTCAGGAAGCCCGGCCATCGCCCTGGATCCCATTCCCCAACAATCCGGCTTCAGCGGCTACATCCAGCCGGGGGCGGGTTATCTGAACATCAAGAGCAACACGGTGGCGAAAGCGCTGAACTTCGATTTGTCGGATCAGCGCATCGGCGATCTCGATGACGAGCCCGACTCGCAGTCGACGGCTATTTTCACGGTACCCTACAAGCTGGCTTACACGTTTGCCGGCAGCCGCACCGAGTTGTTTCTGGGTACCGAGGTCGGCGACCTGCTGTCCTTCGACACGGCCCAGCAGCTGGGGGTGAAGCAGGGGATCGGATCGCTCGGCGTGCTGCAGGCCGGACTGCTGTTCAGCGGCATCGTCCGGGTCTGGAAGGACCCCTTCGTGACAGGCGAGGACCGCGACGACACCAGCCGCAGAAACGTGGGCGGTCAGCTGGTCTGGGACAAGGTCTTCGGCTCCAACCTGGAGTTGGAATACTCCGTCCGGAAGGTGGATATCGGCAGCGAGAAGAGCGGTGAGTCCCTCGGCCTGGCCAATTCCGAGCAGGACCGTCTGGACCGCAACGGCACCGTTCACCGGGCATCGGCCGGCTACGGCTTCAAATTCGGCAGGAGCACCTTGACGCCGCAAATCGGGATTTTTTCCGAGGACCTGGACGGCGAGGCCATGGCGAACACCGGCGTGGACGTGCAGCTGACCTATCTCTACGACGGAGACCCGATCACGCTGGTGCTGAACGGCTTTGTCGGGCAGGCGGACTACGACAAAAGCAACCCCGTCTTCGACAAGACTCGCGACGACGATCGCTACGGAGCATCCGCGACCGCCTATTACACGAACCCCTGGGGCTGGAGCCTGTTCGGCAGCGAGCCCATGCGGTTCTTCGTGACGGGCGCCTATTACGCCGTCGATTCCAACATCGACTTCTACAATCAGGAAGCCATCCTTGGCATGGGCGGAATTGCTTTCCGCTGGAAATGAATCAAAAGGTGACGCAGGGGCCAGACCCCGGCCGGTCAACTAATCCATGGAGGGACAATCAATGGGAATAAGGAGTTTAGGAGCCCGGATGACGGCGGCGTATTGCCTTTTTTCCCTATGCGTTTCGCCAGCACTTGCCGGAGGGCTGTACCTCTATGAGATTGGCACTCCGGACGTAGGTTTGGCGGCAGCTGGCTATGCGGCTCGGGCCCAGGATCCTTCCACCGTTTTCACCAACCCGGCGGGCATGACGCGACTGGAGCGCTCGGAGCTCCAGATCGGCGTCCAGCCGCTCTACGCTCACACCCAATTCAACGCGGATTCAACGACGACCACCACCGGCCCTGACGGGGATGGCAGCGCCTGGCTGCCGGCGGGCAGCATCTTTTACGCCCACAGCCTTTCCCGTGACCTGAAGATAGGAGTCGGGGTCCTGGGGTATTTCGGGCTTGGTCTGGAATACGAAGACGACTGGGTGGGCCGCTACTACGTACAGGAAGTGACCCTGCAGGCACTTGGGTTCCAGCCGGCCGTGGCCTACCGGGTGACGGACTGGCTTTCGATCGGCGCGGGGGTGGTGGCGCTTTACGGTGTATTGGACGAGAAGGTGGCCATCAACAACATCGACCCGAACCGCGGCGACGGCCGGCTGAAAATCCACGACGAGGACTGGACGTTTCAGGCGAACCTGGGCGTGCTGCTGGAGCCCTGGAAGGGCACGCGCTTCGGGCTGACCTACCTGTCAGCGGCGGACCTCGATTTTGAGGACAAACCTCAGTTCAAAAACCTGGGACCAGGCCTTGAGGCGTTGCTCGGCTCGCGGGGCTTGCTGACCTCGAAACTGGACCTCGGCATGACCATGCCTCAGGCCGTGATGTTCAGCGCCTACCACGACCTGACCAGGCGCCTGGCGATCATGGGCAACCTCGGCTGGCAGGACTGGTCGCAATTCGGCAAGGTGGACGTCGAGATCGACGCCGCGGACACCACCAGCATCACCGCCGACCGCAACTACAAGGACACCTGGCACGCGGCGCTTGGAGTGCAGTATCGGGTGGCCGACCCCTGGCTGCTGTCGGCCGGCATCGCCTACGACAGTTCGATGGTGGACGATGAGGACCGCACGGCGGACCTGCCCACCGGCGAGGCCTGGCGCTTCGGTTTAGGCGCGCGCTACGACTGGTCGCAGCAGCTGGCCATCGGCCTGGCCTACGAGTTGCTGTGGATGGGCAACCTCGACATGCAGCTTAGCCGCGGGCCGCTGGCTGGAACGGTCTCGGGGCAATACGACGACGCGGCCATTCACTTCATCAGCTTCAACGTGAATTGGAAATTCTAAAAATGGATCGCTTTTTCGAGTTCATCGAAAATCCATAACCGGATCCGTTTTTGGGGCGATTTGCCTTGCGTGTGGCGATTATCCTAATCTTGATCTGGTTGCCGTTTGACATGGCACTGGTCGCTGCTCAAACGAGACCCGCCGGGATCATCGGAGGGAACATCCAGAAGCGCGCCAGCGGGGTGCTGTTGCTCATGGGGTACACCCTCACTCCTGACGTGACGACGGGATCTCTCTCAATTTCCGACGGAGAAACCGAAAACCCTGAACTCGCAATGATATCGCTGGGCGGCGGCTTTACGATCAGCAAGAGCTTTCCGCTTTACCTGGAGGGTACCGCATCGCTCAGTCGCTACGACCCCACCTTCGTGGCGACGGACGGTTTGGAAAACCGCCGATTTCCCGCCAAGTGGAACAGCGGGTCCGCCACGGCGGGCCTCGGCTGGGACTTTCCCATTGCCAAGGAAATCGTACTTCGGCCGATCTTCAATTTCTCGCTGGGTCATGTCGAAAGCGACCTCTCGATCGCTGAGCGGTTCATCGAGCGGCGCTTCGGCAAGGACATCGAGTTCCTGGAGAACGGCCGACTCAACTCGGCCGGCGTCGGCGGTTCGCTGATGCTCGACTACGAACGCTATCGGCCCGAAAACGAGATCGATATCGAGTTGCGCTACACGAACATCTACCTGCAGAGCATCGGCGATACCTCGGAGGCCGCCGAGGGCGCTGCCGACGCACAGAACTTGAGCTTCTGGTCGCGGTGGCGGGCGCCGACCGGAGTGACAATGCTGGACCGCCCGCTGCGTTACGTGCTCGAGTTCGCGCACACCCAGTTCATCGGCGAGCTTCGCGGCGTGCTGGGGTTCAACTCGCTTTCCTCGCTCGGCGCCGGCTTTGAGCTCGATTCGAGCGCATACCCTCTCATCATCACCCGCACGCGCCTCCTGGGACGATACCAGTTCGGCGAGGGCGTGCGCGGATGGTCTCTCGGGCTCGCAGTGAGCTTTTGACAACCCGCCAAACCGACTTGCCTTAACCGGGTCTGTACTCCAAGGCCGTCTGAACTTGTCTTCGCCTATTCAACCTATTTGGATATTGGACCAAAGTCCAATTGTCACCAGCAACCCCAATATTTATTGGAAGGGCAGATGGCTTGGCATCAGAAAGGATTAGAAACCCATGGCAGAAGCAGACAAGGACCTCCAGAAAGCCGTAGATGAACATCTCAAGCGGCTTTATGAACAGTACAAGAGCAATAACAAGGTTTTTACCGCCACCCACATCGGTCACCTATCGCTGTCGATCGTATTTGTCTTGTCGATCCTATTGCCCTTTTTTTACTTGCAGATCGAGGCTCACAATACCAACGCCGAGATGCGGCGGCTGTCTCAGAACATCTCCCAGCAGGAGCAAAATGTCGCTGTTTACCGCAAGGCCATTACCGGGCTGAAGAGGGTGTTCGCGGCGGTGGAGAACACTCCCAAACCGCTTGAAGGCTACATCCAGGCGCTTGAAAAAGAGGCCGCTGGCGGACTGCCGGCAACCATGCCGGGCGACCTCAGAGCGCCGCAGGAGTCATGCGGCCCGCCCTCCGATAAGGGCCAGTGGATGGAATGCCGCATTCGGCAATACATGGCGGCAAGCGCCGCTCAATGGCAGGAAATTCTCGCAAACGAAATTGCTGCGCCCCTTCAGACCCTCAATATCAAGGAGTTTGACCAGTGGAAGGCGGACCTGCAAGCCGGGATGAGGAAACATGCGGAGCAGGCCAGAGCAGAGATGGCTGCGAATCCCAATTTCTGGCTGGAGTTCAACCAGGGTTCCCCAATCTACCGAGGCATGGTCGAGGGCGTTCACCGTTTTTGGGTGGATCACCGTTTTGAAGAAATCAGCCGCCGGATGGAGGAGTCAGCGGCCGGGTGGCGGGTGGGTGTTGAAAAACTAAATAAAAAAAAGGAAGATATCCAGAAAAGCGAAGAGAGCCTGAACAACGCCCTGAAAAACATCAAGACCCGCTTCGGCAAACTGGGTCTAGAGCTCGAAAATGCGATCCTGTTGGCGCCGGTGGCATTTTCGGCGATTTTCCTGGTCGCCGCGCTGAACCTGTGCAAAAATATCCAGCTACGGAAATCCTTTCATCGGCTGTTCCAGGCACGGGACCCCCAGAAGGTCGCTTTGACCGATTCTGAAATTGCTCTCGCCATGCCGCTCTGGCTGGATCCGCTCGCCCCCTCGATGCCCCGCAAGGCCAAAGCTGCTTTACTGCTCATACCGGCCATCGCTTCGGCGATGACCCTGCTGGTCGTGTTCTACTGCTGGACCATACCCGATGCCTTTACCGGTCTCACTGGTTTAGATTACGTCAAATACCTTCTCTATTACCTGATCGGCGTGGGCCTCTTTATCGTTGGGTTCCAGAAGGTCCGTAGCGCGATTAAGAACTACAGCGTTCCGTTACAGGAGCCGTTGCTGTAATCCACATTTACGGGTGTCCGACCATAGCCGATCAACAGGGTTTTCCGACAAAGGACTGAATTGGCAATTAGACCAAAGTCCAATTGACTGCGTCACTTTGAAATCCCTATGTTAACCCCAGGCAAATGAGACGTCCAAGAACATGAAAGACAGGAGCAAGCCATGAAAAGATCCAACCATCCCAACAAGTTAATCGTTGCCGTGATGATCATGATGGTCTCGCTACTGAGCGGTTGCACCACCTATTACCGAGTCAAAGACACTTCAACCAATCGAAGGTGATTGAAGCCTGATCGACCGTTTTGAGTGTCCGGCCTACACCTGCCTATCGTGCAGACTTTGCCCCTCAATGTGAGAGAACATAGACTTGAACGACAATAACCAAGAGAATCCGTTTATGAAAATCCTATTTCTCGTAAAAGCGATGGCTCTCGTATGCAGCGTATGCTTCTTTTCATTGTGCGTGCCTGGAATCGCTTTGGCTGAAAGTCCAAAGAAGGAGCGGATGGGACTCGTCCTTCCCAGCGAAAAATGGACAGGAGACCTGGACGGGATGATCAAGCGGCGCATGGTCCGGGTACTGGTCGTTTACAGCAAGACCTACTTCTTTGTGGACAAAGGCACTCAGCGTGGGATTGTCTACGAGGCGTTCCGAAAGTTCGAGGAAGACCTGAACAAGAAGCTCAAGGCCAAGCATATCCGTGTGAACGTCGTGTTCATTCCCGTTTCAAGAGATGAGCTGCTGCCGGCGCTGGTCGAAGGCCGGGGCGACATCGCCGCCGCCAATCTCACCATCACCGAGGCGCGCGACCAACTGGTGGATTTCGCCGATCCGACGCTCACCGATGTGAGCGAAATCGTGGTGACCGGACCCGAATCCCCCGTCATTGCCACTCTTGATGACCTCTCCGGCAAAGAGGTGTTCGTCAGGCCTTCCAGCAGCTATTACGAGAGCCTCAGAGCGCTGAGCGAGCGGTTCAAGAAAGAGGGCAAGCCAGAAATCAAGCTGCTGCCGGCGCCCGAGAACCTCGAAGACGAGGACCTCCTCGAAATGCTGAATTCCGGCTTGGTCAAACTCCTGGTTGTGGACAACCACAAGGCTCAATTTTGGAAGCAAATTTTTTCGAAACTGACGCTTCACGAAGACGTTTCGGTTCGGACCGGCGGTAGCGTTGCCTGGGCCATCCGCGAGAACAGCCCCCATCTTAAGGGGGAGCTTAACGACTTCGTGAAGAAGCATGGCAAGGGAACCGCCTTCGGCAGCGAAATTTTCCGCCGCTACCTCAAGAGCACCAAATATGTCAAAAACGCCACGAACAGCGAGGAGATCAAGAAGTTCAAGGAGCTGGTGCAATTCTTCCGCAAGTACGGCGATCAATATGGCATGGATTGGATGCTGATGGCCGCTCAGGGCTATCAGGAGTCCCGCCTCGACCAGCACGCCAAAAGCCCGGTCGGCGCCATCGGCGTCATGCAGGTCATGCCGGCCACCGGCAAGGAGCTCAAGGTCGGCGACATTCGGTTGACCGAGCCGAACATCAACGCCGGGGTCAAATACATCCGATTCATGGTCGACCAGTACTTCAAGAAAGAACCCATGGACGACTTGAACAGGGGTTTGTTCGCTTTTGCATCTTATAACGCGGGTCCTGGGCGAATTCGGCAGCTCAGGCGAGAAGCGCAAAAACAAGGGCTGGACCCGAATGTCTGGTTCAATAACGTCGAGCTGGTTGCCGCGCAAAAAATCGGACGCGAGACCGTGACCTATGTCAGTAACATTTACAAATATTACATCGCCTACAAACTCGTCCAACAGGAATACATCGAGCGGCGTGAAGCAAAGGAGGAGTTCCAGAAGCAATAAGATTTTTGAGGAGATAAGTTCGAAGCCAAAATCCGAATTTCGAAAAAATCTCCAGAATCAAAATTCAAAGCCAACCAAAGACATCTTGGATTCGGGAGAAGGCAATGAAATCCGGAAAGATCTTTAAATGGCCGCCAAGGGGCGTTATTTTTGCAATTTTTTTATCGGCGGTTGTTCTATCCGGTTGCGCCACGCCGGTGGGAGTCCGGCGGATGGATTCCCAGGAGGCTCACGGCAGGCTGGCCGAAAGCGTCCTCGCCGGCGAGAAACTGAGCGCCCCGACCGTGCAGATTCTCAACCGGTCCGGTCTTGCGGGAAAATTCGGCGATGAACCGGCGGAGGTGGTCGCAGCAATCCACCGGGGCCTGCCCACCGCCCGCGAACCGGACCGTCTTTTTGCCTTGGCCGAGCTGTCCTTTTTACATGCGAAACGGAGCAGAGACACGACCTATTTTTTGGCCGCGGCGGTATACGCTTATGCGTTTCTTTTCCCGTTGCAGGCGCAGGATTCACCGGACGCTTTCGACCCCCGCCTGCGAACCGCAGTCGATCTGTATAATCAGGGCCTTGCAGAAGGTTTCTCCGAAAAAGACCCTAAGCGGGTGGTGTTCAAGGATGGGATATACAAGCTTCATTTCGGGGAGCTTGACGTCCGCATCAACGCCGAAGAGTTCCGCTGGGGGCCGTTCCGTCTGGAGGATTTCGTGGCCGCATCCGAGCTGGATGTGCGCGGTCTTCGAAACGACTACCGCTGGCCCGGCGTAGGGGCCGCGCTGGTCGGCTCCCTCAAGCACGTCAAAGGGGAATACGAGCGAGATTTTGCCAGGGTTCCATCGTCGTTGAAAGTGCCGGCCACCGCTTTCCTGCACCTGGAGAACCTCGAAGAAGGCCTCCGCACCGGCCGGCTCACCGGAGAGCTTGCCCTCTACACCACCCAGGAAAGCACCTCGGTGAATGTCGCCGGCCGCGAAGCCCCTCTGGATTATCGGCCGACGGCCGCATTGGCTTACACGCTTGAAGGCTCCCATGTTTACGATCTGGAGCTCAAGGGCCTCCTGTCCGGGAACCTATCCCTCTTCAGGCAAAGCGCCCGGTTCAAGGACAACGTCTTTCTCATGTCCCCGTATCGGCCGGGTCGGATTCCCGTGGTGTTCGTCCACGGCACGGCCTCCAGCCCGGCGCGCTGGGCGCAGATGCTGAATGAAATCCTGAACGACCCGGAACTGCGAGACCAATACCAGATGTGGCTCTTCACCTATAACACCGGCAACCCCATCCTTTATTCCGCGGGGATTCTCGCTCAGGGGTTGCGCAATGTGGTGCAGGAATTGGACCCGGAAGGCCGAGACCAGGCGCTGCGCAGGATGGTGGTCATCGGCCACAGCCAGGGCGGGATGCTGACGAAGCTGACCAGCATCGACAGCGGCAGCCGTTTCTGGGATCAAACCTTCAAGGTGCCCATCGATCAGCTCGACGTCTCGCCCGAGACGCGTGAGCTGTTGCAGCAAAGTCTCTTTTACGAGCCGATTCCGTCTGTCCGTCGGGTGGTCTTCATCGCCACGCCCCACCGCGGCAGTTTTTTGGTCGGCGGACGGGTCAGCGAACTGCTGCGGAAGCTGATCACGCTGCCGTTTGCCATGCTCAGTCCCCTGCAGGAAATTTTTGAGCGCAGCCCTGAGGCGCTTGCCAATCGCTCCCTGAAAGACGATATCCCGCGCAGCACCGACAACATGGACCCCGACAGCCAGTTTATCAAGACTTATGCGGCGATTCCCATCGCACCGGGGGTGATCGCCCATTCCATCATCGCCGTGGACAATCCTGATGACCCCAAAGAGGACTGGAACGATGGAGTGGTGGCATACAGCAGCGCCCATTTGGAAGGGGTGGCATCCGAGCTCATTGTGAACTCGGGGCATTCCACGCAGGAGGAGCCTCAGAGCATCGAAGAGGTACGCCGGATTCTCCTTGAGAACCTGAGACGTCCCTGACGCCAGATTCAGAATGCGAAGTGCGCAAGTCGAAATGGGCTCAAATCAGCGCACCGCACCCATCAAAGACTCGGAGGGGAAAACATGCGCCGGATCGCCGCCCTGACCTCGATCCTGATGAGCATTCCCGTCATTATCCTGATGACCGGGTGGGGTGCGCTGGCGATATACTATTCCGATGTCGAAGATGAGACCTTGCGGATCGGGTTGTCTGTGGGATTCGCCCTTGCTGCCGCTCTCGCGTTTATGGTCTTGCCCAACCGCAAGAGAACCCTTACCGGTTTCCTGATGGTGTTTGCCGGCATCGCCGTCTGGTGGCTGGCCATTCCGGCCTCGAATGGGCGCAATTGGCAGCCTGACGTCGCCGTGCTGCCCTATGCCAGCATTCAGGGGGATCGGGTCACCATCCACAACATCCGCAGCCTCCAGTACCGGACCGAAACCGACTACGAGGTGCGCCATTACGACAAGACGTTCGACCTCAACCGCTTGGACGCGGTGGATCTTTTGGCCGTCTACTGGATGGGGGATGCCATCGCCCACGTCATGATCAGCTTCGGGTTTCAGGAAAAGGACTTCGTGGCCTTCTCCATCGAAACCCGCAAGGAGCAGG
>Ga0105093_10000599_pt1 | contig 13798 bp, 21 predicted proteins | sample PPLLak3March2015_2_FD_79111 | JGI IMG/M metagenome (GOLD analysis project Ga0105093, IMG submission 79111) | Freshwater sediment microbial communities from Prairie Pothole Lake near Jamestown, North Dakota, USA - PPLs Lake P8 Core (3) Depth... | ecosystem: Environmental > Aquatic > Freshwater >... | reverse complement strand
TGAAGCATTGGAATTTGGTAATGAAAAAGCGTATCATACAAAAACTTATAATATTAAAAATACTCCAGTGACTTTTTTAGAAAGTGTAAATTTCGATATTGAACCAGATTTTGTTTTTGGTCATTTAGAGAATTTACTATATCAGAAATTAAGGAGAGAAAAAAATGGAAAGAAGTAATAATGCATGGTTGGAAAGTAATAGAAAGAAAATAGATCTTATTAAAAAACAAATCACCGAGATTGGTTTTCAAGATACCTCAATTGGAAGTGCAGGAAGAAAATTACCTTTAAATGAGATTCAATGGTTGTTTGAAGGAGCAATGACTGAAATTTTTAAATTACAAAAAGAGGTTGATAAACTTGAACAAGCAGGAAAACAACAGGGGTAATGCCTATTTATTTGGGCCTTTCATTGGAGAACTTTCTTGGGAGTTTTACCGCTTTGCTCCATTAGCTATTTATCTAAAAAAATTACGTCCTACAATCTCAACTATTATTTTAACTAGAGAAGAACGATTTGATTTATATGGGAAATATGCAGATATTTTAATTCCGTTGAGATTAAAAAAGATGATTGAAAAATATAATGTTGAAGATTGCTTTAGAATTACTAATTATTCTGAAACAGATTATGATATGATTGCAAAATATTTTTTTAATAAGTACAGAGAACGATTTGATATATTTGATCATTTCTATCCAGATATTGGGTGGAGATATAATGTAAAATGGCAATATTCAAATAATTTAATGAGCTATGATTTTCAACCACGAGATGAAAATAAATCATTGGTAAATTCAATTACAAAAGATTTAGATAATATAGTATATTTCGATGGTATAGAAAAAAATTATCTTCCAGGATATAATATAATTAATGAAAATTCTTTTAGATTTCAAATTGAAAAGATGCTTAATGGAAAATCAACTTATATTGGATGTGTAATTGAGTTATTAAAAAGATGTAAATTCGTTGTTGGAAGAATAAGTAATGATGTTAGTAAGTTAGCTATTCTTCTTAAAATTCCTTTGATAAATTTAGAGGTAGTAGATCAAGATAAAATAAATTTATTGAATCCACATAAGACACCAGTAATAACAACAAACGAAATTCAAGAAGGTGTTAGATTTTATGAGAATTATATTTGATTTAAGAGGGGTTGGATTAGGAAACAATGGAGGGTCAGCAACTCTTATTAAATCCGGTAATACTCTTTCTGAATTTGGTGTGAATGTTATATTTATTGATTCTGGATCTAATAGACATACATGGAATAAATTAACATGTGAACATAAAATTATAAGGGAGGGAATGTCTTTACCACCTGCTGATTTTATTATTGCAAGTGGATATAAATCTGTTGCATATACACTAACTGCTCCAAAGGAATGTGGAATAAAATGTCATTGGATTCGTGGTTGGGAAACATGGCAAATGTCTCAGGAAGAAATTGTTAAAAGAATTTTGTATGTTCCAACTTGGAAATTTGTTAATAGTTTATGTTTACAAAATAAACTTAAGCAATATGCAGTTGATTCTATAATTGTACAACCTGGGTATGATACTAAAGAATTATTTCCCTTAGAAAAATCGGATAGAGGATTATATGGGGAATTTGTTTTAGGCGGGTTAATAGCTTCAAAAAAACATGAAGAAACTAAAAGAACCAAATGGTTATTTGAAGTTAAGAAAGTGTTAAGTGAAAAATATAAAAATATTAAACTATGGACTTTTGGTGCTCGAGAAATGCCTAAAGGATCTAATTGGCATTTAAAAGAACCAACTCCTAAAATGAAAAATGACATTTATAACAGAATAGATGTTTGGTTAGCCCCAACTATGTTAGAAGGGTTACATATGCCTCCAGCAGAAGCTATGTTAACTGAATGCCCAGTTGTTGGAACTAATGCTGAAATGTCTGGTATGCAAGATTATTTAATTCATGAACGAACTGGTTTAGTATCTGAAAATAATTTAGATGATTTTATTAAACAGGTTGATAGATTGTATAATGATGAGCCTCTTAGAAAATATTTAGGGCAGAAAGCAAGGCTTACAATTTTAGATACAATTGGTTGTAGAAAAGATGCTATGAATAAATTTTTGACTATTCTGGGAAATATGAAATGATAGTTTATACAGTTGACGATATTCTAAATAAATTAGAAAATTGTATTAAGTATAAATTACCATTTTCGCATATAAGATTTGGGGATGGTGGTATAAAATTTTTACATGGAATTATTTATAATGAACTAAATCAACTAGAAATTATTTCTAGAAAAGAAGGTTTGCCTAGTAATCAATTAGTTGAAATAATGGAACTGTGGGCTTATTATGCAAGGCAAGCTGACTTTATTGATACACCACAAGTATATTTAAACGGAAAGTTTTGGCCTCGTGTTAAAAGATTTGATAAACCAATAAGCGAACATACAAGACAAAGACTTGAAATGTGGAAAGAACTTTATAATAGAGCAGAGTTTTACAATGAAAATTATTGTAATCCAGAATCAAACTATTTAATGATTTTAAGACGATTTGGTAAAAGAAATCTATTAGATGTCATGAAAGGTAGAAAAGTTTGTGTTATTGCAGTTAAGAGAGAAATTAAAAAGTTATTAGATCAACAAGGGTATGACGTTGATTTTGTTAGAATAGTTGGACATAATCAAAATCAATATAGAAGATCTTTTTCTGATGTTGTTAAATATATAAAAGAAAATGCTAGAAAATATGATTTTTGGTTAGTTGCTGCAGGGGAACTGGGTAGAATTTATTCTGGAATAATAAAAGAAAATGGGGGAAGAACTATTGATATAGGGTATGTTATTGAGCTATGGTTAGAACGTTATTTACATGATCGGTTAAAACCATTTATGAATTTTAGTTTATATTCTCCATTAGAATTAGTATTAACAGATGAAGGAAAAAAATATGAGGAGTTTATTTAATGCGTATTTTAATTTTAGGGCCAAATAAAAGTAGAGCTAGAAATTGGGGGCATGATTTATTTAAGAAAGAAATTTCTAGACAGCATAATGTATTATTTTATGGAGAAGGATATCCTAATTTTAAACCTGAAAACCCTGTTTATGAAATTGTTAATAAATACTCACATAAAGGAAAACCGTTTGATTTTGTCTTAACTTATATGTCTAAATGGGTTAAAGATTTTCATGGTTTTGAAGAAGTAAAAATACCAAAAGTTAATATTACAGTAGATTACTTTGAACCAACTCAAGATTATAAGTATTTTGCATCGTGGAAAAACATTGATTGTATTTTGAAAAAAGAACGACCTGATTTAATATTTGCAGTAACAACAAAGACTGTAAAGGATCTAAAAAGAAATTTAAATTTCCAGAAAGTATTTTATTTGCCATTTTCAGTAGATACTACTATTTATAAAAATCTTTCGCTTCCTAAAAGTATTGATATACTAGCATGTTTTGCCGATTATGCACACGGATATAAAACTAGAAGTAAGATAAAAAAAGCAGCAAAAAGTATGCTTTTAAAGATGTATTCAAAAACAGTTTTACATGATAACTATATAAGATACATAAATATGTCAAAAATTTTTATTAATGCTAATAATGATTATGATAATAGTTTGTCAATGAAATATACAGAGAGTTTAGCTTGTGGAACATTTTTTCTTACAAATAAACCAGAAGATTTTGATTTACTTGGTTATGAAGATAGAAAACATTTAGTTTTATATAATGATGTTAATGATTTTACGGAAAAAATTAGATACTATTTAAAACATGAAGATGAAAGGGAAAAAATAGCAAAACAAGGAATGGAGTTTGTAAGGGAGAATCATAACTGTAAAATAAGAGTTAAACAAATGATAAAAATTATCAAGAAGGAATTTGGTATATGATATTTACTGCGGAACAGGATTATATGCGGGAATATGCTTCAAAATGGATTACAAACAATGATGATCTAATTATTGAATTGGGATGTTCAAATGGAAATTTTGCAAACTTGTTGTTTAAAAAAGGAATTAATAATTATCTAGGAATTGATATTTTAGATAAAAGGGTTTTAGAAGCAAAAAAATCCTATCCAAATTTAAATTTTATTTGCTGCGATATTTTAAAAAATTTATACTTACTTAAAAAACCATCAATATTTGTTTCGTTTCAGTGTTTGGAGCATATAACTGAAGATTTAGAAATAATAAAATCTATATTACCAGGAACTATTATGATATTTTCAGTTCCCAATAAGCCATATAAAAAAGCGCATGTTAGATGGTTTGAGTTGGAGGGGTGGCATAATAGATTTTCTCCTTATGTAAATTTAATAGAAGAAATAACATTTCAACATCCTAGAAAAGAAAATAATAGGGCTTTTTTATTTAAAGGTGTAAAAAAATGAGCGAGTGTTGTTTAAGAAGTGGAATGTGTGATTTTCAAATGTATGGAAATTTAGCTGTTATTGACTGCCCATGTAAGAAGTGTTTAGTTAAACCAGTTTGTATTATTATTTGTGATTTATTGAATAATCATCATATGAAAATATTTGGGTTTGACCACGATGAGGTTAAAAACAATGTCTAATTTTGCTTTAATTGGAGCTGCTGGATTTGTTGCTCCCAGGCATATGAAAGCTATATATGAAACAGGGAATGAATTATTAGCCGCAGTAGACTCGCATGATTCAGTCGGGATTTTAGATAAGTATTTTCCTTCTTGTAAATTTTTTACTGAAATAGAACGATTTGATAGATATTTGGAAAAGATTAAAAAAACAAATAAAGTTGATTACATTTCAGTTTGTTCCCCTAATTATTTACATGATGCGCACTGTCGTTTAGGAATGAGGATTGGGGCGGATGTAATTTGTGAAAAACCATTAGTTTTAAACCCATGGAATCTTGATCAATTACAAGAGATTGAGAAAGAGACAGGAAAGAAAGTATTTGTTGTATTACAACTTAGACTAAATCCAGATCTTATAAAATTAAAAGAATCTATTTCTAATAATAATTATGATGTTGAATTGAAATATATAACTCCAAGAGGGGCATGGTATTTTTCTTCTTGGAAAGGGGCCGTTGAAAAGTCAGGCGGTCTTATTACAAACATTGGAATACATTTGCTTGATTTGATTATTTGGCTTTTTGGAAAACCAAAGAATTTTAAAGTTTTAAATAATTCAATATATAAGATTAATGGTGAGATAGAACTAGAAAATGCGTCTGTTAAATTTCTTCTGTCTACTGATAAGGTGGATTTACCAGATAAAAATATACCATTTTATAGATCTATTAGTATTAATAAAGAAGAATTTACTTTGGATAACTCATTTACTAATTTACATACAGCTATTTATAAAGATATTTTGATAGGTAATGGTTTTAGAATAGAAGATATTAGATATGCTACAGAGTTAGCATATAATATCAGAAGGATGTGTTAAATGCTTATTCACCCAACAGCAGTGGTCGAAACTAAAAATATAGGAAAAGATGTTTATATTGGCCCGTTTTGTTATATTAGTGAAAGAGTTATAATTCAGGATGGGTGCAAACTTTACGGGCACTGTTCTCTTGGAGCCCCAGCTCAATATAAAGAAGTTAGATTTGAGGATTCAGGAAATCCAATTATAATTGGAAGTGGAACAGAGATAAGAGAATTTGTTACAGTAAATTTACCCACTTTTGGAACAACTAAAATTGGAAACAATTGTCTTCTTATGGCTAATGTTCATATACCACATGATTGTGAAGTTGATGACGATGTTGTTTTTGTAGTTGGAGCTGCAATAGGTGGGAGAACAAAAATAGGAAAACATTGTTATTTTGGATTAAATTCTTCTGTTCATAATAAGTCTACTCTTGGTGATTATTGTGTTGTTGGCGCTGGATCATTTTTTAAAGGGTATTCTGAACCAGGTCTTATATGGGCCGGAGTTCCTGCGCGTGCAATAAAAGTAAATATGGTTGGAATTCAAAGAAATGCTCCAGATGATATGAAAGATATATTGATTAGAAATGCAGAAGAAGATTTAGAAAAGAGAAAATTACAATGAAATTTATTAACTTAGATAGACAATATAGCAGAATTAAAACAGAGATTGATCTAGCTATTCAAAAAGTAATTTCTCGTTCTGATTTTATTATGGGCGAAGAAGTATTTGAGTTAGAGAAAGAACTTCAAAAATATTTAGATATTGAAAATGTTATTTGCTGTGCATCTGGGACTGATGCTTTATTAGCTTCTTTAATGGCGTTGGGAGTAAAGACTGGGGACTATATAATAACCACTACGTTTACGTTCGTCGCTACCGCGGAAGTAATATCTTTGTTGGGCGCTATTCCATTATTTGCTGATATTTTGATTCCATCATATAATATTAATCCAGAAAGTGTTGAAGAAATATTAAGAAATTCTGGTAAAAAAGTTAAGGGTATTATTGCAGTAGATTTGTTTGGATATCCTTGTTTATATGAATGGTTAAAAGAGTTAGCAGACGAATTTAAGTTATTTATAATTCAAGATGCGGCTCAAAGTTTTGGTTCAACTTATAAAGGAAAACAAATAGGCCATTATTCTGATATTGCAACTACAAGCTTCTTTCCTACAAAACCTCTTGGATGTTATGGGGACGGTGGAGCTGTAATAACAAAATCTAGTAATATCGCAAAGAAAGTAAGGTCTATTATTCAGCATGGTAAGGGTGATTCTAAATATGACAATATCAGAATTGGATTTAATGGGAGAATGGATACAATACAGGCAGCTATTTTATTAGAGAAATTAAAAATATTTGATGATGAATTAAATTTAAGAAAAAAATTAGCTAAAGAATATACAAAGAGAATAGAAAGAAAGGTTTATGTTCCAACGGAAAATAGTATATCCACTAGTTCATGGGCGCAATATTCAATTTTACTTGGAAAGGATAGTAGAAATGGAGCTAAAGTATTTTTGAAAAAGTTGGGCATTCCTACTAATATCTATTACCCAACTCCATTACATTTACAGCATGTTTATAATAATGGAGAATCTCTTGGAAATGCTGAGGATACTTCTAGAGAAATTCTTAGTTTACCAATGTGCCCATATCTAAAGAGTGACGAAATAGAATATATTTGTAATTCTCTTATATCTTATTGTGAGCTATAATGTGGTATAAAGAAGATTTTTCTCACGATAGTGATAAATTAATTATATTTTTTACTTCCTATTTTAAAGGAGTTCAACAAGAAGATAAGTTTGAATGGATAAATATAAGTAAAGATGTAGGAAAAATATATAGCTTTAATAGATTATATATAAAGGACTTAAATTTTGCTTGGTGGCAAACATCTTTTGAAGGAATAGATGGATATGGACCCCATGTTTTAGCTGAGTTTTTAAAAAAAGAGGTTTCTAAATCAAATTGTAAAAAAGTTATGACTATTGGAGCTTCTATGGCTGGGTATGGAGCTATTTTATTTTCATGTTTATGTAAGTTTGATTTAGCTATTGGAATTTCGCCACAAACTTATTTAGGAAAACATAGATATAAAAAATATAATTTAAATGAAAAGTTTAAAGAATATAATATAAATAAAGAAGAATTGGATTTAAAAGTAATATTAGATAGATATAATAATAATTTCACAAAATATCTAATTTATTTTGGAAAGTATAGTGTTGCTGATTCTGAAAATGCAAATCGAATTTCTAAATTTAAGAACGTTTTTTTACATGAAATTGATAGTGATAAACATAGCGGAATAGGAAAAATAATGTATAATTTAGGAATTATAAAAAATATTTTTTCAGATTTTATAAACGGAGACTGACTATGACCTGTAAAGAATTTGACTATGACTGCGAAGATTGTGTTAATGCATGGGACCTATCTAGAGAATATTCCTGTAAAGAATCTCCCAAATGTGTTAATTCAGTTAATGAAATTAAAGTTGGGGAATATGTTGAAGCAAATCAGGGAGGGGAAAGATTCTGGGTTGTAGTAACAGATATTTGTGATTGTTATATTATTGGAGTTGTTATTACAGATTTAAAACTATCCCATCCATTTACAGTTGGTGAGAAAATAAAGATTGGTTTGCAGCAAATTTATAATGTAAGAAAGTAAAATAACAAATTTAGAACAAAAAAATAAAAGAAGGAGATTTAAAATTTAACATGAGTAAGAAGTTGTTTAGTTGCTCAAGATGTGACCACGTTGAAACTTCCAAAGACAAAATTGACACATGCCCAAAATGTGGATCGAAGATGGAGGAACTTGTTGGTATAACAATGAGTTCAGAGGAACCAGAGCAAAAAAATATATACGCACATCAAATTTAACTGATGGGAAGTGAAGATATAGTCAGTATCTTCACTTCCCTAAGTCCTACCGAGACGGAAGAAGGTCAATAGCTTCGTTACATTCCGCCTCACTGATAAACCCACGGCCGAAGTAATTCATAATCAGCTCATCCGCTTCCACTCTGCTTTTGACCTTAATCAGTTGACAGAGAGTTTTGAAGTGGATGTTCCCGGTGATTATCCGAACGAACTTGCTTGGGTCTAACCAAATGCCTGCCCCATCCCCCTTGTTGTTGTAACCGTATCTGCCGATCCCTGCTTGAATCATAAACCCTCCCCTTTAAAGATGATGGTTGATGTTTTATATCAGATATTAATATATATAGTTTAGAACAAACTTAAAATACATTAAATGAGGGTGGTATGAGCTATCCAGAAAATCCAGACACAATAGTATTGAGAAATAATATTTATCCGAAGGGACTAACAGAGAAGCAAATTTGGGATTATTACCAGACATTCAAACATAAAATTCTAGATGAAACAAAACAAAGAGACTTAATGTTTTTCATTGCTGTTGGAGAAGATAAATTAGTTGCTAGAAGAAAACTTGCAGGCCAAGATTATATTAGATTAACTCCTCAAAATTATGATACTATCATTACAGGAAGGACTATTAGTATTCATTCCGCGATGAATCAATATGAAGAGTTTGGGATTATAGATATTGATATAGATCCAAATGATGGTTTTAGATGGGCGAAAAAAGTTACTCTTGATACATATGATTTTATAATGGATAAAGTGCCAATTATAAAGAAGGTACAGGTTCGTTTTACAGGCAAGACATCGTTTCACATCTACTGTGACTTTGAAAGAAAAATGAAGGTTGACACAATAAGGCACTTATTAGAAACCTTCCTAAGAGGCTCTCCTTTGATTAGAGCCTATACTGTATCAGGAAAGCGAAGATCGGGAGTGCCAAATTTAGATTTACATCCTAATAAGTTTAGAGGAAATTATATAACTTTAAATGCACTATCAGTTATTGGACTTAGATGTATGGAAGTCCCATATGATAGAATATTAACTTTTGATCCAAGGAATGCAAGGATATGATAAATAATTATTTATTAGAAATTCAAGTTCCAAAAGATTTTAATTTAGTAGTTCAAAAGAATAATTTAAATGCTCCTATTTTTAAACGTAGACCAAGGTTATCAAAGGATTTATATGGTAAATTTTGTGAGAATAAACCATGTAGTTTGATTACATATTCATGGGTTCATAATAATGAATGTATTGGTGCTATGGCAATTATAGAGAAGCCTGAAGTTAAACAGACAAAGGGATATAAAGTTGATGTAATGATTGTGTTTCTTCATATTGATGCAGAATATAGAGGAAAAAATTTAGGTGGAATGCTTGTTAAAGATGTTCTTAGTAAATATAAAAAGATATTTTTAACTACAGATAAGAGAAGTAGTGATATGGCTAAAGCTATGTATGAAAAATATGGTTTTAAAATAATTGGTAAAGAAACTAAAACATTATGGCATTGGATTAAAGGAATTATAATATAGTAGTTTGGAGGATAAACTATGGCAGTATTACTAGAGATTAAACCAAATTTACAATTACTTCAAAAGGTTGAGTCACCATATAAAAATAGTATTATGGGATTTAAAAAAGACCCTGTTGATACAAGAGACTTTTTATTTAAATCAACAATGCCCATTACTACAGAAGCTCAAATGCAAAATTTGATGTTAACTATTCCAACATCAATTGATTATTCAAATAATATGTCTGCTGTAAAAAATCAGGGACAATTAGGAAGCTGTGTTGCATTTGCAACTGTAGCTGTAAAAGAATGGCAAGAGATAAAAGAATATGGAATGACCTCTGTTGCATCAAAGGTAGCTCCTGCAATTGCAGCAAAAAATGTTAGAGATTTATCTGAACAATGGGTTTATTATAACTGTAAGAAAATTGATCCGTGGCCAAATGAAGAAGGAACATCAATTAGATTTGCAATGAAAGTATTACAACACCAAGGAGTTCCATTTGAAAAAGAGTGGCCTTATAGCGATACGGTAGTTGGGAACCCAAGTAAATTAGCAAAGAGAATTGCTATGTGGTTAAAGATTGAGTCTTATTGGAGAATCACAACTATTCAAGAATTAAAGGCTTCATTAGTAAATAATGGTCCAATTCCAATTGGAGTTTTATGTTTTGAAGAAATATTTGGGGTTGGGGCAAATGGAATTATTGCTGATCCAAAGAATCCCGATGATGTTTATGGTGGCCATGCAATTTGTGTAGTTGGTTATGATGACTCAAAGAAACTTGTTAAATTTAAAAATAGTTGGTCAGCAGGTTGGGGCGAAAATGGTTATGGGTATTTAAGTTATAACTACATTAATAATTATATGGTTGATGCTTGGGTATGTAAAGATATGAATATGCAAAAGATAGCTAGAAAAGAACAGTTACCAATAAAAATGTTTAATTTAAAGAGTCCAAAAGTTAAATATCAAGAATATTTAAAGAGAGGTCGAATTAAATGGATGTAGATTTTTATTTAGAAAAGATCCAATATACTCCGGAAGATTTACAAGATTTTCATTCAGTTGGTGCGGTTATTTTTAATGATAAAAAAGAAATTTTAATGATGGATCATGTTAAGTTAAATTTTTGGACTATTCCAATTGGTAAAGTTAAACCAAATGAAACAGTTGAAGAAGGTTTGTTAACTGAAGTAAAAGAAGAGCTTGATATTACTCCTAAACAATTTAAAGAGATTAGTATTTTTAAGAAAACATATTCTAGATGGGGAAAAAATGTTCATGCTATTGGGCATCTCTTTTTAATTGAATCTTATAAGGGGAAGATTAAAAATAATGAACCACATAAACATCGAAGTATAAAATTTATGTCTTTTGAACAAATTAAAAAATTGTCTAAAATATCTGATATGACAAAAGAAATGATTAAAGTATCTGATAAAGGGAGATTGACATTTTTAAATTAAAAAAAATGAAAACCTTTTGCGATCTTAAATGTAAATATGCAGAATGGCCCGATGAAATACAGGATGGATCAAAGTCCTGTAGAACTTTCATTGGGCTATACTGTAAGAAAAAGAAAACGATAGTATATAAAAATGCTCCATGTAAGGAGAAAAAATGCGAACTTTCTGGTTATTCAGATCGAACATAAGAAATTTAGAATACTATCATTCTGAACCTTTTCATAAATTAGAATGGTTTAAAGAAGCATGTCATGATTTCTATATGCTATTTCCATTATGGTTATTAGAAAACAACTATTTTGATGAGGTCATAATTTGGAGATTATCAAGTAATCAAGTAGAGGATATAGTATTTGATATTAACGGGAAGAAATATATTCAAAAATGGGTTAGAAATTTTATTGAATGTATTGATTATCCAACTCCTGAAATTTCATTCTTTAGAGGTGGATTTAAAGAGTATGATGAAGTAACTTCAAAACGTCCTGGATATTTTGGTTTGAAATTATATCTTGGAGCTGGTAGAAGAACATTTAGTCAATGGGGTGGTAAGTATGATGTATATTTGGTTGAGGATGAACGTGATGTTGTTCAGGATGTTACTATATTACCATTTTATAAAACTGCATCTCCTTCTGTTTTTCAAAAGTTAGAATCTGATCTGTTTACAATAAATTGGGATATTTGTTGGCCCTGTAACTTTGAGCAAATTCGTTATAAGAGGCAAGAATATTTTTTAAATTTGATATCTAATGATTCATATTTAAAAACATTAAAAATAGTTCATTGTGGAAATAAAAATGAAGTTGGCAAAAAAATATGTCAAGAACATAATATAAATAATATTCATTTCGCTGGTCAAGTTGATAGACCCCAATTAAATATGTTTTTGAATAGAAGTAAATTTGGACTGAATCTAAGTAATTTGCAGGATGGATGCCCACGGGTTTCAACTGAAATTTTAATGAGCGGAACCCCTCTAATCGTTAGTGAAGAAACAAGATTATTAAAGTATTATAAACAACAAGGTGTAATGGAAGTTAACCAAAAAAATATAGTAAATAGAATAAAGTTTGCAATGGATAATTATGAGATATTAAAAGATCAAGTTTCATATGTTATTAAAAATGAACTTTCATTTGATAATATTTGCAAAAAAAATATTGAGTTATGGCAAAAAATAGGCCCCGGTTGAATTCCGGTTCCTATTTTTGTAATACTAATCTTTAATTGAATCTTTGACTTCTTCTACAAAATCATCAAAGGTATCAACTATAGAGTCATCCGCGCCAAATAGTCCTGCTACAAATGCTACTGGGCAAAATAAGATATTTAATCCTGTACCAACAGCATCGGCAATCATTGGTCTTACTTTTGAATCAGCTTTTTCTAATTGCCTTAAGAATGATTTTCTTTTATTGACTATTTGAACTAATTGATCATATTTTAAAGGTTGACCATCAACTATAACTAGATCATCTTCTTCTCTGATAATTTCCAGCTCATCTAATCTTCTCTCTAGTTCTATTAATTGAGATTTTGGCAACCTGATTTTCTTCATTTGAGCATTATCTAAACGATCTCTTATTTTTTGCATTTCCTTGTGAGCAGCGACTTTTTTATTATAAGTCTTTCTATTATGATTTTTTAATAACTTATATACCTTCATAGACTTTCTATAATTTTCAGCTATAAACTGTAATTCTTCAGTGATTGATAATGATTTCTTTTCTTCCCAAAATTCTCTCCCTACACTCATTATTTTATTACCTTTCAAAAAAATTTAAGTTGGAGGACTCAGCTGTTGTCTAGATCAGCTGAGTCCTCCGAAGGGTGGTTGCCCCGCTAGATGGCGTCGGAAGCCTTGCGGGTCTTGCTGGGGGTTGCGGTTTCTTCCCCGGTCAGGAAGTAGTAGGCGCCGGCGCCCACCGCTGCGATCGCAGCCGCGCTCACACCGAGGATGGACCAAATGCCCCAACCGGTATCTTTCTTGTTCTGTTTCTTGCTCTTCTTGCCCTTGGCCTTGGATTTCACTTTGACGACATTCGCATCTGCCATGTTGATTGTTCCCCTTTCCTGTTAAGTTAAAAGTTGGTTTATATAACTGCTTCAGATATTAATATATATAGATTCCCAATCTTTTAAATGGGAAAATAACCTTCAAATTTGGAACAAAATAATAAAATTGAAAGGAGTATTTTGAAAATGCCTTGTGGTGAATGTGGTGTTGAATGTACTTGTAATGAAGAGGTTAAAGTAAAACCAGATTTAGTTATTCTATTTAGTGGTGGTGCTGATAGTATGTTGATGGCTCTATTAGCCAAAGATTTAGGTAGAAATCCTTTATTTATTTTGATTGATTATGAACAACTGCATAGAGAAGAATTAGAAATTGCACAAAGATATTTGAAAAAAGAATGTCTCCCTTATCGAATTGTAATGTTGCATAATTTAGGTATTACTAGCGGATTAACTGGA
>Ga0105093_10000598_pt1 | contig 13801 bp, 10 predicted proteins | sample PPLLak3March2015_2_FD_79111 | JGI IMG/M metagenome (GOLD analysis project Ga0105093, IMG submission 79111) | Freshwater sediment microbial communities from Prairie Pothole Lake near Jamestown, North Dakota, USA - PPLs Lake P8 Core (3) Depth... | ecosystem: Environmental > Aquatic > Freshwater >... | reverse complement strand
TGGGGCGTCAGCGCGTAGACGAGCCACTGGCCGTCGCGGGAGAGCTGGTTGCCCTGAATGGCGCGCCAGCCGTCGTAGGCGGCGGAGGACAGCGGCTTCTTCGCCCCGTCCGGGGCGTCCGAGCCGGACGCCGCCGGCGTCGCCGTCGCCAACGCGAGCGGCAGGACGAGAACGGCGAGAACGAAGATCCTCGCGAACGAGATTCCGAGATGCTTTGTCATGGGGCCTCCTTGTCTTTTCCCGGCGCGGACGGCATGAGAGGCGAATATACCAGCACCGTCCGGGGGCGTCAATCGCCGGTCAGCGGGGGAGGACGAGCAGCGCGTCACCGACGGCGCGCTCGCCGGCGGGGTCGGACGGGCTGTTGACGACCTTGTCGCGGACGACCATCGTGGTCGAACCGCCGCCGTCCATATTGATGGCTTCGACGGCCCCGAGCTCCGCCAGGAGGGCGGCCAGCTCGGCGATGGTCATGCCGACGCTTCGCTCCGGCTGGCGGCCGTCCACCGTGACGAGGAGGATGCGGCCGTCGGCCCGGAGCCCGGCCGCCGTCCGGGGATGGCGGGCGTCGGCGAAGCCGGGGCGGTAGATCTCGGGGTCGGGCGGGAGAACGGTCCGGCTGTCCCGGACGAGCCGCGGACCGCCTCCGATCACGAACTCGGGGACGAACTTCGGCCGCGGCTCGAAACGGACGTCCATCTTCCTCTCGATCCGCGTCCCCGGCCGGACGTTGGCCCGGACCCACGCGGCCGCCTCGCCGTGGGCCGAAAGGACGAACCCGCTTTTGGGAATGACCGCGCCGCCGCCGCTGTCCTCGACCGAGGCGACGCGCCCGCCCCCGACGAGGACCTCGATCCCTTGAGGCCCGGTCAGGGTCGTCCGGTCGAACTCGGGCGTGAAGAGGATGAGCTCGTCGTCGAGCCGCGGCCGGTTGATGCCGTCGATCCTCCGGCGCGCCTTTTTCGAAGCGACGACCTCGGCCCGGAGAGCGACGTCCACGACGGCCAGGAGCGTCCGCCGGCCCGCGTTGGAAACGGCCAGACCGGGCCTCCGGCGGTAGGGTTCGCTGAGGACCTGGCCGGATTGCAGGACGATGCCTGCGGGCTCGCCCCGATAGGGGCCCTCGGTCCGGAAATAGCCGCCGTTCGTCGCCGCCAGCGCGCCCCGGCGACCGGCGATCGAGCTCGTTGTCTCGGTCCCGACCCCGCGGTCGCGGGCCCGGCCGAGGGCCAACCTGACCCTGGCCGGATCGAGGACGAGGACGTTGATGACCCAGCGGCCGGGATCTCCGCGCCGGATCTCGATGTGCTCGACGCCCGGGGCGACCTGCCGGGTCTTCCGGACATCGGGGGAGCCCCCGGCACCGGATTGGACCCCCGCCGCAAGGGCGAGCCCCAGGCTCAGGAGCGTGAAACAGGCGAGGGCGCGGCGGATCGCCTGCCTCCTCACCCGGTGAAGTAGAGATACGCCGCCAGGATGAGGGCCAGGACGACGGCCGAAGCGATGACGTCCCTGGCCTGCCAGCTGGCCCGCGTCTCGCTCTTCTGCTCGGCCGTGACCGTGCCGTAGGTCAGTCCGCTGATCTTGGCATAATCGGGCTTTTCCGTCAGATAGCTGACGACGACCATGACCAGGGCGCTGACGAGAAAGATGATCAAGCTATAGTATTGGAAGAAGATATTGTTGACGACCCACAGGAACGAGCCCTTCGCATAGGCGAATCCGCTCATCAGCTTGACGGGAGTGTCGACGGCCAGGCGGAAGAGCCCCAGGGTGAAGCCCGTGCCGAGCGCGGCCAGGCAGCCCTTGGCGTTGAGCCGCTTCATGAAGACGCCGAAGAAGAAGACGACGAAGATGGGCGGGGCGAGATAGGATTGGACGCCCTGGAGGTAGTCGTAGAGACCGCGGCCGCCGCGGATGACCGGGATCCAGAGCAGCCCGATGAGGACCATGATGCCGGTGGCGACGCGGCCGATCCAGACCAGCCGCTCTTGGGTCACTTTCGGCCTCAGGCGCTGATAGAAGTCCATGGTGAAGAGCGTCGCCGCGGCGTTGAAGGCCCCGGCGAGCGAGCTCATGAGCGCCGCCAGCAGCCCGGCCACGACGATGCCCCGGACCCCGATGGGCAGGACCGTGGCCACGAGCATGGGGAAGGCCTTCTGGGCGTTGGCCCGGATGAGCTCGCCGCCCGCGCCGAACAGCTCCTGCTGAAGAGGCTGGCTCTGCCCGCTCTTGGCCAGGGCGAAGGCGATCATGCCCGGGATGATGAAGATGAAGACGGGCAGGAGCTTGAAAAAGGCCGCCGCGATCGAGCCCCGGCGGGCCTGGCGCTGGTTCGGGGCGCCGAGGACCCTCTGGACGATGTACTGGTCGGTGCACCAGTACCACAGGCCGATGATGGGCGCGCAGAAGAGCATGCCGATCCAGGGGTAGTTGTCGTTGAAGTACCAGGCCATCCGGCCGGCCTCCTTGACCGGCGCCCAGGTCCCTTCGATCCCGGCCGGGACGAGGGGCTTCCAGAGGTTGAACATCTCCGACCCGGCGATCTCGCGGAGCTGCCCCCAGCCGCCGAGGGCCTTGAGGCCGAAGTAGGTCACCAGGGCCGAGCCGACGATGAGGATGAACGTCTGCAGGGCCTCCGTATAGGCGACGGCCTTGAGCCCGCCCATGACGGTGTAGAGACCGGTGATGACGATGACCAGGATGGAGCCGATCCAGAAGCTGTCCAGGCCGAACCAGTTCAGCTCGGGCAGGAGGACGCTGAAGACGATGCCGCCGGCGAAGATGCCGACGGCCATCTTGGTCAGGACGTAGGCGACGAGCGAGATGAGCGACAGAACCGTCCGGGCGGCCGGGGAGAAGCGCCGCTCCAGGAACTCCGGCATGGTGAAGATCCGTGAGCGCATGTAGAACGGGACCATGACCCAGCCGAGGACTAGCAGGCACCAGGCGTGGAGCTCGTAGTGGGCCATGGCTACGCCGTCGGTCGTGCCCGACCCGGCCAGGCCGACGAGGTGCTCCGCGCCGATGTTCGAGGCGAAGATGGAGGCGCCGACGATGAGCCAGCCGAGGTTGCGGCCGGCCAGGAAGTACTCGTCGGAGGTCTTCTGCTTCTGGCGCATGACCGTCCAGGCCAGCCCCAGGATGATCCCGAAGTAGATGAGGACGATGATCCAGTCGACGGGTTTGAGTACGCCCATGTCCGCTCCTTCTTCCCAGGTTGCGCGGTCGGGCCCGATTTTACCTCAGCCCGCCCCGCCGCTGAAAGCGCTTTTTTGGAGGGCTCGTCGCTCCGGCTTCGCTCGGGTATCGCCCCTAGCTCCCCGGCCCCCCGGGAACCAGTCGTCCGGTTCCCCCCGCTGCGCGGGTCCCCCCTCCACGGACGGGGATCTTCGGGGCGACAACCCTCGCCGCCTTGCCACGAGTCCCTCCTCAGAGAACGCTCAGCGGCGACCGGGAAGTTCAATCATCGTCATCGGCGACGAGGGTCACGGCCCAGGACGGGTACGGCGCGGCCGACCCCTTGACGGCGTGCCAGAGGATGCGGTTGAGCGTGTCCTCGGGGCAGGCGTCGATCCGGCGAAAGTTGAGGCGTCCCGATTGGATGGCGTGGCGGCGGAGCAGGGGATCGGTGATCTTCTCCTTGGGCGGGTTCATGGTGTCGAGCGGGATGTTGTTGGCCACGGGCTCGAAGGGCGCGAGATCGGGCGTCTCGGTGAAGCAGTCGAAGAGCGGCGTCGCCGTGGCGTCGAACTGGTTCATCGGCGGCAGCCCGAGGATCTGCTCGATCGTCCGGAGAATGCTCGTCGTGTTGTACTGGGTGCTGACGACGGCGCCCCGCTTGGTGTAGGGGCTGGCGCAGTAGGCCGTCGTCCGGTAGCCGCTGACGTGGTCCCAGCCGTTCTGGGGGTCGTCCTCGATGCCGAAGATGACCGTCTCCTTCCAGAAGGAGCTGCGGCTGAAGGCCTCGACGATCTGCCCGAAGGCGAGGTCGTTGTCGGCGACGCAGGCCTCGGGCGTCGGCGAGCCTTCCGACGTGCCGCTCGTGTGGTCGATGGGCAGGCAGACCAGGATGAGCCGGGGCATCCGCCCCTCTTTCTCCCAGGCGGCGACTTGATCCGCGATGTAGCGGGCCCGCCAGACGTCCGGGACGGCCATGTTCCAGCCGAGGGTGTCCGAGGGCGAGAACGGGCGTACGGTCTCGATCGCCGGGACGCTGCCGATGCGGACGAGGCCCCGGCCGTTGACGTATTCGTCCCAGTAGTCCGCCCATTGGGGCTCGCCCTCGCGCTTCGGGTCCGTCCAGCCGCACGTCTGCATGGTGAACTCGCCGAAGTTCCAGAGCGAGACGCCGTGCTTGAGGGCGTTGTCCCAGATGAAGCCGCTCGGCGCGTAGGCCATGGCGTCGATCTCGTCGGGGCCCATGCCGTCGGGGTAGCTGCGGGGCCAGCCGGCGAACGACCGCTCGAGGTAATCGGTGCCGAACGCGGTCGTCGACCACTGATGGCCGTCGGCGCTCAGGATGCCGCTGCAATAGGTGTTGTCGAGGAGGACGAATTCGCGGGCGAGCTTGTGCTGGTTGGGCGTCACCTCTTCCCCGAAGATGCAGAGCGCCGGGTCGCCGTTCCCTTCGGGGATGTCGCCGAGGACCTGATCGTAGGTCCGGTTCTCCTTGATGACGTAGACGACGTGCTTGAAGACGCTCGGCTCGCCGATCCTTTCGGGGACGGGCCGCGGCGGCTGGTTGGGCCGGGGCTTGAGGAAGGCCTGGGCGATCCGCTCGTTGTGATAATTGGCGTAGACGACGCCGCTCAGGTCCCACAGCTCCTTCTGCCGCGGCTCGGGGAAGATCGAGACCGAGCCGTGGTATTGGTGGGAGTTGAAGCCCGGGGCTCCGTCCGGCTTCGATTCCGCGGGCCGCGCGGCGTGTCCCTTGACGTTGGCGACGTAGAGGGTCCCGCGCTTGCCGTTGAGGGCCAGGGCGCCCGGGAACCAGCCGGTGGGGACGAGCCCTTTCAGCTTCGACTTCCGCTTCTTCGGATCGAACTTGATCGCCGCGACGGCGTTCTGGGTGCCGTTGGCGACGTACAGCGTCCGGCCGTCGCGCGAAAAGACGAGGGCGTTGGGCGAGGCGCCGAAGAGCTCGGCCGGGCTGGCCTTGGCCCAGATCGTCTCGGCGACCGTGTCGGTCGCCGCGTCGATGACGCTGAGGGTGTCGGAAGCGGCGTTGGCGCAGACCACCCATCGTCCGTCCGGCGAGACGGCCAGGGCCGAGGCGTGAAGATGGACGAGGATCTCGGACTTGACGGCCCCCGCGTCGAGATCGATGACGCTGACGGAGCCTTCGCCGGCGATGTGCCGGACCGGATCGACCCGGACCTTCGTGCCCCGCCCCGCCGGCCCGGTGAGATCGCCCGGCCCCGGCCGGCGGCCGCCCCAGTTGCTGACGTAGGCCTTGCCGCCGGCGAGGACGACGTCGAACGGCAGGGCCCCGACGTCGATGGTCCGCAGGACCGCGGACTTCTCCGTATCGATCTCGAGGAGCCGGTTGGAGAGATTGCCGCAGACGTAGAGCCGCTTGCCGTCGGGTGTCATGGCCAGCCCGGCGGGGATCTCCTCGGCCCGCTTCGGGGCGTCGGCCGGGGGGAGGGGGATCGTATGGGACGGCTCGACGAATCCGTCCGGGTCGACCGAAAAGACCTTGATGCTGCCCTGGACGTTGCTCATATAGATGCGCCGTCCGTCGGGCGCGAAGAGGAGGCCGGTGAAGCTCAGCTGACCCTCGACGTCGGGGTCGAGGATCATCGGGGAAACGACCTCGGGATGCTGTTCTTCCTGCTTTTCGGCGGGGAGGACGACCTGCTGGCCGATCAGGCCGGTGAGGGCGTCGAGGATGATGAGATCGTGCGTCTTGCCGGCGACGGCCAGGAGCTTTCCGTCGGGTGACAGCGCCAGGGCCTGGGGACGGAGGCCGGGCAGGGTCGATTGGATGCCGATCGGCGTCACGACCTGGTTGACGGGCAGGACCGTCCGTCCCGGCCCCTTGGCCCCGACCGTTTCTTTATCCTGGGCGGCCGGAGCGCCGCTCCCGCCGGGCGACGCGGCGACGAGGAGGAGGATGACGGCGGCCGCCGCGGCGGCGCGGAGGGATCGAGGTGCCATGGCGCGCTCCTATTTGATCAGGCGTTTTCTCATCATGCGGACGGAGACCGTGAAGGCGATGGCCGCCACCGCGGCGAGCAAGGCCAGGCTCCAGCCGGCGCCCGCCGCCGGCTCGCCCGTGAACAGCGACCGGGTGATGCGGACGGCGTGGGTCAGGGGCAGGAACTCCGCCAGGACCTTCATCCAGGCCGGGAACTTGTCCAGGGGGAAGAAGACCCCGGAGAAGAAGAACATCGGGGTGATGACGAGTTCCGTGTAATAGCTGAAGAAATCGAAGGTCGGCGCGACGGACGTGACGATCATGGCCAGGGAGCCGAAAAGGACGCCGATGAAGACCAGGAAGACGAGGAGGAGCAAGGCCCGCCACGGTGCGGCCGGGGCGACCCCCATGAACAGGGCGACGATCATCATCAAGGTCCCGCTGATCAGGCCGCGGAACGAGCCCCAGGCGATGTCGCCGGCCACCGCGTCGTCGGCCGAGACCGGGGTGGCGATGAGGGAGTTGTAGACCTTCTCGTGGACGATCTTGACGAAGGTCCCGTAGAGGCACTCGAAGGACGAGGACATCATCGCCGCCGTGGCCAGGACGCCGGGCACCAGGAAGTGCAGATAGGGCTTGCCGCCGAAGGCGCCCATGTAGGCGCCCATGCCCACGCCGAAGGTGACCAGGTAGAACAGGGGCTCGATCAGGCTCACCAGGAAGGTCGGGACCACGAACCGCTTATAAGAATAGAGGTTGCGCAGGAAGACGTAGGCGATGCGGTAGGACAGGCTCATTCGTGGAGGCTCCGTCCGGTGAGCTTGAGGAAGACGTCTTCGAGGGTCGCCGGCCGGTTCAGGGTGTTGGGCAGGTCGAGCTCGAGGAGCTTCTTCATCAAGGCGTGGCCGTCCTGGCAGTAGAAGTACAGGGTGTCGCCGACGCGCTCATGGGCGCACTCGAAGGCTGCGAGGTGGCCGAGGATCTTGGGGTCGTCCTCGGGCGGCGTCCTGACTTCGACGACCTCGCGGCCGATCAGCTCCGCGACGAGGCGGCCGGGCGTCCCTTCCCTGAGGATGCGGCCCTCGTGCATGACCACGATCCGGTCGCAGAGCTGCTGGGCCTCCTCCATGTACTGGGTCGTCAGGACGAGCGTCGCCCCCTGGGTCTTGAGCTGGCGCAGCCGCTGCCAGATGAGGTGGCGGGCCTGGGGGTCGAGGCCGGTCGTCGGCTCGTCGGCCACGATGAGCCGCGGCCGGTTGATCAGGGCCCGGGCGATGAGCAGGCGCCGCTTCATGCCCGTCGAGAGGTCCGTGATCTTGCACGGGGCCTTGGCCTCGAGCTCGACGAAGCGCAGGAGCTCGGCGATGCGGGCCCTGGCCTCGCGGCGGCCGATGTCGAAGAAGCGGGCGAAGATGATGAGGTTCTCCTCGACGGTCAGGTCGGTGTCGAGATCGATCTCCTGGGGGATGACGCCCGCGATCCGTTTCAGCTCGCGGTTGTCGATGGCCGCGGCCAGGCCGCCGACGGTGAGCGTCCCCGAGGTCACCGGGGAGACGCAGTGGATCATGCGGACGGTCGTCGTCTTGCCCGCCCCGTTCGGCCCGAGGAAGCCGAAGCACTCGCCCTCGAGGATCTCGAAATCGATGCCGGCCACGGCGACGAGGTCGCCGTACTTCTTCGTCAGCCCCGAGGCGGTCACCAGCGTCGCCATGCGCGGTCCTGTCACATCCTCTCGAGCAGGGCTTTGAACCGCGGGTGGCCGCGCAGGGGATCGAGATCGCCGTCGTGCTCGTACCAGCCCTTCTGGAGAAGGCCGCCGCTCGCGGCCCGCTCGAGGCAGTCGATGGCCTCCTCGAGGCCGCCGGCCAGGGAGTGGATGCAGCCCAGATTGTAGAGGAGCATGGGATCATCGGGGTCGATGCGGCGGGCCCGCCGGGCCCACTCGAGGCCCTTCTCTTTCTCCCCCAGGGCGACGAGGCCGTTGGCGCCCATATAGAGGGCCCTCGCGTCGTCGGGGTGGAGGTCGACGTGCTTCTCGACGAGCGCGACGCCGCGCTCCCTGGCGGCTTTGGCGTCCTCATGGCGTCCGACTTCGTCGTAGATGTTGGCGACGAGAAGGGGAGCGTGATAGTCCTCCGGGCGGACCCGCATGGCTTCTTCGTACAGGGAGATCGCCTTGGGCAGGTCCCCGCCGGCGAACGCGTGGCGGGCGTAGAAGTACCAGGTTTCGAAGAGCGTCGGGTCGAGGGCGATGGCTTTCTCGAAGGCGGCCGGGGCCTCTCCCTTATGGGGGCCGAGGGACAGCGCCGCGGCCAGGGACGCCTGGGCCTGGGCCGACTCGGGCGCGAGGTCGACGGCCCGGCGGCCGGCCGCCTCGGCCTGCAGGCGGACCGAGTCCTTCCGCTCGGCGTAGAGATAGATGTACGACCAGCAATCGGCGAGGCCGGCGTGGGCCAGGGCGTAGCCGGGATCGAGCTCGATGGCCCGGGAGAAGAGCTGGAGCGCGAATTCGATATCGTGGCGCCCGTACCGGTAATAGAAGCTCCGTCCCCGCAGATAGTAATCATAGGCCTGGACGTGGCTCGTCGGGACCTGGGCCAGGGCGCCCTTCTCCTGCGGGCTGAGCGTGACCCGGAGCGAGCGGACGACGTTGCGGGCGATCTCCTGCTGGATGGCGAAGACGTCCCGGAATTCCCGGTCATAGGATTCCGACCACAGGTGGAAGCCGCGGGCGGCTTCGATGAGCTGGACCGTGATCCGCAGGCGGTTGTGGGATTTGCGAACGCTGCCTTCGAGGATGCTCTCGACGCCGAGGGCGTTGGCGATCTCCCGGAGGTCGGCGGCCGTGTCCCTGAACTGGAACGACCCTGTCCGGGAGGCGACGCGGAGGCCCTGGACGCGGCAGAGGGCGTTGATGATCTCCTCGGCGATGCCCTCGCAGAAATAAGCCTGGTCCTTTTCCCGGCTCATGTCGGCGAAGGGCAGGACGGCGATCGACGGCAGCGAGGCGCCGCGGCCTTCGACCCCGGCCTGACGGAGCAGGGCGAGCTCCTCGCGGAGGTCCCGGGCCTGGGCCATGCGGTAGCGGGGCTCCTTCTCCAGGCAATGGTGGAGGATGCGGTCGACCTGATGGGGCAGGCGGGGGTTGATCCGGGACGCCGAGAGGGGCTGTTCCTTGAGGACGCCGGCGATCCTCTCCGGGCCGGTCTTGCCGGCGAACGGCAGACGGCCGGTGGCCCACTCGAAGAGGACGACGCCGAGCGAGAAGATATCGGTCCGATGATCGAGCGGCGCGCTGCGCAGCTGTTCGGGCGACATGTAGGCGATCGTTCCGGCGAAATCGGCGTCCAGTGTCGCCGTCGAGCCCTCGTTCCGGCCGATCACCCGGGGCAGGGGAAGGAGGATGCGGGCCAGGCCGAAATCGAGGATCTTGAGCGTCCCCGTCGCGTCGATCATGATGTTCTGGGGCTTGAGGTCGCGGTGGATGATGCCCCGGGCGTGGGCGGCGGCGACGGCGTCGGTGAGGGGCAGGGCGACCTCGAGAAAGCGCTCGAGGGGGACGCCGCCGGGCTCGATCAGCCTCGTCAGGGGCTGGCCGTCGACGAATTCCATGGTGAAGAAGGTCGTGCCCTCGGCCTCGTCGACGGCGAAGATCGTGACGATATTGGGATGGCTCAGGGCGGCGACGGCCTTGGCCTCGCGCTCGAAGAAGGCCCGCCGCTCGGCATCGTCCACCGCCCCTTCGGGCAGGAACTTGACCGCAACGTCGCGGTCGAGCTTGAGGTCCCGAGCTTTCCAGACTACCCCCATGCCGCCTTCGCCGAGCTTCTCGATGAGGCGGTAGTGGCCGAGGGCCAGGTCTTTTTGAGGATTCATTGTTTCGTCGGATCCCCTAAGACCTTACAGGAATCCCCAAAGACCTGTCAACACGGCCTCGGGCTATCATCTCCGTCCGCTGCGGAGATTCTTCACGACGTTCCGTTCGCCGGGCTCGGCGCCAAAACAACTCGCTCGGCGTGCGCTACGCCTCGCTCAGACACGTTTTGACGGTTTCCCCGGAAACTGCCCTCGCCCGGCTTCGAACCGTCTAAATCACCGCAATGCTCCCGTCGATGACATCCCTCGGCCCCTTTTCAGCAGTCGTCTCGCTCGGGAATCGATCGCTCGACACTCTCTCGCATTTGAGGGGAGGGGAGGGAGGTGATAAGATGGAAGGGAAATCAGGCGACGGACGGAGGAGGGCCCATGAACAGCGTGACCTACAGATGCTCGGTGTGCGGCGCGGAGCTCAAGGTGGAGGCGGGCCAGGCCGTCCCCGTGTGCTGCAAGAAGGAGATGGAGCCGCTGCCGTTCTGCACGACGCAGCCCCACCCCGAGATGGCCAGGAACTACGACGAGGACCTGCCCTGCGACGACGGGACGCTCCACCACGAGAAGCCGGAGCCGCGCAAGAAATAAGCCGGGCTCAGGCCTTGGACGGACCTTTGACGACCACGCGGTCGTAGATCCACAACCCGATCACGGAGAGGACGCCGATCCCGACGATGATGAGCCACATCGTCACGGTGTCGACCGGCCGGCCCTCCTGGAGCGGCGTGTTGATGTAGCGCTCGAAGAGCCGGCCCCCGATCGGCCCGCCCACGATCGAAGCGAGGGCGATCGGCAGGCTCTGGTAGCCCAGGTACAACCCCTCCTGTCCCTTGGGCGCGATGGCCCCGATGTACTCGAAGACGCGCGGCGAGGCCATCATCTCGCCGACGGCCATCGAGGCGATGGAGATGATCATGAAGATCCCGGCGATGGGCAGCGTCAGACCGGCCAGGCTGGTCTTCGCGTTGGGGTCGGCGAAGAGGAGCGGCGGCAGGATGTTGACCAGCATCCCCAGGGTCACGACGATGGCCCCGAGCATGATGGTCTTGACCGGCAGCCAGCGCCGGACGAGCTTGGTGATGAGGAGCTGGAAGCAGACGATCATGATCGGGTTGGCCAGGGTGTAGAGCTCCATGGGGGCGTTCGGGTCGACGTAGCGCATGAACAGCGGCATGAGGTTGTAAAGCTGGATGTAGAGGAACCAGAACATCCCCAGGACGAGGATGAGGAAGAGGAACTTGACGTTGCCCAGGACGATGAAGATCCCCCCGAGGGCCTGGCCCAGCGTCCGTTTCCGGACCTTCTGCCCGTCCTTGACGCCGTCGCTGACGTACTCCGGCTCCTTGTAGACGAAGAGGGTGACCAGGAGCCCGATCAAAGCGAACGACGTCGCGGCGTAGGTGAAGATGGCCGGGATGCCCAGGCTCGTCCGGATGAAATAGGACACCCCCCGGCCGGTGATCGAGCCGATGTTGATGACCATGTAGAAGATGCCGAAGGCCAGCGTCGCCTGCGTCCCGGCCGTCTTCTGGACCGTGCCGGCGATGCAGGGCTTGACGATCGAGCCGCCGATGCCGACGAGGACGGCCCCGAGGACGACGGGCACGGTGAAGTCGACGGCCTCCGCGGCGCCCCGGCCGATGAGGCCGGGCCAGAGCCGCTGGACGTTGCCCATGACGAAGTAGCCGAGCGAGATCAGGACGAATGAGATCGAAAGGGACTTCTTGAAGCCGAACTTGTCGGCCAGGGTCCCGGACAGGATGGGCATGAAATAGATGAGGCCCCAGAGGAGCGACCCGTTGAGAAAGGTGGCGAAGCTCGGCGTCATCCCCAGCGATTCCTTCAGGTAGATGACCATGAACGAGGCCATCGAGTAATAGGCGGCCCGCTCGAAGAGCTCGATGGTGTTGGCCGTCCAGAACGTGGCCGGGAATTTCGGCTTGGGGGTCGGTTGGTCGGTCATGCGGATCTCCTCCCTCGCAGGAAATTCCGGATCAGCCCGCCTTGGAGGCGGCGATCCTGTCGACGGCGCGCCCGAGGAGGCTCTCGCATGAGGCCTTGTCCGGCGCCTCGAGAACGACGATCAGGAAGCGGTCCCGGCGCGCGGCCCCGGCCCAGTCGCCGGTCTCGATCCTCTCGACGATGCGGGGGGACATCGGGTCGAAGTCCCCGGAGAAGAAATCCCCCCCGAACCGGCCGTAGACGCGTCCGGCGTCCTCCAGGGAGGGATAAGCCACGACGAGAAGGAGGGCCTCGCCGGCCCCGGCCCGATAACGGGCGAAGACCGCGTCCGTTTTCGGGCCGAGCCCGAGGACTCGCTCGTCGGCGATGTAGTAGTGGGCGTCGAGCGCCGCTGGATCGCGGATGACGGCGACGCTCGAGGCTACGAGGTTCTCTTCGGGCAGGATATCGCGGGCGCGGGGGGCGGCGGGCGATTGGCCCTCTGCCGCGGCCCAAGCGATGATCCCGGCCGCGCAGGCGATCAGGGCGAGGAGGGCCGCTTTCTTCACGGTTCAGATCACATGCCGGCCGATGAGGTCGATCAGGAAATACGAGACCCCGGCCACCAGCGAGGCGCCGGGGATGGTGAAGATCCAGGCCCAGACGATCTTCAGCGTCACGCCCCAGCGGACGGCCGACATGCGCTTGGCCGCGCCGACCCCCGAGATGGCCCCGGTGATGACGTGGGTCGTGCTGACAGGGACCCCCGCGTGGGTGGCGAAGAAGATGCTGATGGCGCTGGCCGTCTCGGCGCAGAAGCCGTCGATCGGCCGGAGCTTGGTGATCTTCTGGCCCATCGTCTTGACGATGCGCCAGCCGCCGGACAGCGTCCCCATCGCGATCGCGGCGTGAGCCGAGAGGACGACCCAGAGGGGGATGTGGAAGGACTTGGTCCAGCCGGCGGCGAAGATCAGGCTGGCGATGATGCCCATCGTCTTCTGGGCGTCATTGCCGCCGTGGCCCAGGCTGTAGAGCGCGGCCGAGAGGAGCTGGAGGTGCCTGGCGGCCTTGTTGATCCGGGCCGGGTTCTTCTTGCGAACGAGCCAGGTGGTCGCGGTGATGAACAGGACGCCCAGGACCATCCCGAGGACGGGGGCGACGAAGATGAACAGGAGCGTCTTGAACCAGCCGTGGGTGATGATGACGCCGGGACCCGCCTTGACGATGGCCGCCCCGGCGTACCCGCCGATGAGGGCGTGCGACGAGCTCGTCGGCAGGCCCATGTACCAGGTGAAAATGTTCCAGCCGATGGCCCCGATGAGCCCGGCGAAGACGACCTGGGGCGTGACGATCGAGATGTCGATCATCCCGGATCCGATCGTGTGGGCGACCCCCGTGCCGAAGATGAGGAAGGCGACGAAGTTGAAGAAGGCCGCCCAGATGACGGCCTGCCGCGGCGTCAGGACGCGGGTCGACACGACGGTGGCGATGGAGTTGGCCGCGTCGTGCATGCCGTTGGTGAAGTCGAAGGCCAGGGCCACCAGGATGATGAAGACGACGAAGAGGAGTCCGGCGTCGGGCATGAGGCTTAGCCTGGGTTATTCATGATCGGCCCGGGTCAGTTGGACTTGAGGATGATCTCCTCAATGACGTTGGCCACGTCCTCGCAGCGGTCGGCCGCCACCTCGAGCCGGGTGTAGATCTCCTTGAGCTTGATGAGGTCCTTGAGCTCCGCGGCCGTCTCCGACTTCTCGAAGAGCTCGGCGATGGCCTCCCGGCAGATGACGTCGGCCTCGTACTCGAGGATGTTGATCTGCTTGCAGAAAACGTGGACGTGGCCCAGCGATT
>Ga0105093_10000597_pt1 | contig 13819 bp, 14 predicted proteins | sample PPLLak3March2015_2_FD_79111 | JGI IMG/M metagenome (GOLD analysis project Ga0105093, IMG submission 79111) | Freshwater sediment microbial communities from Prairie Pothole Lake near Jamestown, North Dakota, USA - PPLs Lake P8 Core (3) Depth... | ecosystem: Environmental > Aquatic > Freshwater >... | reverse complement strand
TTGACTGCACTGCCCTCGAGATTTTCGCCAAAATAAAAAGGCTGCCCTTAATTGGACAGCCTTTATACTCTCTTTACCGCGGGTGTTCAACCACAATCCCTCCGCGATCCGGCTGCCCGATCACTAGTAAGTCTGCACATGTCCATGTCAGTCGCCCCAAGCCACAAATGAACTATTTGAAATTTTGCTAATCCGATGGCAGCGGTAGATATCACAATGAACTCAAGTCTAAAGCGGGGGATTGTATTTGTCAAGCAGAGATTTCAGATCACCCAGTCGAGGATCGACTTCTTCGTGCCCGTGATTGCAGCGAGTTTCATTCAGGTTCTCACCACAAACCGGGCAGAGCCCTTTGCAGTCCGGTCGGCAAATCGGCTTGATTGGAACTGCCAGGAGCATTTCTTCTCGAATCAGCGGCGACAGATCCAGTTTCCCGTTCTCTGGTACCAGCAAGCCTGAATCAGTCACGGAGTTGTGCGAAAAGGCGTACAATTCGGTGAAATCGATTTCTAAAGGCTGAATGAAACCGGCCAGGCAGCGCACACATTCGGAGGGGATTGTTGCTCTCATGGTTGTCTGGACAAGCAGACCCTGTGCTGTGCGTGTCACTCGCACTTGCCCATTGAACTCCAGCAGGTCGAGATCTGGCTGCAAACGAATGGCTGGGACGTCAAATGGGAAATCGCGGCTGTAACCAACGGTCTGGTGGATGATAAAGCCGACGTTGAGCCGCAGGAGGTTTAGTGAGTCGGTCACTGTTTTATTTTGCGGAATCCGGGTCTGTTTCAGCTATACTAACCGGATTCAAGTTCAAATTCACTCTGTGACTACGACAAGATTATAACATGTGGGTTGTGTGAAAGAAGCGGTGAGGTGTGATAATGGAGACTGTATGGAAAAATTATTGATCGCCAGCAATAACCAGGGAAAAATTGATGAAATCAGCCACTTGCTTGGTGAATTGCCTGCACGGTTAGTGACACCACGGGCTCTTGGTCTGGATTTCGAAGTTGAAGAAAGCGGGCAGACTTACGCAGAAAATGCAGCTTTAAAAGCTACTGCTTACGCCCGCGCAACGGGTTTGACAGCTCTTGCCGATGACACTGGTTTGGAAGTGATGGTATTGAACGGTGCACCTGGATTACATTCGAAACGATTCTCAACCCACCCGGATGCAACGGATGCCGATCGCAGGGCTCTATTGATTTCGCGGCTGGCTTCGTATCCTCCTCCCTGGGAGGCGCGTTTCTACTGCGTGGTCGCCGTGGTGGATCCAAAAGGTGAAGTCTTCCTGTCAGAAGGTGAATGCCGGGGTGTGATTATTGCGGATGAACGCGGTCAGAATGGTTTCGGGTATGATGCGATCTTCATGCTTGATGGGATTGGTTTGACCATGGCAGAATTAGACCTTGAAAACAAGAATATGGTCAGCCACCGCGCGCATGCAGTCAGGGGAGCGATGCCGAGATTGAAAACCTTACTTAACCGATAGCGAGACAGCGAACTATCTTGCCTGGGGGTCAAATTCAGTTATTATTCATTTCATATGCAAAAGGTCAGGCCCGCGTTTCGCGTCGATTGGACAGTTATCACAATCCGGCTGTTGTTTTTTGGGGGACTCGCAGTCTGGCTGGTATTAAACATGGGTTTGAACTGGCCATTGAATATCACAGTCTTGATGGCCGTGCTGGCAGCTGGAAATGGGCTCACGCTGGCATTCGTCGGACAGAACAGGCAAGAACCTCCATTATTAAAGGCAATCAGTGTGGCGGGCGATGCGCTTTTTGCTTTCTTTATGATGGTATTCAGCGAGGACCAGGGAATAAATTTGAGTTTCGTCGGGCTGCTTCCGTTGATCTCCGCCTCGATTTATTATGGATGGCCGGGTGTACTGGTCGTTACCGGGGCTAACTCGCTTATACTGGGTTGGTTGGCTTTATCCAACGGATCGCTGGATACAGCGCTGATCTCCGCTGCACTGGTCTGGCTGATTTACTTTGGGATCGGATCCGCCTTCGCATATACCAGGAACCGGCGGCCCACCCCCCAACCTGAAAAATCTGCGGCTGTTCCAGGCCGTGCAGGCTCGGAACGATTGCGCCAGAGATTGATTTACAATTTAATCTCATCTTTGAGCTCAACCTTGAATTATGAGAGGGTTTTAGAATCCGCACTCGATTTGAGCACCAGCACATTGATGCAGCTTAACGCTCCAGCCGATAAATTGAAGAGCGCAGTACTGTTGTTCCGCGCAGGTGACGATCCTTCTCCTGAATTATACATAGCCGCAGCCAGGCGATTTCTCCCCTCTGATGCCCGAATCTCGATACGCGGATCCTTGGGATTGGTAAGCCGGGCGATTGAAGCAGGTAAGCCCACATTAGCTCGGGATGTCAATAAAGATGCTGAGCTCGCTCATTTTATCTCCCTGCACGAATGCCTGTCAGGGTACTGCATCCCGCTGCGTGCCGGTCTGGAAACCTTTGGCGTAATGCTATTTGTTCATCCCGAGAGTGATTTTTTTAATGTCGAAAGGCGCGAAGTGCTGGACATCGTTGGCAACCAATCCATGATTGCTATGCAAAATGCCCGATTATACAGTGACCTGGAACAAGAAAAAGAACGCATGATGGATATCCAGGAGGAAGCGCGCAAGAAAATGGCCAGGGACCTGCACGACGGGCCTACTCAATCGATTGCTGCCATAGCCATGCGTGTGAATTTCGCCCGCAGGCTGATGGAAAGGGATGCTAAAGCAGCTGCTGAAGAATTGTTTAAAATTGAAGATATGGCCCGCAGGACAACCAAGGAAATCCGGCATATGCTGTTCACACTGCGCCCTCTGGTGCTTGAATCTCAAGGCCTGGTCGCTGCCCTCGAATCGATGGCAGAAAAGGTGCGCGAGACTTACTCCCAAAACGTCAACATCCAGGCAGACTTGCGCGTGGTCGACCTGCTTGAAATGACCAAGCAGGCGGTCGTTTTTTACATCGCCGAAGAGGCTGTGACCAATGCCAGGAAACATGCACAGGCTCCAAATATCTGGGTGCGATTAAAACTGTTGAAAGATGAGCTGTGTTTGTTGGAAATCGAAGATGATGGTATCGGCTTTGATGTTAACGCCGTTGATTCAACCTATCATGAGCGGGGAAGCCTCGGTATGGTGAATTTAAGGGAACGCAGTGAATTAGTCAACGGTGTCTTGCATATTGAATCGACGCCAGGCAAGGGAACGCAAATTCAAGTCGTAATACCGCTTTCGGAAGATGCAGCCGACCAATTACGCCGCCTGATATAAATTTTATAACTGGTTTCCTGCTGTTTTCTGGTATTCTTATACTCTGCCTGAATGCCAATGCCAGTACTCGCGGATATTCATTTTCAGCTTCATGAAGGTAATAATGAGGGGCAGGGGAAGGCAGTGGTTTTGATTCACGGTGCGGGGGGTAATTATTTGTCCTGGCCAGCGCAGCTGAGGCGGTTACACGGTTTTCGTGTTTTTGCCCTGGATTTGCCAGGGCATGGAAAATCAAGTGGGTTTGGTCGCCAATCGATCCGGGCTTATTCGGAGGCAATTGTAAACTGGTTGGCTGCGGTGGGTGTGAGCAAGGCAATCCTTATCGGGCACTCACTGGGTAGTGCCATCGCCCTATCTCTTGCATTAGATTTCCCAGAAATCCCATCTGGTCTGATTCTTATAGGCGCTGGCTCTCGGTTGAAAGTGAATCCTGCGCTTCTCGAGGAATACAGCAGCCAGACGACTTACCTGAATGCAATTGAGAAAACCGTAAGGTGGTCATTTTGCGATGAAACCCCGAAGGAATTGGTCGAGCTGGTAGAAAAACGCCTGGCAGAGACACGCCAGGGTGTCTTACATGGAGATTTTTTGGCATGTGCTGCTTTTGATGTGACCGACCGGTTGGATCAAATCAGGCAGCCTGTCCTGGTGTTGTGTGGAGAGTTGGATAAGATGACTCCCTGCCGGGAGGCTGAATTCCTGGCAGATCACCTCGAAAGGTCAGTCCTGAAACTGATCCCCCATGCCGGTCACATGGTGATGTTAGAACAGCCGGAAGCAGTGGCAGAGGAAGTGCGAATTTTCCTCTCCAGAATTCAATGATGGCGCGTCAGTCGCCTTGCATAATCGTACTCGGTTAGGTATAATTATTACCTACTCGGGCGGATAGCTCAGTTGGTTAGAGCACTGCGTTGACATCGCAGAGGTCGTAGGTTCGAGCCCTATTCCGCCCACCATATGCATCGGCTTTGACCGGGACGAGTAACTGGTATTTCGACCGCCAGGAAGAGGAGATCATCGATTGAAAGTCTCCTCCGGGAGAAATCAGCGAACACCACCTGCGAGCTCGATCCTGAACCAGGGTAGGACCCTGAATTAAGGAAAGCGGTTTCCCCGGAAGGGAATGACCCCGTTATCGGTCAAAAAAGAGATGCTCAAGCGTTGCAGAGCAAATCTGGGTGGAACCGCGCGAGGTAAATCACTCCCGCCCCAGTTGGGGTGGGAGTTTTGTTGTTATGAAAGGAGATGAAGATGGCTGAGCAAGAGAACGTTCCTTACAAAGAAAGCGAGCTGTACCGCATCCGGCATTCTGCCGCGCATGTGATGGCCCAGGCAGTCGTGGAGATGTTTCCGGAGGCGAAATATACGATCGGCCCACCGGTGGAGGACGGCTTTTATTATGATTTTGATTTACCGAGATCGTTGGCTCCAGAAGATTTGGAGGCGATCGAGAAACGGATGCGCCAGATCATCGCCGGGAAGCATGATTTTCTGCGCCAGTCGGTTTCATCTGAAGAAGCAAGGATGATATTCGAGAACCAGCCCTACAAAATCGAGTTAATCGAAGGACTTGAAAAGGGCGGTTACGATGAATACGGCAACCCTCTTCAAGAAGCCGCGGAGATATCTGTATACAGGCATGATACTTTTGTAGATTTGTGTCGCGGCCCGCATGTTGCCAACACTCGCCAGATCAACCCATCTGCGTTAAAACTGATGAGCGTGGCTGGAGCGTACTGGCGGGGCGATGAGCACAATCCAATGCTGCAGCGCGTCTACGGCACGGCCTGGAAGACAGCCGATGAGCTGGAGCAGTACCTGTGGCGGTTGGAAGAGGCAAAAAAGCGCGACCACCGTAAGCTGGGGAAAGAGCTGGGCCTGTTTTATTTCTCCGAGGATGTGGGTCCCGGTCTCCCGCTCTTCACACCCAAAGGTGAAATGCTGCGCTACCAGATGGAGAATTACGTCCGCGATCTCCAGACGCGCTATGGTTACCAGCACGTATGGACCGGACACATGGTGAAAGAGGATCTGTACCGGCGCTCCGGTCATTATGATAACTACAAGGACTCCATGTTTCCTCCCATGGTAGACGGGAACAGCGTGTTCCGGCTTAAACCGATGAATTGCCCCAGTCACATGACGCTTTATAAAGAGATGGGACGCCACTCGTACCGCGAGCTGCCGTTACGCTTTGCAGAATTTGCCACCCTTTACCGCTATGAAAAGACCGGTGAGCTGACCGGTTTGACACGAGTGCGCGCCCTTACGCAAGATGACTGCCATGTTTTCTGCACAGAAGAGCAGATTCAAAGTGAATTCACCCTGGCCCTGGACTTGATCCGTGAAGTGCTTACACACTATAAATTCACAGACTACAAGGTCCGTCTTTCCTTGCGCGGTGATTCTGGCAAGTACATCCAGGATGACGAAAAATGGACGCGTGCGGAAGCTGCCCTGCGCGCTTCGATGGACGCGAACCATGTAGACTATTTCGAAGCCAGCGGAGAAGCGGCTTTCTATGGGCCAAAAGCTGATTTCCTGGCGAGAGATGTCCTCGGGCGAGAGTGGCAGTTATCGACCATCCAGGTCGATTTCATCCAACCCGCTCGACTTGGACTGACCTATATTGGCGAAGACGGCCTGGAACATACGCCGGTTATGATTCACCGTGCCGTAACCGGCTCCACGGAGCGTTTTATGGGCGTGATCATCGAGCAGTTCGCTGGAGCCTTTCCGGTGTGGCTGGCGCCGGTCCAGGCGGTATTAATCCCGGTTGCCGACCGCCACCTGCCCTACATACAGGAGACAGCCAGGACGCTCAAGCAGTCTGGAATCCGGGTGGAAGTAGATGATCGCAACGAGCGGATGAATGCCAAGATTCGCGACGCGCAGAAGCAGAAGATACCTTATATGCTGGTGGTGGGAGATAAAGAGGTGGAAGAATCTCAGGTTGCGCTGCGGCTTAGATCCGGAGAAAATCCAGGGCCGATTTCCGTGGAGCAATTCATCCGCCGGGTGGAGGTTGATAAAGAAAAAGGTGTTTGATGCCTGAGGTATACTTAGAACAAGGTAGGATACCTGCGCCTGGAAGGAAGCAATCTACCAGGCGCAGGGCATTAATTGTTGACGTTTCAGTTGTTTTTTGGTATCATGCGTCCCACTGGAAAGGTCAGGCGGTTAACGTTGATTATATTGCGGGCTTAGCCCGCAGTTTAATGAATGCACCTGGCCTGTCCGGATGTGTATTTAAAATATAGATTTATTAGAAGGAGTGAGATATCAGCGCGCAAGACTATCGAGTAAATGAAGCCATTCGTGTTCCTCAGGTGCGTTTGATCGGTGCAAAAGGCGAAAATGTAGGTGTGGTATCGATCGAAGATGCACAGCGCATGGCCTCCGATGCAGAGCTGGATCTGGTCGAGGTCGCACCAAATTCCGATCCCCCGGTGTGCCGGGTAATGGATTTTGGAAAATTCGTTTACGAGCGTGCAAAAAAGGAGCGCGAAGCTCGCAAAGCGCAAACAAAAATCGAAATCAAGGAAATTCGCCTGCGCCCGAAAACCAATGAACACCACCGAGATTTAAAGGTCCGAGATGCACGCCGCTGGCTGGAAGTTGGGATGAAGGTTAAAGTTCGCATCCGCTTTAGAGGACGCGAAATTACCTACCCGGAAATCGCACTCGGGGATTTGAAAGAAGTCGCCGAATCTCTCGCTGATGTAGCGATTGTGGAGCAAGCCCCGGCCTTAGAAGGACGAACGATGTTAATGGTGCTGGCTCCAGGGAAACAGGCCAAGAAGAAGTAATCCGCTGCGCAGTTTGTCAAAAATTGTTTCTTTTTATTTACATCCGCGGAGATTTTCGTGGTCCGCGGGATTTTATGTGAGAGGAGTTCGATCGTGACACGCAAGCAACGTACAGGTAAGTATAAAATCAAGACCCACAAGGCTACCTCGAAGCGCTTCCGCCTGACAGGTAGCGGTAAACTGATGCGCACCAAGATTGGGAAAAGCCACCTGCGAAGCAGCACCCCGAAACGCACCAAGCGCCAGTTTGTTGAGATGTTACCCGTCAAAGGGCGCGGTATCACCAAGACCGTGAACCGCCTGGCACCTTATCTCAAGAAAGCTGATTAGCAGTCTTGCCAGGAGTCGCTTTCACCTGGAAGCGAACCGAATTCTGCAGATCCAACAATCAGAGAACAGACAATCAGGACTATCCAACCTTAGTTGCGGCCGTTGGGTGTTTTAAACTGGGAGCTGATATTTACTCCCGACGCCCGGGGGTACGCAGGAGAGAAAAACATGACTCGTGTAAAAACTGGAACACAACGGCGCCAACACCATAAGAAAATACTCAAGCTGACCCAGGGTCAATTTGGCAGCCGGCACCGCCTTTTCCGGCGGGCCAATGAAGCGTTATTGAAAAGCATGTGGTATTCGTATCGCGACCGCCGCCAGCGCAAACGCGATTTACGGCGATTATGGATTGTACGTATCAATGCAGCAGCGCGTCTTAACGGCACGACCTACAGCCGCTTGATGCACGCTATGAAAGAAAACCAGATCGCCCTCAACCGCAAAATCCTGGCGAACCTGGCGGTGCGCGATCCCAAGGCATTCAGCATTGTGGTGTCTCAGGCGATCCCGTCTAAAACTGACTGATCCGAATCCCCCTCTTTAGAATCTGATTGGATGGCGAGATTGTTCCTTCTCGCCATCTGTTTATTAAATCAAGTGTTTATTGGTTTGTTCAAGCTTTTTAGGAGCTGGTTTTAGAATACTGTGAGTTGAGCCGCGACATATCCTTGGGAACTGCGTAGTTAATATGGATGCCAGTACATCATGTATAATCTTTTAACAGCCAATTTCTCTTTTCGTCATCTCAAAGGAGGCGAAATGTCGGAGCAGAAAGGACGCAAAATCACCTTTCCAAAAGGGGGCATGCTTGAGGATGTAACTTTACGAATCAAGCTGATATTGCGGTTAATGGGAGACGGCCGGGTAAACATTTTCTTGAAAGCACTTCCAGTGGTTTCCCTGGTCTACCTGGTTTTCCCTGACCTGGTGCTCGGGCCAATTGATGATATGGCTATTATCTGGTTGGGAGCCTACCTGTTTGTTGAATTATGCCCACACGAAGTAGTTCAAGAGCACATTAATGCGCTCAAAAATGTGGTTCCAGGAGAATGGCGGGATGCCTCAGTGTCAGCGATCTCACGCAATGATCGGATAGCAGGCCAGGATGATAGGGAAGATCTGGCAGGCGCAGGAAAAGAGGAGAATGAATCGATTGTGGATGTTGAGTTTTGGGATAAAAAAGACGACTGAGTTAATTCTGGTTGTTGTGTTTTTGTCAGCCTGTAGTGGATTTGATCAAACACTTTTACTAACTCAATCACCGGTTAGCACAAATACGAGTCTTCCGGAGGTTGAACCGGGTAGGACTACAGTGGTGAAATCCACACCCACACTCACTTCCACGGTTACTCAGCCACTGCCCAGCCTGACCCCTACCCATGACCCAATTACTGTTCCAACACTGCCAGAAGTAATTACTGTTCTTCCTGAAGGAAGTCTTTACAACTGGCGAATTTTAGAATCTGAACTGGACAGGCCTGTAGGGTTGACCAATGCAGGAGATGGCTCGCAGCGGATTTTTATCCTCGAACAACCAGGGCGCATCCGGATAGTCCGAGAAGAGACTCTCTCACCTGTACCTTTTTTGGATATCGCCGCGCAGGTGGGGAGCCAGGGTTTTGAGCAGGGATTGCTTGGTCTTGCTTTTCACCCCGATTTTTCACTGAATGGAACCTTCTTTGTTAACTACACGGATTTGAACGGCGATACTGTTATCGCTCGTTTTCAGGCAACTGAAGACAATATGGACCTGGCAGATCCTGACTCCGAGCAGCGGCTGCTTCTTGTAAAACAACCTTACCGCAATCACAATGGAGGGGGGATGGTTTTTGGGCCAGACGGCTACCTGTATATCGGCCTGGGAGATGGTGGTTCAGCCGGGGATCCTCAGAATAATTCCCAGTCAGTTAACAGCCTGCTCGGAAAAATGCTGCGGATCGATGTGGATCAGGGTGATTTGTATGGCATTCCACCTGACAATCCATTCAATGATGGGACAGGTTTACCAGAGATTTGGGCATACGGCCTGCGCAATCCCTGGGGTTTCTCCTTCGACCGCTTGAGCGGAGACCTGTATATCGCTGACGTAGGTCAAAGCCAGTGGGAAGAGATCAATTTTATACAAGCTGGCAGCCCTGGGGGAGGTAACTTCGGCTGGCGGTTCTTCGAAGGAATGCATTCATACCAGGACGCGCCGCCTTCTGGGATCGAGTTCACCCCTCCAGTGGCTGAATATGCCCACGACCTCGGGTGCTCTGTCACCGGAGGAGTGGTTTACCGGGGAGAAAGCCTGCCGGAATTCCAGGGGATTTACCTCTACGGAGACTACTGCAGCCAGCGGATCTGGGGTTTGACCCGCAATGCCCAGGGTAATTGGGTTAACTCGGTGCTTTTCGAGGGTCTCGGGAGCATCACCTCTTTCGGGGAAGATGAGACAGGTGAAGTTTACCTGGTTACCCACGAAGGACAACTTCGGATTTTGGAGCGACCGTAATATGCACCGGCAGTCAATAACCCTGATGTTGTTTTTCTTGCTCCTACTGGCAGGAATAGGATGCAGCCTATTGAGCCTGGCTGGGCTCAATCTTCAGCCGGCAACAGCCACTCCCTACCCATTAAATACTGCCAGTCAGGCGGCTCATCAAGTTGAGATCACAACTGCTCAGAGCCAGACTGCACAACCAGCTGTCCCAGCGCTTCCTACTTCTTTACCCTCTCCGAGCAGCACGCCAACCCCGGTCGCAGTGCGGTTCGCCGTGATCGGCGATTACGGGCAAGGCGACCAGAATGAGGCGGATGTGGCGAACCTGGTGAAGAGCTGGGATGTGGACTTCATTATCACGGTTGGGGATAATAATTATCCATCCGGATCAGCAGAAACGATCGACCAGAATATCGGGCAGTTTTATCACGAATTTATTTACCCGTATCGCGGGGCTTACGGAGATGGTTCAGACACACTTCGGTTTTTCCCTGTCCTGGGAAATCACGATCTGGATATCGACCGGGCCCAGGCCTATTACGATTATTTTGAGCTGCCCGGAAACGAGCGGTATTACGACTTTATCCAGGGACCACTGCATTTCTTTGCTTTGAACTCCGATTCACGTGAGATCGATGGCGTTGGGAGATCATCAGTCCAGGCTGAGTGGCTGCGCGAGCGATTGGCTGCCTCAAATTCGGCCTGGAAAATTGTCTACGGTCACCACCCCCCTTACACTTCTGGCCTGCGTGGACCTGTGGACTGGATGCAGTGGCCATTCAAGGAGTGGGGGGCGACTGCTTATTTGAGCGGTCACGATCACTTTTACGAACGCCTGGAAATCGATGGGTTGCCGTATTTTATCAATGGCATTGGTGGAGGCCCAATCTATGATATCGGCTTCGCGGCAGCGGGTTCCATAGTACGCTTCAACGACGATTATGGAGCCATGCTTGTGACCGCGACAGAGCAGCAGATTTCGTTTCAATTCATAACTCGATCCGGTTCAGTCGTCGATGAATATACGATTTCAAAAAATCAACCTTGACATATCTTATTTTTTAGTGATAAACTTCGATGTCTTAACAAAGGCTTAACCTTCAGGAGATACGCGCTCGATGGCAGAAGTGATGAAACCATACCCAGAAGTCCAGTCCGCCAGCAGTGGTGGGGTGGATTTTACCTTTTTGGAGTGCGCCTGGTGACCGGTAATTACCGGATTTGATCGTTGAGAACAGCCACGGGAGCACTTCGAAACCCGTGGCTGATTTTTTTAATGCCTTCGCCAGCCACGGGCACCATCCGTGGCTGTTTTTTGATAATTGACGCAGGAGGTTTAAATGATAGATACGAGATTTTCGGTAGCGAAGATGCAGGCAAGCCAGACAGGACTGCCCACCGGATTCCAGATGCGACCGGCTACCATGGAAGATTTAGCAGCGGCAGTCCGGGTGATGAATGAATGGTCGAATCAGGTCTTGAACCGAAATAAATTCATACTGGACGAAGTCCGCAGGGAATGGCAGGAACCCGGATATAACCTGGAAGCCGACTCGCGCCTGGTCGTCGATCCACAGGGACGGATTGTGGGATTCCAGGGAGTATTTGATCCTGGCTTTCCACATGTTCGAATTTTCTGCTGGGGTGTAGTTGATCCCGGATTCACCGCCCTGGGCCTGGAGTCGCAATTATTGAATTGGGCAGAAGAGAGGGCGTGCCAATCGGTGGAAGCAGCTCCTCCTAATGCAAGGGTGGCGCTGGTCACCCACTGCCTGAGCAGCCAGACTGATAACATGGAATTGCTGCGAAGAAGTGGTTTCGCTTTCCAGAGGCATTCCCTGCGAATGGTGCTTGAAATTAGCGGCAGGCCTGAGCTTCCTGTTTGGCCTGAAGGTCTCACCGTTCGCTCTATGCAGGCCGGTAGGGAGGAGCGCGCGGTTATCGAAGCGGTGCGTGATGCGTTCCGGGACCATTGGGGTTTTGTAGAATCTCCTTTCGAAGATGAGTTCGCTCGCTGGAAGCACCTGATGGAGGATAATCCCGATTTCGATCCTGCATTGTGGTTTCTAGCCCTGGACGGGGAACAGATAGCAGGCTTTTCCTTGTGCTGGCCGAAAACCCGCGATGAGATTGAAATGGGTTGGGTCGGCACCCTGGGCGTCAGGCGGCCCTGGAGGCGGCAGGGGTTGGCTCTGGTGCTGCTGCAGCATTCATTCCTCGAATTCTGGAAGCGCGGCAAGCTCAAAGTCGGCCTGGGTGTGGACGCGCAAAGCCTGACCGGTGCGACGCGGCTGTATCAAAGAGCCGGAATGCACAGCGACCCGGAGCGGCAGATCAGCATTTTTGAGAAAGAGCTGCGCCCGGGAGAAGAACTCAGCACGCAATCAATCGATATTTAAGCTGCTGGAATGCTGCTCAGGTATAAACCTTGAACGGTAATTACGGAATGGTTAAAACCATGGTTTGTTGCGACAGCGAGAACCTGGCGGCGATAAAGCTTTACCTGTCCGTCGGGTTTGAGGTTACAGAAAGATCACTCACGTTTGTCAAAGGAGTCTGACATGTCAGTTAAGGATTTGGAAAAAACAGGAACGATTCACATTCCCTGGGCTCCGGAAATCCAGGGATTGAGATTTCGAGGTTTCATAGGTGATTCGGATTATGCGAAGATGGCAGCTGTGATCAATGGCAGCAAATATGAGGATAAAATCGAACGTGCCGACAGCGCAGAGGATATCGCTCATACCTACCGGCATCTGGTCAACTGCGACCCATACCAGGACATGCTCTTCGCAGAGCTGGACGGCAATGTGATCGGTTATAGCCGGGTGACCTGGAAGGAAGAGCTGGATGCCACGAGGTTGTATGTCCATTTTGGATTCCTGCTGCCAGAATTTCGGCGCAGGGGGATTGGCCGCGCGATGCTGCGCTATAACCAGCTGCGGCTGCGAGAGATTGCTGCAGAGCATCCAAATCACCATCCCCGTTATTTTGAATCATTTGCTGGAGAAAGCGAGATATCCGCATCCGCTTTGTTGATCAGCGAAGGTTACTCGGCAATTCGCCATAATTTTGAGATGGTCCGTCCAGACCTGGAAAACATCCCTGATGCACCCATGCCTCCTGGATTGGAGGTCCGTACTGTGCAGATGGACCAGCTGCAAGCTATCCGGGACGCGAGTGTGGAGGCATTTCGTGACCACTGGGGTTTCAACCAGGAAGAAGAACCTACGGTCGAGCAGATGGTAGGAGATCGAAACTTCGATCCGAGCCTGTGGCGAGTGGCATGGGACGGTGACCAGGTGGCTGGGATGGTGTTGAGTTTCATTGATCACAGGCAAAATGCCGAGTACAATCGGCTGCGTGGCTGGACCGAGAGTATCAGTGTCCGCCGTCCCTGGCGCAATAGAGGACTGGCGCGGTCCTTGATTGCACAGTCGCTGTGGGCGGTTAAGGAACGCGGGATGACGGAAGCTGCCCTGGGAGTGGATACCGAGAACCTGACCGGAGCGCTCCGTTTATACGAGGGGTTGGGTTTTCGTCCTGTGAAGCGCTTTTCTATCTACCGGTTGAAATTCAATTAAGTTTTATGAATGGCTGCGGAAAAATCCAAGGAGGTTTATGGCTATAAATGCGATCATCTGGGACCTGGGTGGGGTTCTGGTGCGCACCAACAATTATGCCAGTCGGGACGCGCTGGCTGCCAGGCATGGGATGACGCGTGCAACCCTGGAAGAGCTGGTTTACGGGGAAGAATCAGGACACCAGGCCCAGCTCGGAGTGATCGATATCCACCAGCATTGGGAGAATGTATGCGCAGCACTTGGCATACCCCACGAGGAAGTGGAGGCATTCCGCAGCCATTTTTGGAGAGGCGACCAGCTGGATGGAGAATTG
>Ga0105093_10000595_pt1 | contig 13842 bp, 9 predicted proteins | sample PPLLak3March2015_2_FD_79111 | JGI IMG/M metagenome (GOLD analysis project Ga0105093, IMG submission 79111) | Freshwater sediment microbial communities from Prairie Pothole Lake near Jamestown, North Dakota, USA - PPLs Lake P8 Core (3) Depth... | ecosystem: Environmental > Aquatic > Freshwater >... | reverse complement strand
TGACGGTTCCATAAAAAGCATTTTACCCCGCGGCGCGGTGTTTGTCAGAAAGGAGCTTTGGCGGGCATCGTGGGAATGGACCGGATTTACCCCTCCCATGGGTCTATGTTCATTTTCTTGTCCGCACGAGAAAACGAACCAAAGGAAGCCGCCCTCATCCCGGGGCCCTGCGGGCTGCCCTGCGCTTCCCGCAGCCGGCGGGCCCTGTGGAACTCGCTTGCGCTCAAACAGCCACAGGGCCTTTATCGCCGGCTGCTGCGATGCTCGGCCCGGGACAACGGGACATGAAACGCCGGCCGCATCAGGTACGGTCACCGCTTCAACTCCCCGCCCTCCAGATGCCTGGCCAGTTGCCTGGCCAGAATGCCGGCCGCATCCAGGCTGCCGGCTTCGTGAACACCTGCCAGATAGCGGCCTTGGCTGAAGACGATTTCATAGGTGTCGAAAAACTGCAGCACGCTCGCGCCCTCGACGGGTGGCGCGGCATCAACGATGATGGCACCATAGGATACCACTGTTTGCCGGTATTCAAGCGCCAGTGCGGATGCGGCGTCACGGGTTGGCCGCTGGGAAATAAAGGCGGTCAACCGGGCACCGTCGATCAGGTATTCTGCGGTATAGATCTGATCCAACTGTTCGTATCCGAAGGCGTTGGCGGTAATCAGCTGAAGGCTGTCGGGCACGAATCCCGCACTGGGAAACAGGTCGGCACCGGGTGCACGCACCCCGGCCGCCCCGCCGTGAGATGCCACAAAAAGCCGGGCCAGGACTCCCATGGCCTGCTGCAGACCCTGGGAGGCGTCCGTGCCGATTAGCTCCAGATATAAGTTCCCGTGGGTCATGAACAGGGCGTTTTCCGTGCGGTAGGCATTGGGAAGCGTGTCGTCGGTCCGCGATCCTTCCCGGCGCTGCATGCTGAAAACGGAAAAGGCATTTGCCGGCGTGGCCATGTCGTAAACGAACACCTCCACCCAGGCCCCGGCAGCTTCATCCATGCTGAACCGCTGGGTGTCCAGGGACGCGAACCCGGACGTGAGGTAGAGGTCCGCGCGGCCGTTGATTTTTTCGTACAGCGTGTCCGGGCCGAAGCGTTGCGGCGGAGAAAAGGGGGTGAGCCCGGACGCCGTGGCGTCGATCAACGCGGGCCGATCCGATTCCGGCGCCAGGGCGTGCTGATATGATTCCGGCCGGAGCGCGAGAACTGCCGGATTGATCTGAAATTGGTGCAGGAAGACCCCGCTTCCCACGATCACTAAAATGGCCATCAAGGCGATTGAAAGGCGGGTTTCGACTTTTCCGGGTTTTTCATGCGCAGCAGGTTTCATTGCCATCACCGCAACGAATCAAGCCGTTAAGGGATGAGTTGTTTACCCAATAGTAGAAATATTCCGGAGCGATTTGTCAACAATTAACCGCGTATCAGAAGGACGGGATCGAAATCACGCCTCTCTATTCCTTGATGGTCAATGACATCGCTGTCGCACCCTGGCGGAATTCAAACCCCTGGCCAGAAGGTCAGACCTGCCGGATCGCATCTCCAGGATTGCCAGTACAACCCCGCTGCGCTAAAATCCAACCAAATTGTGTGGCCATAGCTTTTGCCCTTTGCCCTGCAAAAGAAGCCAGCCCGTGCCCAAAATTTTTCCAAAAAACCAATTTCCCCTTGTTTTCATTGCCAAAAATCGCTTTCGGTCTGTTACCATTTTTTTCTTGAGGAATCTTCGTAACAGACTGACACGGTAGAAGTCGTTGGTTTAAATCCAATCGCGCCTACCATAAAAAAACAAGGGGTTACAGAGATGCACGTCTGTAACCTCTTGTTTTATGGCGTTCCGGGCGCTGGGGTCACCTCTCGGCGACAGATGGTGGGCTTATCTTTTTGCGCTGTTTCCATCAGGGTTTCAGGAGGCGGAAACCCCTTGACTTCCCCGGGGGGCGTTGCGATAAAAACCTTTTGCGCCGCTGCCGGCCTGCGGGCCGGGCGGCAATCTTGTTTCCCCCAGCGGAGGTTTGCGGCCATGACAGCGTCCCCCCAAGCGGCGGCGGCCCAGTTTCGGATTCAGACCGAACCCTACTACCTTCCCGCCGGCAACGAGATCCAATTGTTCGAGGCGGCTTATGACGCCCGCCTGCCCGTGATCCTGAAGGGACCCACCGGCTGCGGCAAGACCCGCTTCGTGGAGTTCATGGCCTATCGGCTGGCGCGGCCGTTGATCACCGTGGCCTGCCACGAGGACCTGTTTGCCTCGGACCTGATCGGCCGCTACCTGCTCAAAAACGACGAAACGATCTGGGTCGACGGTCCCCTGACCCTGGCGGTGCGGATCGGGGCGATCTGCTATCTGGATGAAATCGTCGAGGCCCGCAAGGACACCACCGTCGTCATTCACCCGCTGAGCGACAACCGCCGGACCCTGGCGATCGACAAGAAGGGCGAGATCCTGCGGGCGCATCCCGACTTTCTCCTGGTGCTCTCCTACAACCCCGGTTACCAGTCGGTGCTCAAGGACCTCAAGCAGAGCACGCGCCAGCGGTTCGTGGCGCTTGATTTCGACTACCCCGCGGCCGCCAAGGAGGCCGAGATCGTGGCGCGCGAGGGTGCCATCGAGCTTGCGACGGCCTTCAAGCTGGTCGCTCTGGCCGCCAAGATCCGCAACATCCGCGAGCAGGGTTTGACCGAAGGCGCCAGCACTAGGCTGCTGATCTACGCGGCGCAGCTGATGCGCCGGGGGGTTTCCGTACAGCAGGCCTGCCGCAGCGCCATCTGCCTGCCGCTCACCGACGACGACAGCCTGCAAGAGACCCTCAACGACCTCATCGAGGACATTTTCTGATGTCCGCCAGCCGACACCCCCAGCCATGACCACCACCGCGGATGCCCTCTGCCGCCGGCTGGCCTTGGCCGACCCCGAGACCGCCCGCCAGCTGGCCGCCGCTTTGGAAGGCTTTCCGGGGTCAATCGCCGCTGCGACCGCCGAATGGCTGCTGGCCGATGTCATCTGGGGCCTGAGCCATGAAACCGCCCTCGGCCGGACCATCGGATTGGGGTACTGCCGCCTGATCCGGGCGGCAGCGCCACCGGGCCAGGTGGCCGAATACCACCGGCTGGTGACGGAATTTGGCCAGAAGGGCCCAGCGGTCGGGACGATCCTGGCCGAGCATCTGGCACGGGTGCTGGCCGTGGGGGACCCGGGGTTCCAGGACCGTTTTCTGACCACCGTGGGGATCATGCTGGCCCAGGGCCCGTTCACCCTCAAAGGCCCCCTGGAAGGACTGGCGCGGCTGCTTGCGGTTGCCGACCGCGAGACCGCGGACGTCTATCTCGGCCTGCTACGGGACACCTTTTCCCAGGAGCTGACCTACGGCGAGTGCCAGCGCTTCGCCATCGCCCTGCCCAAGGCCCTCCAGGCGCTCACTCCGGAAAAAAGGCGCTGGCAGCTTCAGCAGCTGCGGCGCGTGGTGCGCACGACCTTCCGGCTGGCCGAACCCTATCTGGCGGGTTTCGCCCGCAAGCTCCACCTGCTGTCCGAAACAGCCCTGAACCGCTTTGTCTCCCAGGGACTGGAAAAGGCCGCCCGCAATGAACCCCTGGCCGCCCGCTACCTGGCCCTGGAGGCCGACGCGGCGGTAACCGATTTTTTAGCCCTGCAGGTCGCCGTGCCGCTGAGCCAGGTCCAGGGGCGCCTCAGCCGCTACCTGCGGGCGCGCACCGGCCTGCCGATCGCCATCCGGCCCCTCTCGGCCCTGGCCGGCCGGCTGGCAGACGGCGGCGCCGAACCGCCGCTGGTCTGCTCGGACGGCAAGGCCATTTTTCTGCCTGACGAGATCAGCCGCTTCAGCAGCCAGGCCGCCAACCTGGATCTTTTCAAATCTCTGACGCGTTTGGAGGCGGCCTACTACGAATTCGGCACTTACGGCTTCGATCTCGAAAAGCTGCGCGACCGCCTGGCGCAGCGACCGGACCAGACGCCGCTGCTCGATGCGCTGCAGGCGCGCCTGGCGGCCGGCGACGGCGGCGCTTCGGACCTGGAGCGGTTTTTCGCCGCGTTCGCGTCCGCTTCACTGGCGGCGGATCTTTTCACCGTGTTCGAGCACGGCCGTCTTCGCCTGGCCCTCGCGGGCGCCTATCCCGGTCTGGCCCGCAGGACGCTTCCGCTGCTGCAGGCCGAGGCCCAGAGCCGGGTGCACGCGTCTTCGGGCGGTGCGTTGCTGGACGCGCTCTATGCCCGCATTGCCCTGGGGATCGGGGAAGCCGGTGCGGGCGAGGCTACCGTCGAGCGGCTGGTGGAGATGTTTGCCCGCGAGGTGCCCGCCGAGGCCCCGGTGGCGGCCGTCGGCGCGCTCGTGCTGGCGGCCTATGCCCTCGTGGCCGGTCGTCTGCCGCCAGAACCGCAAGTCGGCGAGACGGCGCCGGACGGACCCCCGCGGCTGCGCACACCCTTTGGCCGGCGGGTGCGCCCCGATCTTTTCTTTAGGACCCACGCGCGCTTCGAGGCCATGGCGCGCAAGATCCAGGTCCGGCTGGCGGAAAAGGGGGTTCGGGTCTACACATCCGACGTGGCCGCCCGGCTGGCTGCCCAGAACGGCCACCTCTCGACCGACGATCTGGGCAGCCTGATCCTCGGTCCGCCGGCGGCGGGAAGCGAAGAAAGCATTCCGACCGATCTTTCCTGGTTGAGCCTTGCCGATATCCTGAACGGCGCCGTGGTTCCCGAAGCGGATGCCGATGCGGGCGGCTGGCCGGTGGCGTGGTACTGGGAATGGGACGAGGGGCTGGGGGATTACCTGCATGACCACGCCCGGGTGATCGATCGGACGATTGCCGGCCAGGAGGGGGATTTTTATGGTCGCACCCTGGCGCGCTGCCACGGCCTGGTGCGGCGGATCCGGCATTCGTTTGAGCTGCTGAAACCCGAGGGGTTGAAGCTGCTGCGGCGCTGGGTGGAAGGCGATGAATTCGACTACCGCGCCATGCTGGATTACGCCATCGACCGCAAAATCGGCCTGATGCCCTCGGACCGCCTTTACATCAAGCGCATCAAACAGCAGCGGGACGTGGCGGTGCTGCTCCTGGTGGATCTCTCGCGCTCGACCGCCAACACCGTCTACGGCTCCCAGGCCACGGTTCTGGAGGTGGAACAGGAGGCCATCGTGCTGTTCTGCGAGGCCCTGGCGGTGGTCGGCGACGCCTTTGCCGTGGCCGGGTTTTCGGGCACCGGCCGGCTGGGGGTGGACTACTATCGGATCAAAGACTTCGGCGAGGCGCTGAGCGAGCCGGTCCGACGGCGCATCAACGCCATGGCCCCCCAGCGCAGCACCCGCATGGGCGCGGCGATCCGCCATGCCAGCCATCAGCTGGCGCAGGTGCCGGCGCGGGTGCGGCTGCTGATCATCCTCGGCGACGGCTTCCCCAACGACGTCAATTACAAAAAAGCCTACGCCATCGCCGATACGCGCCGCGCCATCTTCGAGGCCCGCTCCCGGGCGATCCACACCCACGCCATTACCGTCAACCTGGCGGCCGACCCCAAGCTGGACGCGCTTTACGGCAATGTCCACCACAACGTCATCTCGGACGTGCGTGAGCTGCCCGACAAGCTGCTGCGCATATACAGCGCCCTGACCCGCAGTTGAAAGGCGTTTGCGAAGGCTTATGTTCCCGGGGCAAGCGCATCGAGATGACACCCAGACACGAGGGGCGATATGCAGATCCATGACGACATTTTCGAATGGGAGGGCTGGGGCGGGCTGCTGCGCCTGGCCAGCGGCCGGTGCCGGCTGCGGATTTTTGACCTCCGCAAGGGGGCCGGGGTCGCGCACCTGAAACCGATCATCGTGGTCATCCAGGACGTTCCCGGCAGCCCCATGTCGATCCGCAGCTGCACCAGCCACATCGCCACCCGCGTGACCCAGGATTTTCACATCGAACCGAGCCGCATGCTTTTCGTGGAATACAACCCTGAAGTGGTCTACGGCGCAAACGACCAGCACGTGGTGCCCGAGCGCATCGATTGCGTGGACTTCACCTGGCACGCGGGCCGGGCGCTCCAGCCGCGCTGGCGGCCGCTGGAGTCCGCGCTGCGGGAATTGGTCAAGGGGCTTTTGGGCGCGGACCCCATCCCGCTCTGAAAACGCGGAAAATTTGATGCCGACTGGGTCGTTGACACCTTCCGGCACGTTTGTTAAGAGTCATGAATTGCGTTGGTTACGTGCAACCCCAGACGATCTTGGGTCGCGCGGCGGTTCGGCCTTGCTCCGCGCCGCCGCGCTGCGTGAGGTCAAGTTCGACAGGTTTAACCCTAAAAGGAGAAGGAGAAATTCCATGAAGAAGGCGCTGTTGTTGTCGGTTGTCTTGTGTCTTGTTGGCGGTACGGCGTTTGCGGCCGACGCCGTCAAAATCGGGCTGATGTGCCCGCTGACCGGATCATGGGCCAGCGAGGGCCAGGACATGAAACAGATCGTCGAACTGCTGGCCGATGAGGTCAACGCGGCCGGCGGGGTTCTCGGCCAGAAGATCGAGGTCATCACCGAAGATGACGGCGGCGACCCCCGCACCGCGGCCCTGGCCGCGCAGCGGCTGGCCACGCAGGGCATCGTGGCCGTGATCGGCACCTACGGCTCCTCGGTGACCGAAGCCTCCCAGAACATCTTCGATGAATCCAAGATCATCCAGGTGGCCAACGGCTCCACGGCCATCCGCCTCTCGGAAAAGGGCTTGAAATACTTCTTCCGGACCTCGCCCCGCGACGACGAGCAGGGACGGGTGGCCGTCAACACCCTGGAGGCGATGGGGTTTAAAAAGATCGCCATCCTGCACGATAACACCACCTACAGCAAGGGGCTGGCCGATGAGGCCAAGATGCTGCTGGACAAGAAGGGCGCCAATATCGTTTTTTTCGAGGCCATCACCCCCGGTGAGCGCGATTACAGCGCCATTCTCACCAAGCTGAAGGCCGCCGGCCCGGACGTGGTCTTTTTCACCGGCTATTACCCCGAGGCGGGCCTTTTCCTGCGCCAGAAAAAAGAGATGAACTGGAACGTGCCCTTCATCGGCGGCGATGCCACCAACAACCCGGACCTCGTCAAGATTGCCGGCAAAGATGCGGCCCAGGGGTTCTTTTTCCTCAGCCCGCCGGTTGCCCAGGACCTGCCGTCCAAGGAAGCCCAGGATTTTCTGGCCAGCTACCAGAAAAAATTCACCACCGCCCCCGGCTCTGTCTGGGCGGTGCTCTCCGGCGACGGTTTCCGGGTTGTGGCTGAGGCCATCAAGGCCACCCAATCCACCGATCCAGACAAGCTGGCCGACTATCTCCACAACGAGATGAAGGATTTCCCCGGTCTGACCGGCAACATCGCCTTCAACGAGAAGGGCGACCGGGTCGGTGATCTCTATCGCGTTTACGAGGTCGATGCCGACGGCAACTTCAAGCTGATGCCCTAGCCGGTTTCGGTTTCAAAGCCCGGCATGCCCGTCGGAAGCGGCGGCGGCACCCCCCGTGGGGGCCACCGTCTGCTTCCGGCGACCGCTTTTTCAGCATGCCCGCAGCGTCGCCTGTACGCCGCTCTGCCGGCCGCGGGGCCGGTCAACCCCCAACCGACGGTACGCAGAATGGAACAGTTTTTCCAGCAACTCACCAACGGTCTGGCTGTCGGCGGGATTTACGCTCTGATCGCCCTCGGCTACACGATGGTTTACGGGGTCCTGAAGCTGATCAACTTCGCCCACGGCGACCTCTTCACCATCGGCGCTTACCTGGGGCTGACGCTGCTCACCACTTTGGGCCTGGCCGATCGGCTGGGGCCGCTCGGCGCGGTGCTGCTGCTGGCCGTGATGGTCATGGGCCTGGTGGCCATCATCGGGGCCATGCTGGAGCGCATTGCCTACCGGCCCCTGCGCGAATCCCCCCGGCTTTCGGCCGTCGTCTCCGCCCTGGGGGCCTCCATCTTTTTCCAGAACGCGGTCATGCTGATCTATGGGGCGCGCTTCCGGGTCTACCCCCACGACATTCTGCCCAAGGTCGCCGTCAATATCTTCGGTCTCCAGATCCCCCTGATCCGGATTCTCATGCTGCTGACATCCGTGCTGCTGATGGTGGCCCTCTACCTCTTTATCCAGCGCACCAAGATCGGCACCGCCATCCGGGCGGCGGCGATCGACCAGGGGGCCGCCCGCCTGATGGGCATCGATGTCGACAAGGTGATCATGATCGTCTTTCTCATCGGCCCCTCGCTGGGCGGGGCGGCCGGGCTGATGGTGGGGCTTTACTACGGCCAGATCAATTTCACCATGGGCTGGGTATACGGCCTCAAGGCCTTTACCGCGGCCATCCTGGGCGGTATCGGCAACATTCCGGGCGCCATGGTCGGCGGGATTCTGTTGGGGGTGATCGAAGCCCTGGGGGCGGCCTATATTTCGATCGCCTGGAAAGACGCCATCGCCTTCTGTGTCCTGATTCTCATCCTGATCGTGCGCCCCACCGGTCTTCTCGGTGAACGGGTGGCGGAAAAAATATGAAGACCAGACGATCTCTCATCTATGCCCTGATCTGCGGCATCCTGGTGGTTCTGCCGGTTTTTCTGAACGCCTACTGGGTGGATGTTCTCAACAACGTCGGCCTGTACGCGATCCTGGCGCTGAGCCTCAACGTGATTCTCGGCTACGCCGGCATGTTCCACATGGGCCATGCGGCCTTTTACGCCATCGGCGCCTATACCACCGCGATCCTCAACACCACCTATCACATCCCGGTGCTCTGGCTGATGCCGTTGAGCGGTCTGGTGGCCGGGTTTTTCGCCCTGATCGTGGCCCGCCCCATCATTCACCTGCGGGGCGACTACCTGCTGATCGTCACCATCGGCATGGTGGAAATTGTCCGGATCGCGCTGATCAACAACGTTTTCGGGATCACCGGTGGAGCCAACGGCATTTTCGGGATCGCGCGGCCGGAGCTCTTCGGCTTCAGAATCCGCCAACCGCACGAATTCTTCTACCTGATCTGGGCCTTCATGGCGGTCACCATCTATCTCTTCCACCGCCTGGAAAACTCGCGCTTCGGCCGCGCCCTGACCTACCTGCGCGAGGACGACGTGGCCGCCGAGGGCAGCGGCGTCAACACGGCCCACTACAAGCTGGCGGCTTTCGTCATCGGGGCCTTCTGGGCGGGAATGGTCGGCACCCTGTATGCGGCCAAAATGACCATCATCGCGCCGGAATCCTTCAATTTCTGGGAGTCGGTGGTCTTGTTCATGATCGTGCTGCTGGGCGGGTCGGGCAGTATTCCCGGCGTTATTCTGGGGGCCTTTCTGGTGGTGGGTCTGCCGGAGATCTTCAGAGAGTTCGCCACCGCCCGGATGATGATCTTCGGCGCCGCGATGGTGGCCATGATGATCTTCAGGACCGAAGGGATCCTGCCGCCACAGCCCCGCAAATATCCCCCGGTGGGCGAACTGCTGGCAGACGAGGCCAAACCATGAGCCTGTTGCAGCTCGACAAGGTGACCAAGACCTTCGGCGGCCTGAAGGCCGTGGACAATGTCTCCTGCACGGTCGAGCGTGGTTCGATCGTCGGGCTGATCGGGCCCAACGGGGCCGGCAAGACGACGATCTTCAACCTGATCACCGGCAACTACCGCCCAGACAAGGGGGACATCCGCTTCGAAGAGCGCTCCGTGATCAAGCTGCCGACCCATCTGATCGTCGCTCTCGGCATTGCCCGCACCTTTCAGACCATCCGCCTCTTTCAGAAGCTTTCGGCCCTGGAGAACGTGCTGGCCGGCTGCCACTGCCGCATGCACGCCGGCGCCCTGGCGGCCATGGCGCGGCTGCCCTTCCAGCGCCGTGAGGAGCGCACGGCCCTCGAACTGGCCTTAGGCGAGCTGCGCTTCGTGGGGCTGGGCCAACAGGCCGACCAGATGGCCGCCAACCTTTCCTACGGCAACCAGCGGCTCCTGGAAATCGCGCGGGCACTGGCGACCCAGCCGCGCCTGATCATCCTCGATGAGCCCGCCGGCGGCATGAACGATCAGGAGACGGCCGCGCTGGTGGAGCTGATTCGCAGCATCCGCGACCGGGGCGTCACCGTTCTGCTGATCGAACACGACATGAGTCTGGTGATGAAGGTCTGCGAGCAGATCGTGGTGGTCGAATACGGGTCCAAGATTGCCGAAGGCGATCCCGCCGCCATCAAGCAAAACCCCCGGGTGATCGAAGCCTACCTGGGCACAGACGAGGAGTAGAGGGGCCGGCGATGCTGCTGAAACTCGAGAACCTGCATGTCAAATACGGCAACGTGGAGGCGCTGCACGGCATCAGCCTGGGGGTCGGCGAGGGCGAAATCGTCACCATCCTGGGCGCCAACGGGGCCGGCAAATCCACCACCCTGATGGCCATCAGCGGGTTGGTGAAGGTCTCCGAGGGCAGCATCCTCTATCGCAACGCCCCGCTGCATACCCTCAAGGCCCACGAGGTCGTCAGGCACGGGATTGCCCAGTCGCCCGAAGGCCGGCGGGTTTTCGGGACCCTGACGGTCAACGAGAACCTCACCCTCGGCGCCTTTACCGCCACCGATACCGGCCGCATCCAGAAGACGCTCGCCTGGATCTACACCCTTTTTCCGCGCCTCCAGGAGCGTTGCGAGCAGATGGCCGGCACCCTCAGCGGCGGCGAGCAGCAGATGCTGGCCATCGGCCGGGCGCTGATGGCCGCCCCCCGGATTCTGCTGCTGGACGAACCCAGCCTGGGGCTGGCCCCCATCCTGGTGAAGACGATTTTTGAAACCATCCGGGAAATCAACCGCGCCGGTGTGACGGTCGTGCTGGTTGAGCAGAACGCGCGGGCGGCGCTGAAGCTTGCCCATCGCGGGTATGTCATGGAGGTCGGCCGCATCGTGCTGGAGGATACGGCCGAGGCCCTGCTCAGCAATCCGGAAGTGCGCAATGCCTATCTGGGTGGCCAGGCGGTCTAACGGCTCGGCAAAAAATGAGGCCGCAGCGACTTCGAGATGCAGCGCAACGCAGAAATTGGACTTTTTGCGGAACCGTCAAGTTTTGCAGCCAGATCACCGGAGGACCATCCCAGCCATGAAGACACCTACCCAAGACCCCATCGTAACCGCCGCCCTGGCGCTGGCGGCAAAATGGCAGAACCGCGCCAACGAACTGCTGACCCGCGAGGAGAAGCGCCTGCAGAACCAGATGCGCCGCCTGCTCTCGCATCCCCTGGACAAGGTCATCCTGACCAAGATGATGGACCAGAGCTTTCGCGCCGACAGCCCCGCACGGGTGGCCGACCAGCTCAACACCATCTTTCGCGGCTACGGGATCCCGGCATTTTTCAGCGCGACGGAAAATTTCCTGGTGCGGCTGTTCATGGCGCTGGGGCGGCATTTTCCGGGGATTTCGGTTCCGCGTATCGTTGCGCAACTGCGCAGGAACAGCAGCCGCGCGATCATCGCCGGCGAACCCGAGGTGCTCATGCCCCACCTGGAAAGCCGCCGGCAGGCGGGGGTGCGGATGAACATCAACCACCTCGGTGAGGCGGTGCTGGGCGAAGAAGAGGCCCGCTACCGCCTGGAGACCTACCTGGCCGACCTCCGGCGGCCGGATATCGAGTACATTTCGGTCAAGATATCGACGATTTTCTCCCAGATTTCCTCCCTGGCCTTCGAACACACCCTGGCGGTTCTGGAAGAGCGTCTTTCCCAGCTCTACCGCGCGGCCCGGGACCATTTCTACGAGCACCGCGACGGCCGCCGCGTGCCCAAGTTCGTCAATCTGGACATGGAGGAATACCGGGATCTCGAGATCACGGCCGCGGCCTTCACCCGCACCCTGGAGCGCCCCGAATTCAAGGGCCACGCCGCCGGCATCGTTCTGCAGGCCTACCTGCCGGACTCCTACCACCTCCAGCGGGAGCTGACCGACTGGGCCCGGCGGCGGGTGGCCGACGGTGGCAGCCCCATCAAGATCCGGATCGTCAAGGGCGCCAACATGGAAATGGAGCAGGTCGAGTCCGCCCTCAACAACTGGCCCCTGGCACCCTACGACAACAAAAAGGACGTCGACGCCAACTACAAGCGCATGGTGGCCTTCGGCATGCTTCCGGAAAACATCCGGGCGGTGCATCTGGGGATCGCCTCGCACAATCTCTTTGATCTGGCCTATGCCTGCGAGCTCGCCCGCCACCACGGGGCGACCGATTGCTTCACGTTCGAAATGCTGGAGGGCATGGCCGATCATGTGCGCCGCGCCATTCAGGAAATCTCCGGCGACGTTCTGCTCTATGCCCCCGTGGCCACCCGCGACCAGTTCATCAATGCGATTGCCTACCTGATCCGCCGTCTGGATGAAAACACGGCCGAGGAAAACTTCCTGCGGCACTCGTTCGACCTGAAAACCGCTTCCGCGCAGTGGGCCTTTCTGCAAACCCAGTTCCTGGCGGCCTTGGCCCACCAGGAGCAGGCCGGCAAAACTCCCAGGCGCGTTCAGGACCGCGGCCGGGAGACCTTCCCCGACAAGATGGGCACCTTCTTTACGCGCGCCTTCAGCAACGAGCCCGACACCGACTGGGCGGTGACGGCCAACCGCGGCTGGGCCGACGGGATCCGCCGGAAATGGCGTAAATCCGCTGATGACGCTCCCCTGGCGATCCCCCTGGTGGTCGCGGGCCGGGAGGTGTTCGCGGAGCGCGAAACCCGTGAGATCATCGACCCCAACCAGGTGGTCGCATCCGCCGGTGTCCGCGTCGTCGTGGCGCGCTACGCCCTGGCCGCCAGCGAGGACATCGCCCAGGCGGTGGCCGTCGCCAAGGCCGACCCCGACGGGTGGCGCGCCAAGTCGGCCTCCGAGCGCCACGCGGTGCTCGCGGAGGTCGCCATGGCCCTGCGCCGCGCGCGCGCCGACCTGATGGGGGCGGCGGCGGCCAACACCGGCAAGGTCTTGACCGAGTCCGACCCCGAGGTTTCCGAGGCGGTCGATTTCGCCGAATTCTACCCCTTCAGTGCGCAGCACTTCGCCAATCTGGAAACCGTCGCATGCACCGGGCGGGGGGTCGGTCTGGTCATCACCCCCTGGAATTTTCCCATCGCGATCCCCAGCGGCGGGATCGTCGCCGCCCTGGCGGCCGGCAACACCGTGATCTTCAAACCGGCTTCGGCAGCTGTGCTGACTGCCTGGCAGCTGTGCCGCTGCTTCTGGGAGGCCGGGGTGTCGCGCAACGTGCTGCAGTTTCTGCCCTGCGCCGGCGGGTCCATCGGCCGCGAGCTGGCGCGCCACCCCGACGTGGATTTCATCATTCTGACCGGCGGCACGGACACCGGCCTGGCCCTGCTGCGCGAGCGCCCCGATCTGCGCCTGGCAGCCGAAACCGGCGGCAAAAACGCCACCATCGTGACGGCCATGTCCGACCGCGACCAGGCCATCAAGAACGTGCTGCACTCGGCTTTCAGCAACAGCGGCCAGAAGTGTTCGGCCACGTCGCTCTTGATCCTGGAAAAGGAGGTCTACGACAGCCCGGCGTTCCGCAAGCATCTGGTGGACGCCGCGAGCAGCCTGATGGTGGGCTCTGCCTGGGATTTCGAAAACAAGCTGGGGCCGCTGATCCAGCCGCCGCGCGGCGATCTGCTGCGCGCCCTGACCACCCTCGAGCCCGGGGAATCCTGGGCGCTGGTCCCGCGCCCGGCGGAGGACAACCCCTTCCTCTGGACGCCGGGGATCAAGTGGGGGGTGCAGCCGGGCAGCACCACCCATCTGACCGAGTTCTTCGGCCCGGTGCTCGCCGTGATGTGTGCCGACAACCTGGCGCATGCCATCCGCCTGGTCAACCAGACCGGATACGGCCTGACCT
>Ga0105093_10000594_pt1 | contig 13849 bp, 12 predicted proteins | sample PPLLak3March2015_2_FD_79111 | JGI IMG/M metagenome (GOLD analysis project Ga0105093, IMG submission 79111) | Freshwater sediment microbial communities from Prairie Pothole Lake near Jamestown, North Dakota, USA - PPLs Lake P8 Core (3) Depth... | ecosystem: Environmental > Aquatic > Freshwater >... | reverse complement strand
CGAGACGCAGGGCAAGACGGGCTACGTCCATGGCTACATTACCGTCACCGATGACGATGACTTTTTTTCCGACCGGAATATCGTCGCCCAGCACCTCATAGTTGCGCAGAAAGTCAATAGCATTGGTCACCCCCGGTATCGTATCGAAACCCGTGACCGGCAGAGCGCGCCCCACCTGTGCGCCGACGCCGACAAATACAGCGTCATACTCCTTTTCAAGCTGTTCGAGCGTGACATCCTCGCCGATGCGCACACCCATTTTCGTCTCCACGCCGAGATCGATGATACGCTGAATTTCGGCCTCCAACACCTTGCGGTCAACCCGGTAACCCATGATACCGTAAAGCACCATACCGCCGAGTTTCTCGTTGGCATCGTAAATCGTGACGGCATGTCCTCTCCGGCGAAGCTGGTAGGCGGCAGAGAGGCCGGCAGGACCGCCGCCGATGACGGCAACGCGTTTTCCCGTGTCGGTTCCGGCAGCCGGAAGCTTCAGACCCGCCTCGATGCCATAGTTGCCTATCGCCTGTTCAACGGCATTGATGGCCACGCTTTCGTCATGGTACTGACGATTGCACGCCTTCTGGCAGGGATGCGGACAGATCCTGCCCATAACGGCAGGAAAAGGGTTGACGTTGACGATAGTCTCCCAGGCCGACTTCCATGCGTCGTCAGACTTGTCGGTTCCGTTCAGAAACCGGTGATAGCCCCTGATATCCTCTCCCGCAGGGCACTCCGCCGTACAGGGCGGAACCTGACGGACATAGATCGGGCACTTGTGACTGCTGTCTCCGAAAGCCACAATCTTGTCGGTTCCCTCGAGCTCGCTGAATTCCGGGAACCGGTAGTTTGTCGCGTAATCGAGAATAGGGTTTGATTCCACCATGATAATGATCTCCTTCGGTTAAAACCGGACGTGTGCCGACTGGTTGAAGGTAGTCCTGGCATGACGATAACTGTCGATCATATTATCGTCGAACGTCAGGCCGGTTTCTTCGAAAAAGCGTTTCCACCCGATCCGGTTGATCCATTCGCCGACGCGTTCCCACGGACGTCCACCCTCTTTGTAGGCATTCAGGATTTTTCCGACAACCTCGTTGACTTCAGGCCAGCGGGGCGGATTGTTGGGCAGGTTATGAGCCACAATGCTCATGGTCGAAGGTTTGGAACGGGCGTTGCTGTTCTTGCCGCCGACCCAGATCGCAAACCTGGAGTGCTCGGGATGGTTGATCTCCATGGCGGGACAGGCTCCGAAACAGGCGCCGCAGCAGATGCATTTGGCTTCATCCACCATCAGCGAGCGCTTGCCGTTGACCACGGTAGGTCTGATTGCCGCAACCGGACAACGGGCAACGGCTTTCGGCAGTTCGCAGACCATGGCAAGATGGTCGTGATTGACGCGGGGAGGACGGGTGTGCTTGACCACGATAGCGATATCGGCCTGACCGCCGCAGTTGATGGAACAGCAGGAGGTAGAAAGGCGCACCTTGTTGGGCATCTTCATATCCTTGAACTCCTCATAGAGAGAGTCCATCATGGACTTCACAACGCCTGAAGCATCGGTCGCGGGAATATCGCAGTGCAGCCATCCCTGCGTGTGCGATACCGAAGAGACGCACATGCCGGTTCCGCCCACCGGAAATCCGAGAGACTCGAGTTCCTGGATCATCGGTTCTATATTTTCCTTGTTCGGGGTCAGGAACTCGACGTTGTTGCGAACCGTAAAGCGCAGATGTCCATCGGCATATTTATCGGCCACATCGCAAAGAAGCCTGACCATATCCACCGTATCCTGACGGGGCGTGCCGGCCCTGACGGTATAGATGGCATCGCCGCTTTCGGCGACATGCATGAGTACTCCCGGTTTCGGGATCTCATGGTACTTCCACTTTCCATAGTTTTTTCTCACGACCGGATGAAGAGCCTCTTCATAGGTGTGCGGGCCCGACTCTATGGTCTTCCATTTTCTTTCAGGACTGCTCATGGTTTTCTTTTCCGTTTGAGGTGTGGTGCCGCCTCAAGGGCAGCGATACATTCTTCTGATTCAATCTCCCCAACAGCGCACGGTCAATACGGCGCCTTGAAGTAGGGATTGTCACGCGGTCTGGAGACCATATTGATATCCGCTTCGATACCGGCTCCTTCAATGAACTGCTTGAGACCGACGCGCTCGATCGTTTCTCCGATGCGCTCATGGTCGAGACCCGCGTCTTCCCACCATTCGATGATCGTTTCGATCTGCTCGATAAAGGTCTCCACATCCTCATCGCTCTCCATCTTCATGAACGGAATGATCAGAGAACCCATGTTGACGCCGACTTTAAGGGTGTTCTTGCCTCCCATCAGAAGGGAAATACCCCGCTCCTTGCCAGGAGAGAGCGCCTTCGGCATGGCATTCAGACAGTGCATGCAGCGCACGCAGTCCCTGGTTTCGATATGCATTTCTCCCTCTTTAAGGGAGATCGCCCTGGTAGGACAGAGATTGATGACCTGGTTGACCAGCGCATCCATGCCTTTCTTTTCCACCCAGGCCGTAACTTCGTCACGATCGATCTGGATGGCATCCTTCCATGTACCGATAACGGCAAGATCGGAACGCATGATGGCATTGGTGCAGTCGTTCGGACAACCGGAAAACTTGAATTTCAGCTTGTAATTCCATTCGGGACGGTGCAATACGCCAACAAAATGTTTGAGCGCCTTGAGATGCAGATTGAGATTGTCGTAACAGGCATTCTCGCAGCGTCCTGGGCCGATGCATGAAACCGCCGTACGCATGCCGGCTCCGGCTCCGCCAAGATCCCAGCCTGCCTCGTTCAGCTCGTCAAAACACTGCTGTACATATTTTTCTTCGATGCCCTGCAGCATGATGTCGCCGGTCTGGCCGTGCAGGGTGATGATGCCGCTGCCATACTTCTCCCAGATATCGCACAGCTCACGCATCATGGCCGTGTTGTAATGCAGACCCGGCGCCGGCTGAATCCGCATCGTGTGGAATTCAGCCGCTTCGGGAATTTTATCCTTGATCATGGAGTACCTGGTGATAACACCGGCTCCATAACCGTCAACCGTAACAAGACCGCCCTTCCAGTACCCCATTTTCGTGTTGTAGGAGTATTCAAGCTGATCGAGCACCCCGCGAAGCATGGGCTTTTTCGTCCGTTCGGCAAGTTCCTTGAAGCCGGAAACGAAGCTTGGCCAGGGGCCGCTTTCCAGCTCATTAAGCATCGGGGTCGGATTCAGAAACTTCCCGTTCTCTTCCGAATGGCATCCCCCGCAGTGATGTCCTTCACGCGAAGAAGCATCTTTCGCACCTTCCATAGTTCCTCCTTTAGTTCACTGATAAATTGGGTTGGAAAACAGCAGTCCGCCGCGATCAGACGCAACCGGTCGGTTTGGGAAGTCCGGCAACCTTACAGGCCTGCAAGGCCGGGCCTTTCGGAAAAAGTCCGTAGAGGAATTCCGAGGCTTCCTTCTTGTCGATACCCTGCTCGGCGGCGATAGCTTTTGTCAGCACCTTCACGGCAGGAGCAATCTGATACTCGTCATAGTAGTTCCTGAGGAATCTCACCAGTGACCAATGCTCTTCCGTCAAATCGATCTCTTCGCCTTCAGCGAGTTTTACGGCAATATCCTCATTCCAGTCCTCAAGATTGACGAGGTAGCCGTTTTCGTCAGTCTCGTAGGTTGCGCCGTTAACTTCAATGCTCATGATTCGCTCCTTTTGTGATGTTAGAGAGTTGTAAAATCCGCCTGGTCTGCCGCCCAGTGTTACGCAAGTACACATCAAGGTTCAGAAAGGGGAATAGTAAAAATCAGTTATGTATTTATATAACTATATAGTAATAAAAGAGCCGCTATTTTTCAAATCCTGCAAGGAAAAAAATTTTCTTTTCTTCCTTGAGGGTACCGGTCCGCACAAATGCAGTCATCTTTTCAATACAGATTACCGGAACATGAGGTCGGGAGGACACTCCGAAAAAAGGGGAAAAACGGCGCTCAAAACAGTTATAGAGAAATATAACTATATAGTAATAAAAGGAGCGCGATTTTTCAAATTTACCGAGTGTTTTTTGTTTTTTACCGGTTCAATTACCGATCGGGTTACGAGCTTTCCACTCTGCAGCAAGATCGGTAAACCTCTTCGCCCATTGCGGATTTCCCTGTGCATGCAGATGGGCGTATGAAGCGAAAAGATTCCTGTAAATGATTCCGTCATGCTGTCCGGTAACGCCTCGACCTCTTATGACGTCGAACTGCCAATCGCACCCCCCTGAACCCGAAAGCGGTGACGAGTAGTGAAACTCATGCGCTCTTACTTCCGCTCCATGTTCAAACCAGGGACTTTCGGTGCAGCTCCTCAGATTCAGATACCCATGCCCGGCAGGGCGTGGCTGAAATCCGATATCGAAGGGAAGAATACCGGCAAGGGAAAAGGTTTTTCCGCCGTATGTCCCGCTGCGGGAGAGCCAGATCAACCCGCCGCATTCGGCATAGAGCGGCATGTCAGATTCGACCCTCCGACTCACCTCAAGCATGAGCTCCCTGTTGCTCCCGAGCTCGAAAAAAAACGATTCAGGAAACCCGCCTCCCAGATAGAGGCCGTGAACATCGGGAATCGAGCGGTCATGCATGGAGTCGATATAAACAAGTTCCGCGCCGTTCTCTTCAAGTGCCCTGAGGTTATCCGGGTAATAGAAACAGAATGCCGCATCCCTGAACACGCCTATCCGCACCCGCGCTTCAGACCGGATCGAAACATGCTTGTCCGGATATGACCGAACAGGGGGAGCAAGTGCGAAAAGCGCACGAATTGCCGGCATGTCGCAGTAATGCGCAACCTGATCGGCGGCTTCGTCGATAAACGAAGCCGCTTCGGCAGTTTCTCCCACAGTCGTAAGACCAAGATGACGCTCGGCGATTGCGAGCTGACTATCCTCCGGAATCGAACCGAGCACAGGCACCCGGCAGAACGTTTCTATCGCAAGTTTCTGTTTCTCTCCGTGACGCCGGCTACGCACCCTGTTGAGAATAACTCCCGCAATCGTTACCTGCGGCTGCATTGCCTGCATACCCATAACAATCGCCGCTGCGCCGCGGTTCATTTTTCTGGCGTCGATAACCAGAAGTACCGGCGCCTCCAGCAGCGCGGCAACTCCGGCGCTGCTGTCACTGCCATCGAGCGACAAACCATCATGCAGCCCATGGTTGCCCTCTATCAGGGCAAGCGTACCATTCCGGCCGTTACGGATAAACGAATCCCTGCAGCCATCCTGACCCATGAGCCAGGGATCGAGATTATAGCTCTCTCGCCCGGAAGCAAGAGCATGCCACATGGGATCGATATAATCGGGCCCCTTTTTAAAGCAGGTAACGCGCTCACCCTGACGGGTCAGATATCCGGCAAGGCCAAGCATAACCGTTGTTTTTCCTGAACTTTTATGCGGAGCTGAAACCATCAGCCGGGGAAGAGAGAGGCTGTCCATCGACGACATCTTTTAGTGAACCTCATGAGCTGAAACATCCTGCTTCATCGGAATGATGCTCATCCGATGCACAGGAAAAACCGATCCCGACGATACAATCGAGAGTCTCACGAACTGCAACGTCATTATCACTGAGTTTGAACCGTTGGCCGCCTCTGATCAGGGCGCAACTTGGGAGTAAAAAAATCATCCGCTAAATCGGAATCGACAACTTCCCCCGTCAGGTTCACCAGAGGCTCCTCATAATCGTTCCACCCCCTGAGACCGGTTTTCAGCGAAACCGCATCCTCAAAACCAAGCTGCTGCATAGCGGCTACCGCAAGCACGCTGCGCCGGCCAGAGCGGCAGATTACCACGACTTCACGCTTTCGGGCGGCGGCCAGTTCAGGAACGGTCTCATCATAATCCCATTCGCAGGCCGATTCAAGAATACCACGAGGGACATTGATGGAACCCCGAATATGCATGGCGTCGAACTCATACGGTTCCCGCACATCGAGCAGCAGCAAATCGGGGTTCACTTCCATACGGGACGCAAGATCCCACGGCATGATTTCACGAACATCCCCGAGGCAGTTGTCTATCAGACTGTTAAAGGTCAGCATAACTCGCTATTCCGGATTGATTACGATTGATCATGAGCCTGCAGCCGCTATAACTGCGGCATGTTCAGACATGATGCAAACATGATTTTTTTGGCGACAGAAAAAAACGTCCGGACAATAAACCGGATGCGACGCAGGAAGAACAGGAGGAGACTGAACACCGACGCGCCGTTAATTCTCTCTTTTGAGTATAGCGCAAAGCATGCAGATTTCCGCAATACGAGCGAACAAATCCCTCTGCGGCCATTGCCACCATCATGCCGATCACACTTGCCTCGATACGCTCCTCTTTTGCCCCTGGAACTCTCGACTCGTAAATAATGCAAGCCGTCGCCACCAGCCAAAGAAATCGCAATACTGCATATACCTTACAGAATAACACATAAATGTCTGAATTATTATTATATTATTAATATATATCCTAACTTATTAAGGATTTGTAACTATAAGCCCTTAATAAACAGAGCGTATCGAAAACTTATTCCGGCACTGCCTTGTTGAAAAGAAAAAGAAAGCTGCCATGACAGAAAATCAAAAGAACAGTTCTGCCGCCGCTTCAAGGCCATGGATCATCGATACCACCCTGCGAGATGGAGAACAGGCTCCCGGAGTTGCATTCACTGCAGCGGAAAAAACGCGAATCGCCTGCATGCTTGCCGAAACCGGTGTCAACGAGCTGGAAATCGGCTATCCGGCTATCAGCGAAGAAGAGCGCAATACCATAAAATCCATTACAGGACTTCATCTCCCGCTCCGGTTGACCTCCTGGGCCCGGGCCATATGGCAGGATATCGAACATGCCGCGGCATCGGGAACGGAAGCCGTTCATATCAGCTTTCCGGCATCGGAGCTTTACATGGAGCTCATGGGTAAAAATTATCTGTGGGTACGCCAGCAGCTTCAGGAACTTGTGCCGAGAGCAAAAAAATATTTCAATTTCGTGAGCGTCGGCGCCCAGGACGCGACAAGGGCAGATAGCGAACTGCTTCTGGATTTCATTGGTGACGCCGCCGCTTGCGGAGCTGACCGCATAAGGCTTGCCGATACTGTCGGCGTAGCGACGCCACTCTCGATCATCGATCTCGTAGGGCGGCTGAAAGCCGCATCTCCGCTGCCGATAGAGTTTCACGCCCACAACGACCTTGGGATGGCTACAGCCAATGCATTCACCGCTCTTGAGGCCGGATGCGCGGCCGTGAGCGTTTCGGTAACCGGATTGGGGGAACGCGCGGGGAATGCAGCTCTTGAGGAGCTTGCCGTTGCCCTCTCTCTTTCGGGAAACTATACGACACGTATCGACACCGGCATGCTTGCGCAGCTTTGCGATATGGTCAGCCGGGCTTCCGGACGTCCCATTCAGAGTCAGAAACCGATTGTCGGCAAATCGGCTTTTCAGCACGAGTCGGGGATTCACTGCGCTGCCCTGCTCAAAAATCCGCTTTCATACCAGCCGTTTCTTCCCGAACATGTCGGAAGAACCGATTATGAACTGGTTATCGGAAAACACTCGGGCAGTGCGGCCATCAGTCACGCCTACCATGCTCAGGGCATCACCCTGTCGAAAGAGGAGAGCAGCGCTCTGCTTACTGCAGTAAGAAAAACTGCGGGAGAAAAAAAGCGCGCTCTTACGACATACGAACTGAAAACAATCTATCGATTACATTGTCAGACAAGTACCACCATACTGTAACCGAGATGCTCATTCCCCAGAAAAAAAAAGACAGCAGCATCAGCCTCCTGGCTGAAGTCAGCAGAACCGTAACGATCGAAAAAGATATCAGCAAGGTGCTCCGTCTGGTACTTTTCATCATGTCGGAGCATATGGATATGCTTCGCGGAATGATCACCATTCTCAACCGCGATAATGACGAAATAGTCATCAATGAATCATTCGGACTGAGCGAAGAAGAAAAAGAACGTGGACGCTACCGGATAGGAGAGGGCATTATCGGTCAGGTCGTAAAAACCGGCAAACCGGTTCTGGTACCAAATATCAATGATGAACCATTGTTCCTTGACCGTACCCGTTCCCGTCAGAAGGAGAGAACCGACGACCTTTGTTTCATCTGCATTCCCATAAAGACGGGAACCGAGATCATCGGAACCCTCAGTGCCGATCGTCAGATTGAACCGCCATTTCCCGAAGACCCGTCCAAACGAGCCAAAGCGGAAAGCGAACGGATGGACATGATGCAGCACTACGTCGACCTGCTTTCCATTATCGCCTCCATGATTTCACAGGCGGTAAGACTCAAACAGCTTGCTCACGAGGAGAACTCGAACGGAACAGTCGCGACGCACTCTCTGAAAGGAAAAAATCTGCTCATCCCCCACCGGGACAATGAAAGCCACGAAGAAGAGATAGACGAAACGGAACGCCCGGCAAACATTATCGGCAATGCAAAACCGATGATGTCATTGTTCAAAATGATCGACAAAATCGCAAAAACCAGTGCGACAACTCTGGTGCTGGGCGAAAGCGGTGTCGGCAAAGAACTCGTAGCCAGCGCCATTCACTTTAAAAGCCGTCGTTCCGACAAGCCGTTTATCAAATTCAACTGTGCGGCCCTTCCGGAAAGTATCGTTGAAAGCGAGTTGTTCGGCCATGAAAAAGGCTCTTTTACCGGCGCCCTGGGCATGCGCCAGGGCCGATTCGAACTGGCCCATACCGGTACCATATTTCTTGACGAAGTAGGCGAACTCAGCCTGCCGATCCAGGCGAAGCTGCTCCGCATTCTGCAGGAAAAAGAGTTCGAGCGGGTTGGCGGCTCTAAAACCATCAAAGTCGACGTCAGAGTGATTGCCGCAACCAACAGAAATCTGGAAAACCTCATCCGTGAAGGACAATTCAGGGAAGACCTGTTCTATCGGCTTAATATTTTTCCGTTGACCGTACCGCCGCTCAGAGAGAGAAAAACCGATATTCTGCTGCTCGCAGATTATTTTGTCGAAAAATACAACCGGGTCAACCAGAAAGGAATCCGCCGTATTTCAACGACATCGATAGACATGCTGATGCGCTACCATTGGCCCGGCAATGTGCGTGAACTGGAAAACTGCATGGAACGCGCGGTCATTCTGAGCGAAGATAACGTCATTCACGGCTATCACCTTCCGCCAAGCCTGCAGACTGCGGAATCGAGCGGCACCCCGTATACCGGCTCACTGCAGCAGAAGCTCGACTCGATCGAAAATGAAATGATCATCGAAGCGCTCAAACGCACGAAAGGAAATATGTCGCGGGCGGCTATACAACTTGGCCTCTCGGACAGAATCATGGGGTTACGGGTAAAAAAATTCAACATCGACTATCGCAAGTTCCGTATCTGAAAATCCTTTCTCCTGAGAAGAAATAAACAAAACAGCGTAATAACACCTTCATTTTTTGCATTATATTGATTTTAAAAGCTCAATCGCATACAGAGCGTTCCCGACCACACTATTCGCGGCATCGTTGAAGTTGCCTTAGGCTGCTTGTTATCGGCTCGTTATAAAACAAATTTGTTTAGTACGCTTTCTCTCAAGCGCATGAGAGGTTACTATTGCACACGTTAAAATAACAACATGAGCCCCATTCCGGACAAGAGAGGGAACGTCGGTTCTCTCACAATTGAAATGGTTGAATTCAAAGAGGAATGGCAGTTTGAAGACCCTCAAACCGGCGTATTTTATAAAAACGGCATTATTCCCCAAAAGCTTTTTCTCACCTTGCTGGGCGGAGACATTCAGCCTGATAACGCAAAAAAAGCCATCACTGTTCTGGAAAGCATGTTCAAAAGCGGCGTGCTCTCAAACTGCACGTACATCAGAATAGCTGACTATACAAAAGTCACCAAAGCGCCGATCAATACCAGAATTCTCTATGCGAAGGAACTGAACCGTCTGAACTCTGCATATAACTGCCGTCCACTGATCACCTATATCTGCGGCGCTTCACTGCTGCTGAAAACCATGCTTCGCCTGTTTGCGTCTTATGTACAGCAGCAGTTCATATTCGTTCCGACCCTTCAGGACGCATTCAACCTGATAAATGCCGCGAAGAGCCCCTTCGCCGCCAAAATGGATCGGGAGATCACCATAACGCAGAGTGAAATCGATCGTTTTGCCGCCATGTGCGGACAAATTCTGTTCGACGAACACTATATCATCAACGAAAAAGAAAACATAATTGCGCCGGGGAATCCGCTGCACGATCTCTACACAATAATATCCATGCTGAACAATGATCTGAAGGAACTTCAGAAAACAGAGAAAGAGCAAAAACAGAAAATCGAGGAGGCGCTGGAACATGCGCGCACCCTGAACATCAAGCTGTCCGAAGAGAAAAAGAACGTCGAGAAAAAAGAACAGATTCAGCAGATTCTTATAGAAAACCTCAAAAAAGCGAAAATAGAAGCGGAAATGGCAAGCCAGGCAAAAAGCGAGTTTCTGGCGAACATCTCCCATGAAATAAGAACGCCGTTGAACGGCATCATCGGCATGAGCGAATTGCTGCTTGACGCGTCGCTTGACACGCGTCAGCAACGGAACTATTGCGAAACGATATTTGTATCCGCAAAAAAACTTTACCAACTGATTACCCACATTCTCGATTTCAGCAAAATCGAATCGGGACAGCTCGACAAGGAAATGTCGGTTCTTGACATCGGAACGATCTGTCACGATGTTTTTTCCCTCCTGAACGAAAACGCCATAAAAAAAGGGCTGCAACTAACCATCGACATTTCGAATGAGATTCCCGATGCAATCCTCGGTTATCCTGCTTATCTCCGGCAGGTGCTGATCAATCTGCTTCAGAATGCCATAAAATTCACCTACAACGGCGAGGTTGCCCTCAATATCGAACCAATATCCGATACTCCCGGGAAGCTCATCCTCCGTATATCAGTCCGGGATACCGGCATAGGTATTCCGGAAGCACAAAAAGAGCTGGTTTTTCAACGGTTCACCCAAATCGATTCCTCCGCTACCCGCAAAGAAGGCGGAGCGGGTCTCGGTCTGGCGATTACCTCGAAACTTGTGGAGTACATGGGAGGCACGCTCAATCTCGACAGTACGGAAAACAAAGGTTCCGAGTTCTGGTTCACACTTCAGTTCGACAAGTTTGATGGAAAGACAAAAATGTCGGCCATTGAAGAGAGTCGCCCGACGGAAATAACCAAACGACCTGAAACGAACGAAGAAAAACCTCTGCCAACAGAAATAAACGACCGGAATTCCGGAATAAAAATACTGTTGGTTGAGGATAACATCATCAATCAGCAGGTGGCGATAGCCATGCTCTCAAAACTGAATGTATCGACCGACACCGTAACGAACGGACTTGAGGCGATCGATGCTCTGAAAAAAAACAGCTATACCCTGGTATTCATGGATCTGCAGATGCCGGTTATGGGCGGGCTCGAAGCGGTTAAAGCGATACGAAACAAGGAAACAGGAATTGCAGATCCCGATATTCCTGTCATTGCCATGACCGCCAATGCGATAAAAAAAGACAAGGAAGAATGTCTTCTGGCCGGAATGAATGACTTCATCGTCAAACCAGTAATGATACGGGAGCTCCAGACTGCGCTTGAAAAATGGATTCCCCGGTATCGCCGCTGAAACGCTTCATCCTTTTTCGGAGCCGCTGGCTTCCGGGTTTACTGCGCCATACCGGCGATATGGCGTTCGATAAGATCGACCTCATCTGCGTCGAGTCTGAACTCCCCTGCCCCGATAATACCCTCAACCTGAGCGGCGCTGCGTCCTCCGACAATAGCCCCGGTAACGGCCGGATGGCGAAGGGTCCATGCAATGGCGACCTCGCCGGGCGAACGTCCGTGAGGAGAACCGATACTGCGAAGCAGTTTGACCAGTTCGAGATTTGCCGACAGACGGGGCTCCTGAAACTCCTTGTTTTCACGTCGCCAGTCATCCTGCGATAAGTTTTCAACCCGTTCACGCGTCATGGCCCCGGTCAGCATGCCGGAAAGCATGGGCGAGTATACGATCACGCCGACTTCCCGTTCCAGGCAGAAAGGAAGAATTTCGGTTTCCACTGCGGGGCGAAGCATCGAATAGGGCGGCTGGAGCGATGCGACAGGCGCGATCTGCATGACACGAAGCATCTGTTCGACATTGAAATTCGAGACCCCTATATGCCGGACAAGCCCTTCTTCCCTGAGAGTTGCCATCGTTTTCCACCCCTCCTCAAGATCGGGCACCGGATTTGGCCAGTGTATCTGATAAAGATCGATCGCGTCAACCTTTAAACGCTTCAGGCTCTGCTCGCATTCGCGCCGGACAGAATCGGCCTTGAGACTGCTGCTCATCCGGCGGTGTTCATCCCACACCAGCGAGCATTTGGTGAACACGTAAGGTTTGTTCCCCATCCCCTCGAGAGCCCTGGCGACCAGTTCTTCCGAATGACCAAGCCCGTATACCGCCGCGGTATCGATCCAGTTGATGCCGAGTTCGACGGCTCGCTGAATTGCGTTTATGGCATCGGCGTCATCCTGGGACCCCCAACCGTAAGCCCAGCCGCCACCCCCGATTGCCCAGCTTCCGAAACCCAGAGGCGTCAGATGCATGTCCGTATTGCCGAGTTGCCGTGTCTGCATGATGTTATGATTTGCCTGTGTTGCATCTGTTATCCGAAAAAATCCACTCCTTCCTTTCCTTATATATAATAAGAAAGACAAGACAAACATGCCCGATTTCTCCTGACATCCGATAACGGCTCGACTCCGAAGCATAAACGGAACTCTTCAGGTTTATACCGGAAACCGTTTTCCCGAATGGAAAGGCAATCTGTTTGCAGGCTCCCCTGTGCAGCTTCGCTTCCGGCGCATGGTGCTTGACGGCAGAAAAATATCCGGCAGCAGGAGCTTTTACGGGCTTTAAAGGAACGAATCCGTGATGTCCGGGAGGGAGCTGACGGATAGTGACAACGGTCGCCTTCTGCGCGTCGAACCATCCGGATAAAAACATTCCGCCATCCGGCCTTGCCCATTACAAAAACAGAAATAAAGCCCTGAACTGGACGGGGCGTTTTTCTGATGCATAAAAACTACATAAAAGTATTTTTTTCAGGCACTCCCGAACGCTCAGGACGACAATGCCGCTTTCTCCCGGCCGGCGAATCCTCCACATCCGCTCCTGCCATTGGTGCAAATAGCTTTCATCCCTCGTCATCAAAAGATCAGCACCGAAAAAACGCTCCCCTGCGACCTCCCTGCAAGCGGTTTCTGCCCCCCGTCGCATGCTCGCGTCAGCGGAGAAAACCCCTGTAAGGAGCAGTGCCCGTGCAGACAGACGAAAATTATACCGAAATGTAGCTTCCTGAATTATTCCACAAAACTGTAGATATTTTTTGCTGCAAAAATCCTTCCGGGCTAAAAAGTTATGCTGAACTGCAGAAAAAAAAGAAGAGCAGTAAAGACAGGTAACAATATATATAAAAATAAGTTAACCAACTCCTGCCACAAAAGAAAAAACAAACTCGCCTGAAAAGTGCCCTCTGGCATGTCTTTTGCATATAACTATCATAAATAATCAGGCTTCAAGGAAATATCTCCTGAATTATTTATAGAAAAGACAATGACAACCTAAATAAGAACGAACATGAGAAAAGTAGCGATTTATGGAAAAGGTGGCATCGGCAAGTCAACCACGACACAGAACACGGTTGCCGGTCTTGCGGAAATGGGCAAAAAAGTCATGGTCGTCGGTTGTGACCCTAAAGCTGACTCTACCCGTCTCCTGCTCGGCGGTCTG
>Ga0105093_10000592_pt1 | contig 13854 bp, 11 predicted proteins | sample PPLLak3March2015_2_FD_79111 | JGI IMG/M metagenome (GOLD analysis project Ga0105093, IMG submission 79111) | Freshwater sediment microbial communities from Prairie Pothole Lake near Jamestown, North Dakota, USA - PPLs Lake P8 Core (3) Depth... | ecosystem: Environmental > Aquatic > Freshwater >... | reverse complement strand
GTCCTGCCGCTCGAGATGCAGAAGCGCATCGTCAACCAAGCCGTCACCCTGCGCGACGTGGACCTGCTGCTGCTGTACTGCGGGTATTACCTGGCGGCGGTGCTCGTTGCGAGCGCCTGCAAGTACCTGATCAACATCCTGGAGACCCTCATCTCTCAACGGGTTCTCGCCCGGATGCGCGCCGCACTCTACGCCCACATCATCACCCTGCCCCTCAGCTTCTTCCGCCACACCCAGCCGGGCACCGTCGTCAATGCCATCGCAAACGAACTGGTGGTTCCATCCAACTTCGTGGGCATGGCCATGTCGACACCCGTGAGCAATATCCTGACCTTGCTCGCCTTCGCCGGCTTCCTGTTCTGGTTGAACCCGCTTCTCGCAGCGGTCTCGCTCAGCATCTACCCGGCCGCCATGCTCGTGATCCCTTTCCTGCAAAAGCGGGCGAACATCGCCAACAAGTCGCGCGTCGACCAGGCGCGTGTCTTTTCCGGCCGGATCGCCGAGGCCATCAGCGGCATCCACGAAATCCAAGGCAACGGCACCTACCGGATCGAAACGCGCAAATTCAACAAGATGGTGGAGCGGTTGCAGAAAGTACGGGTGACCTGGAGCCTGTACCGCTTTGGGGTGAAATCCACCAACAACCTGTTTACCAGCCTGGGGCCCTTCCTGGTGTTCATCCTGGGCGGCTACCTGACCATCAAAGGGCAGCTCGAACTGGGCTCCCTGGTGGCGTTCCTGTCGGCCCAGGAAAAACTCTACGACCCCTGGAAGGAACTCATCGAGTTTTATCAAGTTCACCAGGACGGTGCGGTCAACTACACCCGCACCATGGAATTCTTCGATGCCGTGCCGGAACATCGCCTGGAACCCACCGGCCGGAAACCCCTCGAGCTCGAAGCCAGCCTCGACATCCAGAATCTCTCCTTCGTGACCGAAAGCGGGATCCGGCTCCTGGATGACGTCAACCTGACCCTGAAGCCCGGTGAGCACCTGGCCCTGGTGGGTTTTTCGGGGAGCGGCAAGAGCACCCTTGCGATGTGCATCGGCCAGCTCTACGACTACAGCGAGGGTCACATCCTGCTGGGCAACGAAGAGCTGGCGCACCTGAGCCGGAAGGACGTCGTTACCAACGTCGGCATCGTGGCCCAGAATCCCTTCATCTTCGAGGGAACCATGGCCGAGAACCTGCTCTACGCCTGCGAGGCTGCCGCGCCGGGCGATGGAGCGCCGGCGGACGGCCTGCCGACCCTGGACGACATTATCGCGGTACTGCACCAGACCGGCCTGTTCACGGATGTGCTGCGCTTCGGCTTGAACGCGTTCCTGAGTCCGGAAAAGCACCGGGAGGTGATCAAAAGCATCATCCGGGTTCGCCGAAAATTTCAGGAAAAATTCGGCGAACGGCTCGCCGACTATGTCGAGTTTTTCAACGAGAACCAGTACCTGTCGTATTCGACCGTAGCAGAGAACCTGACCTTCGGGGCCGCCAACCGGGAGGCGTTCGCCAATGTGCACTTGTCCGGCAACGACTATTTCCTGAAATTCCTGGATCGGGCCGATCTGCGGCGGCTGCTGCTCAACCTCGGCGCCCGCCTGGCCCGGCAGACGGTGGACATCCTGGGCAACCTGCCGCCGGAAGGCGTCTTTTTTGAGCAAAGCCCGATGACGGCCGAAGAGCTGCCCGCTTACAAGACGATCGTGGAACAGATCCGGCGGCGCAAGCTGGAGGAACTCCCGGCGGAGGATCATCGCAAGCTGCTGGACCTGGCCCTGCGCTTCACCCCGGGGGTTCACAAAATGGTGGGGCTCGCCGCGGAAGTGCAGCGTCTGATCCTCGAAAGGCGCGCCCAGTTCCGCGCGGACATCTCCCGGGACCTGCCGGATGCATTCACGTTCTACAGTCAGAATGACTACATCTACTCCCAGACCATCCTGAACAACATTTTTTTCGGAAAAACCAAGACCTCCAGCACCCAGACCCAGGAGATCATCACCCAGAACATCGTTCAGCTTCTGATCGAAAAAGACCTCCTCGAGACCATCGTCGACATCGGCATGCACTACAACGTCGGCAGCAAGGGCGACAACCTGTCCGGCGGCCAACGCCAGAAACTGGCCATTGCCCGCGTGTTCCTCAAAGCGCCCCGGGTCCTCATCATGGACGAGGCCACCTCGGCCCTGGACAACAAATCTCAGGCGCGCATCCAGAACCTGCTCGAAACGCGCTGGAAGCGGAAGAGCACCCTGATTGCGGTGGCGCACCGCCTGGACACCATCCGGAAATTTGACAAGATTGCGGTCATGAAAGCCGGGAAGATAATCGAAATGGGCGGCTATGACGACCTGATCGCCCGGAAAGGAGCTTTGTATGAGCTCGTTGGAAGAAAGTAGTCTTGGCCCCTCCTGCGAATTCCAGGAGAACCTGAATCTCCTGCGCCAGACCCATTTTTTTTCCGGCCTCCCACTTGAATCGCTGAAGGTTTTCGCTTATCTTTGCATGCGGGAGAGGCTGCATGCCGGCGAATTCCTCTTCCGCCAGGGAGAAGACGACCATCAAGCCTACTATATCGTCTCCGGCAAGGCGCGCCTCGAGCGCAGCGAAAACGGGCACGAGCGCGATATTCGCGAGTTCGGGGCCGGCGCCTTCATCGGCGGACTGACCTTGTTGGGCGAGACCCGGCGTCTTTACTCGCTCCGGACGGTGGAAGAGACCGTCTGCATCCTTCTCAGCCGCGACAAGTTCACCAAGGCCATCCAGCAGTTCCCGGAGCAGTTGCCCCGGATCATCCGGATCGTGGTGAGGTCCATCAACGATTGGGAAGATCGTTTTATCGGGGAGTTGGCGGCGGACTGCGGGGGATGCCTCCCCCGTTTAGGGGTCAGCCTACTATAGAAGCGGTTTCAAAACCGTGGCGGCAGGCGCAAAGGGGTCATGGGTAACCCGAAAATATTCTCGTTCGCGCTCAAGAACGACATCGCCGAGTTGAAGATCCTCTGCCAGCAATTGGAATCCATCGGCGGCGCGCTCGGGCTGCCCCAGCGCTTTGTGTTCGAAATCAACCTCGCGCTGGATGAGCTCTTCACCAACATCATCTCCTACGGGTTCAACGACCGCAGCGAGCACGCGATCCAGGTCTGCATCGCCGCGGACGACGGCATGCTGACCATCACCGTGGAGGATGACGGAATCCCGTTCAACCCGATTGCGCGGGCGGAACCCCGTATGCCCGCCACCATCGAGGATTGCACGATCGGCGGCCTGGGGATCTACCTGATCAAGAACCTCATGGACGATGTCTGTTACCGCCGCAACCAGGATAAAAATGTTCTGACCCTAAAAAAAAGAATCGAAACGATCTGAGCGATTATACCCGGCAACACGTTTACAGGAGGAGTTTCATGGATATCGTTGAAGAAAAACAGGGGGTGATCCACACCTTCAAAATCAAGGGGCGCCTGGACTCGAACACGTCTCAAGAGTTCGAGAAGCGCATCTTTGACGTGATCACGGACGGCACGAAAAACGTCATCATCGATTTCAAGGATCTGGATTACATCTCCAGCGCCGGCTTGCGGGTTATCCTGAAAGCCACCAAGGCCCTGAAACGAGAGGACGGCAAGATCATGCTGTGCGCCATGCAGGATTACGTGAAGGAGGTGTTCGAGATCGCCGGCTTCGACTCCTTCCTGCCGATTGTGCCCACCCTGGACGACGCCCGCCGGGCACTGTGAAGACCGGGCCGGCACACACCCCCGCGCGCCAAGGCCCGGTTCAATGCAGGCCGAGGAGTCCGCGCCGGCCGAGTTCCCGAACAAACTGCGTGACCGCGATCTCCGCCTCTCTGGCCTCCAGCTGATGCGCGGCGGCAAACGCCGCGACGATCCGCCGCAGGCTGCGCTCACCGTCGATCATGCCCCACACGGCCGTACCCAGCGCGTCCAACTGGAGTTTCCCGTCACGTGGGGCGGCCGCATCTTTCCCAAGAAATCGTACCAGCCTCGCCACCCAGGGGTGCTGCGCCACGGGGTAATGCACCACCACCTCGCCGCTTTCCAGGTGCGACTCCCGGACGTGCCGGTTCTTGACCGGCGTGCAGCCGAGCGCATCAGCGCGGCTGATGAGCGCCCGGCGGCCTGTTTTCCTCGGCCAACCCATATCCACCCCGCACGGTTTCCATCACGGCCGGATCGATCGCGAACCGGCCTGCCACCACGATGCCGAGAATCCGGTTCCGGGCCGGGACATGCCAGATGCGCGCCGCCCGGACGGGGCGCAGTCCCAGGGATGCCGCCAGCCGCCGCGCACAGCCGTCGGTCCGCTCACGCCCCTCCACCTCCGGCTGGCCCTCCACGGCCGTGGCCCGGAACTCCATCCTGTCGAGGCCGGCCACCGTCTCGGCGAAACGGCTGAGGTCGCGGTCCCCGAGCAGCACCGCCGCCGGGGCCCAGCGGAAGAGGCCGATCGTCTGGCGCCGGTCGCGGAACTCCAGGAAGAACCGACCGGCCTCAAACCGGTGCCGGGCCAGTGCGAAGCCGCTCGGCAGCAGGGCTCGAATGTCGTAGACGGCCCACGCCACGCGGCCGTCGTCGCGATGGTCCCGCAGGCTCGCCAGAACTGCGACCGCCTGGCCGGCGGCCCCGCGTCGCCCGGGAGGCTGAAAAAACTGGATCACGCTCGCCGTGCGGCAAGCAGGGCAGTGGAGGATGGCGCCGACGGCGGCCTCGGAGCCTGCCTCCCAGGCAAACCCCGTGCACTCGAACCGGGTCAGGGCCTGCAACCAGTCCTGCGGCGGCGTCCATTCGCGCGGGGCCGCCCCGCGGGTGCGCGTCAGCTTCGAGAGCCGGCGCAGGTGGGTACTCCGTGAAAACCGCCCTTTGACCGGGCCCCACTTGATCTCCATGGCCGGGCCGGCGTCGGATTCGATCACCAGATGGCGGGGACCGATCCGGCCCGGCTCCCATGCGGCCGGAACCACAAACCGAATCCCGTTCCAGGCGATCTCTTTGCCGTTTGCGGGCGTCATGCCGCCGTCATTTCGGAAGATAACGGTCCCACCCGGAAACACCTGGCTTCAGGGCCAGACCCCCCCGGCGGTGCTTGAATTTCTCCCCCTGCTCCGTCGCCTTTTTCTGGTAGCAGCGCGCATCTTCCTCCAGCGCGCTCAGCAGGGTGAGTTTCAAGGCGTTGCCCATCTTTTCGTCTTCATCCATCGCGTTGTGCTGCAGAATCATGCTGACCCGGTTGCTGGATGGGTCGGTGAAGGCCCATTTCCAGCCGATCACGTTTTGGAAAGGATCGCCGCGGTATTCATCCGGCTCGCCGAACGCTTTTTTAAATCGGCCGATCAGCTCGTCGAAAAATGCACGGCTGCTATCGGCATATTTCAGCTTGATGCGCACGACGGGGTGGTCTTTCTGGCAGGTACCATAGGAGACGAGGCCGGTCTTGAAACCCTCGATGGGCCGGGTCTCCACTTCGTAGAGGTTCTCCGCGTAACGCACCGGCAGCGCGGTCTCCATGACGACGATACCGGCGAAATTCCGGATCGGCTGACCGAGCGTGACGCCGGCGACGGTGCGGGGCGCCTCAGCGCCCCCGGCGACGGCGGCACTCATGAAAATGACGACACATCCCACTGCAACCAGAGTTGTTCTCATACGGTCTCCCTGCATGGATTGCGCCGCTGATGGCACGTTGACCGGCGTTCCACTGCACCATCATATTGCGGCAAACACGAATTTGCAATGCCTCGATGATTTGCCGAAGAGCAGTAGATATCCGATACTATCTCAAGACTTGGTTGACCCGACAACCCTGCCAACCTGAACCAAATCTGCAATTTCTTAAACCGGCACCTTTGATCTGCTAATCCCAATCCCCTTCTGCCAGAGTCAGGGTTCGTATAGAGGCACGCTATGTGAACCTCAAACCGCCCCAGGATTCGTTTGATTTAATGCGGCGAGCCGGCCGGCGCCGACAGGAGGCGAACGAGCTGGGCGATCGCCTCGGCGCCCGTCAGAATGCTGCCGTGGTCCTCGTCGAAGCCGTAGATCCGCCGGGCCTCGCGCTGCGCCCGCATGTCCAGCTGGCTCGAAATCTCGACCGTCCCGTCGTTGTTCTCGAGAAAAAAACGGCAGTCGCCCCGGTAGCTGAACAAGAGGTCGTAGGTCACGAACTCGGGCAGATGGCGTGCGAAGAGCGACCGGATGAAGGGGCTGTCGGGCACCATGTCGTACCAGCTCGGCACGACCGCGGGCGCCCGCCGCACGCCCTTGGCGGTCAGCCTGTGGCCGTTCCACGGGCTGCTGATCGAGACGAATTGCCTGACGACATCCAGCCGGCTCTCGTACGCATTCTTCAGTATGAAGTCACGGGCGACCAGTCCCCCCATGCTGTGCGCGACCACGTGGAGCTTCCGGAACCCTAATTCCCGGTGGAGCTCGGCGACCATCCAGTTGAGCGCCGCGGCATTCTTGTCGAGCGGCAGCCCGGAAGGGTAGTAGTAGAACCAGGGCTGGAAACGATCCGGGTCCAACCGGTCGACGATGTCCTTCCAGCCGTGCGGGGTCCCCAGGGCACCGTGGACGAACAGCACCGGGATCTTGCCCGGGTCGAACGGCTCCCGGAAGAAGAGGCTGAATCCGATCTCGCGAATGAAGGTCAACGGCCGCCAGTAGCCCATGTTCCCGTAGTCCAGCGAGAAGATTGGGTCGTCGAGATCGGCGATCTGCCCCGCCCTCACGATCGAGCTGCCGAGCGCTTCCACCGGGAGAGAGACCGTCTCCGGGAAAACACCCGGCGGGGGCGCCGACGCGTTCAGGCGGATGTCGAGCCCGCCCAGGGTCGCCGGGGACGAGTCCGTAACGACGACGGCGTCGGGCATGCCGTAATAGCCGTTCGGCTCCGTCCCGTCCCAGGCCAGGTCGTTGTCCAGGTCTTCGAAGGCGAACAGGTAGAACGTGCCAATCGGCACCTTGACCACGAATTTCCCAACCGCGGAGTCCAACAGGGTGCCGTTCACAATCTTGAGGCCGTCGGGGCTCTGCCGGTACAGGACCAGAACCACATTCGCCTCCGGCCGAACCTGGTCGAGGACCCGGCCGGTCAGGACGCGGGCGTGCTTCATCTCGCGCAGCTCGTTCCGCAGTGTGGTGAACATGCAGCCCTGCAGCACGACCAGCCCTCCCAGCAACAGAACCTGGACAATACGATTCATGCGGACCATGGCCGATTCCTCCGATTCGGGGTTGAAGCCGCGCGGAGAGATGCCACCGCCAATCCGCCGGCTCTTTCGTGAGGGGTTCCATATTCATTGCGGCAGACCTCGGGCAGGTTCTTGACCGCGTTGAGGACGTTGATGGGGTACATGCCCTTCATGAAGACGTTGATGTCCATGAGTTGGCTCCTCCGTTTGTTTAAAAACGGTGTCTCAGGCCGTGATCCGGCGTTGCGCAGTTTTTTGTAAATGCACACATATCATGATATGCTGCGCTCTGTATAGAATCCGCACCCTAAGGGTGCGGATTCTATACTTCCTCCAAACGCAAAAAAACGGCCAGTAGTTGAGCTTCCCGAGGCAACGTTCACCCTGCGGCCTCTTCCACTTCTAGTAGGGCAACCGGCCCAGGGATTTTAGGATGAGGGTGACACCCATGGCGAACATGCCGGTCAAACCCATCCCGCAGGAGAAGCCCGCCAGCAGCACCGGCGCGTACTGCCGCCACATGGCGCCGTAACGCTTGAGGAAGAAGAAGCGGCCGAGCAGTGCCCCGACCACTTCGAGGATCAGGCCGTGGGGCATGCTCTGCCCCAGCCCGCGCACCATGCCGTAGACCAGCATGATCGGCAGGCCGAAGAGGGTGAGCACGACGTAGGTGACGATACCGAGCATCGTCCCGGCTCCGACATAGGCCCAGTTCAAGGCCTGGAAGAAAAGCGAGTTGCCTTCCAGGGTGGAGGTCTGCATGAGCAGCGAGTTCAGGGCCTGCAGGTGCCAGAGCTCCTGGGCGAAGGGATAGGCGCCGGAGGGGATCGGGGCCAGGCGCCAGATGAACTGCGAAAACAACAGGCTCGCGATCATCACGACCGGGAAAACCACGATCTCGGACTTGATGATGCCGCGGATGCTGGTGCCGGTCAGTTCGATCTCCCGGAAACTCACGGTGGCGCTGCCGTAGTTGTGGATGGGAATCGGCGCGTACCAGATCTCGATCCCCTGGTAGCCGAAGTATTTCGCCCCGGCGATGAAGCTGGCCTCCCGCACCAGGGGCAGGCTCACGAACTGGCCGGCGATGCCTTCCATGCGGGCCGTGACGTAAGAGATGACCGGGGTGTAGATGAACCCGTAGATTAGAAAGAAGGCGACCGGAAAATTAGGGACCAGCCACACGCACAACAGCACGTAGGAGAGCGTCGAACAGATGTAGATCCCGATCGAGATCCAGAAATTGAAGTCCCCCCTTCCCGGCGGCGGCCGGAAGAGGTCCCGCAAGCTGCCGCGTGCCCCCGCCTCGCTGCGCCGGAAGGATCGCGCCACGTGCCAGAAGCCGATCGCGGCAATGGCCAATCCCAAACCGATACTGAAGCTCAGGTAGAAATCGAAGCTGTTGGCAAACACCGTTTCCACCGTCCGCATGCCCGGATGCCAGCGGTTCAGAATGCCGTGGTGGTAGAGGATGGGGTTGGCCACGACGGTGATGATGAGCCCGGCGAGACCGCCCATGACCGCCCAGAACGGCAGAACCATGCCGATGAAGACCAGGCCGAGGTCGAGTTGGATGCCGGTGGCGACCGCAGGCAGCCAGTCCTCGGTCTGGATGGTGAGCTCGACCCACGGGATCGGGATCATCCGGATGGGCTCCATGAGAAACAGCCCGGAGAGGGCCGGCAGCAGCACATAGACACCGCCGAAGGCAAGGCCGATGACCCCGCCGATCGAGAACACCCGCCACTTCCAGCTCTTCTCCCGCTCCTCGGTCGTTTCGGCCAGCGCCATCGTCCCCAGGGCGGCGACCGGCGCCATGGGGAAGGGCAGCTTCTCGACGTCGGAGGTGATCCGGTACAGGGCGTAGCCCAGGCCGAACTGGTCGATGCGGGTGATGATCTGGGTGCCGATCAAGAGCAGGATCGGGATGAGCCAGTCGCTGTGAAAAAGGGTGCGATCCAGCAGGGCGGAGGATTCCAGCGACGGGGCCACCCACAGCGGGATGAACTCGGTCAACCCCAGCATGCGCGCCGCGTCCGACTGAACGAGGTACTGGTTCCACAGCAGCCCCTGGAACGGGGTGTGCATCGCCGCCCCCGCCATGTAGTAGAGCAGGAAGATCTCCTGCTGCTTCATTCCGCTGTAGGAGCGCCGGGCGAGTTCGGCGAAGAGGATGATGGTCACCCAGCGCGCCGCCGGGCCGATGCCGGTGCCGATGACGAGCTGCAGGTACATGCTGCCGGGCATCATCAGGAAGCCGATAAAGACGGCCCCGACGACGGTCTTCCAGTCGAAGCCCTCCTCGAAATGCGTGGGCGGCTTCAACAAATCCCGAAATTCCTGGAGTTCCTTGTCTTCTTTCATAAGTTCAGCTTGAAGCTCGAGGCTCGAAGCTCAAAGGCGGATGATATGGCTTAATACAACTTCCCTCCCCACTCGCACCAACCGAAGAGATAACAGCCCATGTTTGGCTTTCAGCTTCCAGCTTCGAGCTTCAAGCCCGCTTAATCGGGCAGCACCAGATAGCTCGCATAGCTGAACAGCCCGTAGATGGCCCAGGAGCCGGCCATGAAAAAATCGCCGATGATCAGGCCGATGAAAAAGTAACTCAGCTTCTTGAACAAAGCCACCCCGCCGTAGCGCAGGCACAGGGCATTGCAGAGCCAGCCCACGAAGAAGCTGAACCAGAGGATCCACATCGCCGAGCTGTAGGCGGTGAGGTACCCGATGGGGTGGATCGGCCACCAGAAGAAGCGGTGGTAGCAGACGACCAGCACCAGCATGACGGCCGCCCCCGCGGCGGCGAAGATCGTCACCCACTTGCTGGACGCGGCCGGGGCCTCGATCAGGCTGAGAACCCCCTCGTAGACCGAGACAGTGGTCCGCGTGGCCCACTCCGTCTCGAGCTCGCGCGCGCCGAACTTGTAGCACACCGAGAGCATGGCGAGAAAGGAAATCACGACGCCGGCCGTCAGGGCCACGGCAATGCCGACCATCACCAGACGGTTGTTGCGGATGCCGTCGGTGATCTTGCGGGCATGCAGCAGCGAGGGCATCAAAGACTCGCGCAGGTCCAGAAACAGCATCTTCTGCACCACGGCGGCGACCACCAGCCCGGCCTGGGTCATGAACTGCGACCCGAAGAGGGCGGTCACGGCGTCGAGTGGGGCCGCGGTGAGCGTAAAATAGGTGATGCCGCCCTGGCAGATGACCCGTGTCGCCACCAGGGTGTAAAGGAAGAAAAACACCGGCACGAGGAACGCGGCCGTCAGCGGGAGCCCGAAGTGCTGACACCAGAACGCAATCCCGAACCCCCCGATGACGAAACCCCAGAAGGCGAAGCGGGTCGGAATCCACTCGGCGGCCGGGTCGTCGTCCGGCCGAAGGCCTGCGGCCTTGAGGATCGTGTCCAGGAAATGAAACCGCGCCACCCAGGCGAGAAACAGGAAAAACACGATGTAGGCGCCGATCATCTGGGTCTCCTCCGGCCGCGAGAGCGTGGGCCCGAAGGTCACCCCCAGTGCTGCCGCGGGGATGTTGACGCCCAGAACGCTGAGCAGGCCGATCAGCAGGGCCCCCGCGGCATAGAAGAACCAGAAGGAGAAGGAGATCTGCTTGGAGGTCAGGAAGGCAAAGCCGATGAAGGCCGGGTAGATGTAGATCTTCAGCTTGTAGAAGCCCGAGAAAAGTCCGACCTTGGGGAAATACGTCCCCGCCAGGATCAGCGTCGGAATCGACGGGATGGACGGGTTGTAGAAGCTCAGTCCGTTGAGCAGGTGCAGGCCGATCGGGATCAGCAGGCCGGCGACCAGGTAACGGTTGGCGAAGAGCTGCCCCAGCCGCTTATCGTCGAGGCTCTCCTGCATCAGGATCGGTACCCGCAGCAGCGGGAAGTTCATGCGCTCGTTGCACAGGGGCTGACGGCCCAGGAGGCTGACGGTGCATACCATCACGAGGTAGCACATCAGGATGAAGCCGATCCAGCCGAGCAGCGGACCTGCCCAGGCCCCCCACGGGATCTGCTGCAGCACCTCCACCCAGCCCATCTGCCGGGAGCCCTCCAGCCCGTTGTAGAAGCCGTCGACCGCCTCTATGCTCTGGGGGTACCAGTTCGCGGGCAGCAGGGGCTGCAGCACCTCGGCCCAGCGGTTCTCCGCCGTGGCGAAGTAAAACGGGACGGTCAGGTTGAAAAAAAAGGTGCGGGTGAGCCCGGTCCAGGCGATTCCGGACAAGAGCATCATCAGGGCCCACGTCACGAGCAGCTCCCGGCCGGTGAGCAACCGGTGCTTTTTGAACACCGCCCGCAGCAGCGCCGTCAGGATCATCATCCACACCAGGATGTAGAACGGCGCCAGCGGGAAGTACCCGCCCCCCAGCGGCGTGCCCTGGCGGTAGGCGTTGTTGAAGGGTGTGATGGCGCAGATCAGGAGGGCCAGCAGGATCCCCAGGATCACGGATCGCAGGCGGATCCGCTCCCCGGTGCCGTGCCGTCTCTCGGCTGTTTCCGGTTTCGGGTCGACGTGGGTCATCTCGTTTCCGTCCCGCCGCGGGTTCATGCCGGTGCCTCCGACGTCTTGTCCGGGGCGGAGCCCACAGCGCCATCCGCCGCCAGCCCCTGCTGCTCGCGGACGTCGGCGAGCAGCCGTTCATAGGACAGCTTGGCCTCCTCATCCAGCGAGCGCCAGACCAGAAGCTGCCGGCGGATGCGGTGCAGAAAGCCCTTGTTGATGCGATGCCAGGCGTTGGACTCCCCGGATTCCCGCGTCAGGCGCACGTGGATCTCGAGACGCCCCGCCTGCTCCGGGGACGGCTTGAACTTGAGATCCACCACCTGCATGATTCCGAAATCGAACGGCGCCAGCCACACCCGGCTTTTCAGCTGCAGGCACTCGGAAAACTCGCAGGCCGCCTCCGGGCAGTCGTCGTCCCGGCCGGCGAGGCCGGTGGCGGTCTCACAGGCAAAGGCGAGCGCGATGTCGGAGGTGGAAAACAGCCCCTGGGCGACATCGGTGTGCCCATCGAAGTAATCGTAGAGATACCCGCCGACGCTCACGTGCTCCCGGTAGGTCATCAGGAACGGGAAGACCAGATCGAGCGTGTTGGCCCGGGCGGGCGGCAGGGTCCAGGACCGGTTCACGTCGGGGATGGCGATCTGGCCGGCCACCCTCGACGGGTAGATCACCGACACCAGCACCACCACGATGACGAGCATCATGGCGGCGACACCGGAAAGCGAGGAGTAATTCACCGTGATCCCGGCCCAGAGGGCGGTCTCGGAGAAGAGTTTGGCCGAGGTCTGGGCCAGCAGGTACCCGAACACGACGCTCAGCACCGCGAAGGCGAGCGCCTCGGCGATGAACAGGAACGAGACGTGGGAGGGTGCGAGCCCCACGGACGTGTAGACGGCAATCTCCCGCTTGCGTTCGTAGACGCTGCCGATCATGGTGTTGAGCACGATGAAGACGGAAATGGCGAGGGGGACAATGATGTTGGGGACCCCGCTGTAGCTCATGGCATCGCTGGCGTTGTAGAGGAAGGTCCCGTCCGGCTCGCCGCTGAACAGGGCCAGCCCGAAACGGTCCACCAGCTTCTGGGCGGTCGCCTGCACCGCCTCCTGGGAGTCGGTCCGGATGGCCACGGCCTTCAGACGGCCGCCGGCGGCGAGCAGTGTCGGATACGGGACGATCACGGTCAGGTCGGCGGCGGTGTGCTGGTAGCGGCTCTGGAACTCCCGCACGTCCTCCCCGGACTCGAGCGCGTCGACCTCCTCCTCGGTCATCTCGGCCGACATCTCGCGCGGGAAGGTGACCGGGGTCAGGGGCTCGCCGTCCAGGTCCTGGCGGTCCTGAAGCTTCTTCGCCGAGAAGACGCCTACGACCGCAAACCGCATCCCCCACAGCAAAACCGTGTGCCCCTCCGGCCGCCGGGGGTCGATCCCCAGGTTGGCAGCCATGCGATCCGGCAGCAGCACGGAGAGCCGGTCGGCTTCCGTGAACCAGCGCCCGCCCTCGAGGATCGCGTCCATGCCGGAGACGCGGCTTTCGGCGGCGGAAAGTCCCATCATCCCCTGGGCCTCGATAACCCGGCCGTCGGCGCGCAGGGGGACGAAGGTCGTGCGGGCCCGGTCCGGCCCTTCCAGCCACGCCCGCGGGACGACGGTGCCCGTGCCGGCAAAGGTGCTGGTGATGACACCCAGGGCCTCGGAGGGCAGGTCCGTCCAGCCCGCGTTTTTCAGGAGGAATCCGTAGTAGGGCACGTGCGCGTCGTAGAGGATGCGGGCATGGTGCCGCAAAGATTTGACCGAGGTGAAGCTCATGATCGTGAACGTCAGAATGACGAGGGTGGTGCAGGTGAGCGCCGTGCGCAGGCGCCGCCGGCGCAGATTGCTCACCCCGAGCATGAAGGCCGCCACGAAGGCTTTCCAGCGCCCGATCTCGCCGCCCTGGGCGCTGCGCGCCCGGGGCTGGAGGCTGGCGATTTCCTGCTCGAAGCGGAAGAAGATGATCAGCGTCACGACCAGGGAGAGTCCCATGATGAGGAAGGCGAGGATCACCACCATGGGGCTTTAGGCCAGCTGGAAGGCCGCGTGCACGTTGTAGATCAGGGCGATGAGCAGCACCAGAATGCCGCTGAAGGCGGCGATGCG